>MDSY01132720.1_pt1 | contig 15100 bp, 12 predicted proteins | sample 811131 | NCBI WGS metagenome assembly MDSY01 (sample SAMN05326643, study PRJNA326480) | marine metagenome | isolation source: seawater | place: Atlantic Ocean: South West | collected 2010 | reverse complement strand
GGGCTTTGCAAAATAAAAAAAAAGTATCATCACAATTTGGAGACATTCTTGATCTAGATATAGGAGAAAATAAATATGATGTTATTTATCTTAATGGAATATATCAGCATATAGAAAAACCAGCTTTAGCACTTGTTAAGTTAATTAATTCTCTAAAACCAAATGGAATTATGTACATGGGTTTTTACAGAAGTGGTGAATTTAAATTTTTTATTGTTGATGCAATTAGATATCTAACAGATTTTTCAATGATTAAGGAGGTTAGAGATATAAATTCTATATTATTTACATTTAATCAGCTTAACCACTACAACTCCACAAGAGTCATGGATGATTTCTTCATACCGAAAAAACATAACTTTCATCCTAAAGATATTATTCATGATTTAAAATTAATTGGTGGTGAAATTTTCTATTTTGATGATGATTTAAGGGACTATGTTCATGAGATAGATCCAAATTCTACAAAAAAAACTCATCACCAAGACAAGGGATATTTCTCTATTGGAGGAGATAGAATCTATATTACTAAAAAACATGATAAAGTTAAAGATGTAGAAAGTATTCGTAACCAGCTAAAGACTATGGAGGGTAGAGACCAGTTTTCTGATATTGACTACAAAGAAGACATTATAAATCAAAATATTGAAATGATAAAAAAAATTAGAATTTTAAAAGAATCTGGCTTTGTTAGTAATACTCAAATAGCTTGTTTAAGTATTGGTTTACATCAATTTACTAGACCTTTTATTTTTGATCAATCTTACTATTATCAAGAAAGCCTAAAAATGGGCAGACATAATGCACTTAAGGAATATTTAACAAATTTCCTAGGAAGTTTTTCACCAAAAATATAAATCTTGTGTATCGATTATTACTTTTATTTTTTCGTGGTAATTTTAAAGAATTTAAAACTAATTTAAATTATGCAATAAATAAACGTCTAAACAAGTATAGAGTAATAAAAATATTTAAATCTCTTTCTAAAAAATTAATTTCAGATCAAAAAGACTATAGATTAATAGTTTATAAGAATTTTGACTATAACTATTCAAAGTTTAGAGAAATTTTTAAAAAGCATGGCTCCAATAAGGGAGGAGAGTGGACACAGAGAAATAATATTATAAGACATTTTTATGCCGATTTATATGAGGACATACTTGCAAATAAAGATATAAAAAACTTACTAGAAATTGGTATTGGGCTGGGTAGTGAGGCTCCTGGGTCAAGCTTAAAATCTTGGAAAGAGCTTTACCCAAATGCAAATATTTATGGTGCGGATATAAATAAAGAGGTTTTATTTGAGGAAGATAGAATAAAAACTTTTTACACAAACCAATTAAGCGAGCCCGATTTAATTAATTTTAAAAAAAGAATAAATCAAATTAAATTTGAGGTAATAATTGATGATGGATTACATACCTATGAAGCCAACATTAAAACTTTTGAGATACTGTATGATTTATTAGAAAAAGATGGCTACTATTTCATAGAGGATATTATCTATCCCAATTTAAAAAAATATATCAACTATTTTGATAATAAATATAATTTTAAAGTAATAGAAATGCTAAATGTTAATGAACCATGGGGTAATTGCATGGTAATAATTAGAAAATAGGTAGGTTAAAACTTAACTAAAATATAAACTTTTAGTATATTAGCTTTATGATCCCACCAAATTTATCAAGTTTAAATAAATTTGATGAATGTATCAGTATGCCATGGTTTCTTTTTCCGATTAATAAGGGCTTATTTTCTCATCTTGATTTATTTAATTTATTCAATCTAGTAGTTTTTCCACTGTCATTAAGAAATATTGGATCAGAGGTTTTTTTTGCAGCAAAGATGGTGTCTGGGAAATAGTCATTAATTACTTTTATGGAACGTTTTAAAAAAGATGCAGAAATACCACTAAAATCATCACTACAAATAAGTAGATACTCTTTATTTTTTGAGCACTTTAAAATTATTTTTTTATAATAATTTAATACATCAGAAAGATAAAAATTTTGATTACTGCTTTCTTCCTTTTTTCTTTTATAGGTAAGATATTTATTATTTTTATTAATTTTTAAATTATTGTTTATAAAAATAAGAAATTTTTGTTTAAATCTTTTATCAATTAAGCCTAAGTTTTTTATAAGATTTTTTTTAGGGGCTTTATTATGAACATAGACAGGAAAAATATCATCTTGATTGATTTGTAAATTGTCAGCATAAAGTCCAAAACTTTTTTTATTAAACAAAATTGTTTTTTTTGTTTTAATTAATCTTTCTGGAGTATTATTATGATGTGAGCCATGATAGTGAAAAACCTTACTTTCAGCAGAATAGTAAATAAATTTCTTCTTCATTAGCATTTGTGCAGCCCAATATCTATCTTCAAGGTTTGTTATGGAGTTATCAAATTTATTATTTTTCCATTCATTTTTCCTGATAATACTACAAGCATTATTGAACTGAGGGTCCGTTTTTTGTAATTTACTTTCAGATCCATAAGTTAACATTAAATCCCTGATAGTTAAATCATCACTAAAATTTAATGATACTTGCCTTGCATATGAAGCGCATATTCTTGTATCTTTTTCGAGATGCATAACTAAGTTTTTAATTAAAAAGTTATCACAAGGAATGCAGTGCGCACTTATAATTAAAACATAATCACCCTCACATTTTGACATACCAAAATTAAGCATTTTGCCAGGGGCATAGTTTTGGTTGTATTTATAAATCTTAGTTTTTTTATAGAATTTTTTTATAATTTCAATAGTTCCATCATTACTGTTATTGTCTACCACTATAATTTCAAAAGGTTTTATACTTTGTTCATTTATCTTTTTAAGACAGATATTTATCCATTTAGATTCATTAAATGTCCTTATCAAGATTGATATTTTTGGTGTTTTAATATTTTTTTTCATTAAAATTTTTTAAATTGTTCTATAAATCTATAGCTAGATAAAATTTGTAAAAATTGAAAACTAGTTGCATTATTCTCTTCTTTGACAAATTTATTAAATTTGTCTGTAATATATTTTTCATTAAAGATTCCCAAGTTCTTAAAATTTAATGAGTTGATATTATCATTAAAAAAATCTTTTAGGTGTGTTTTAAACCATTTTGTTTGTGGGTCCGCTATTGATTTTTTATGTTTTTCAAACTTTATCTTATTAGTTACTTTTTTTAATGCTTCTTTCATAATCCATCTGTTTGTATTATCTTTAATTTTTAATGAGTTTTTAAGATTAAAACAATATTTGGCAATATTAACATCTAAAAAAAGGTAATCTAGCCTCTATATTGTTACTCATAGATATTCTATCAGTAAATTTTAGATTTCTAGGTAACTTGATATGATTAATATCTAGTATTTGTGATTTTTGAAGATTGTTCATTTTTCTTGAATCAGTAAAATCATTTATTTTATTTTTGTAAAATTTTTCATTAATTATTTCATCAAGAAATTCTTTATTAAAACAATTAATATCCACAAATGGAGTTGCATCTGTTGTGGAAGCTCCTTGCAATGACAATGTTGAAATTCGATTGAGCATTTCTATTTCAAAACCCTTTTTGCTTTTTAAGGCAAGACTTATAAAATGTTGCATTATCTTATTTGTTGATTTGCTTTTATCTAAATAATATGGAAATAAGTTATAATTATAGCCCCCAAGTATTTCATCGCCACCAGCACCTTCAATAATCACATTATATTTTTTAGATTTAGCTAACTTATAAAGACCATCAATTGCAAAAAGTCTAATTGAAGTGAATGGTGACTCTAGAGTAGTTGTTAATTTGTCAAATTTATTAATTACCTCGTCTGGCTTAAGGGTATAGGTAAAATTATTAATATTTAATTTTTTTGAATTACTTTTTGCTTTTTTAGATTCTCCAAAAGAGTAACTATCTTTAAAATCATATGTAAAAGAATCAATCTTATAGGCAGTTTTTTTTGATACAAATGATGCAATGCTAGAGCTATCAATACCACTACTTAAGAAAACGCCAACTTTTTTGTCTGAAATTAAATATTTATCTAAATTTTGATTCATCATTTCATATAATTTCTCAACATGCTGTTTCTCAGAAATTTTTATTTGGTTATTAGAAAATATTGACCAATACTTATATTTAATTTTTTTATTATTATAAAAGTAGTAATAATGAGAGGGTTCAATCGCTTCTATATTTTTAAAAAAAGTATTTTGTGTGTGATCTTGTTTGCCTAGAAAAAAATATTCACCTAAAGAATTATTATCAATCTCTGTAACGTTCAGATATCGCAAAATTGGTTTAATTTCAGATGAAAAAATCAGACATTCACTATTCTCAAAGAAATAAAGCGGTTTAATTCCAAATTGATCTCTGGCAACTATAATTTTTTTTGTTTCAAAGTTGTAAATTAAAAAAGAAAACATTCCCTCGATTTTTTCAAAAATTTTAGTTCCCATTTTTTCGTATAGATATAATAGAACCTCAGTATCAGAATTACTTTCAAACTTAACATTATTAAGATATTTTTTTAAATTTTTAAAATTATATATTTCCCCATTATATATGATTAAATTTTTTCCAGATTTACTAATCATTGGCTGCATACCTTTTTTGGATAAATCTTGAATGCTTAATCTATAAAATTTTATAAATATATCTTTATTTGAAAATATTTTATTATCATCGGGCCCTCTATGAGTGAGCAGTTTACAAGCTGAATCTATTTTTTTTTTTTCAAAATTATATTTTTTTTTTTTCTTTATAAAAAAAAAACCACACATACTTTATTATTATTTATTTCTTATTTTGAAATATTCTAGATACCAATCTACAAATTTACTAATACCAAGATTTAAATTAACTTTTGCTTTTAAATTATATTTTTTTTGAAATTTATTCATATTAGCTGAAGTTCCAAGCATATCCCCATCTTGCATCGAAAGATAATTTTTAATAGCTTTTTTTTGCAATTTATTTTCAATTATTGAAATAAATTTTTTTAATTTTTGTGGATTCCCTCTTCCTAAATTTAATATTTCAAAAATTGTTTTATTGTCCTTTTTAATAATTGTTGAGACAAATTTAACAATGTCAGTGATATAGGTGAAGTCCCTAAAGTGGTTGCCATTATTATAAATATCAATCTTTTTATTATTAATTATGCTTTTGGTAAATTTATAATAAGCCATATCAGGTCGGCCCCAAGGCCCGTAAACAGTAAAAAATCTTAATACTCTTACAGGCATCTTATAAAGATCACTATAATAGTAAGCTATATTTTCCATGGATATCTTAGAGGCAGCATAAAATGAAATTGGTTTATCAATCTTCATACTTTCTTTGAAGTGAAATGTTTTTTGTGTGCCATATACACTGCTAGAACTTGCCAGCAAAATTTTTTTTGGTTTATATTCTTTACAACATTCAAACAGATTGGTTGTAGCGCTAATATTACTATTTATATAGGTATATGGATTTTTCATTGAATACCTTACACCGGCTTGTGCAGCTAAATGAATAACATAGTCAAATTTAAAATCTTTAAATATTTTTTTTAATTTATTTTTATTAGATAAATCAAATTTATAAAATTTAAAATTTTTATTTTTTAATTTTTTTAATCTATCTGTTTTAAGTTTATAGTCATAATATCTATTTAGATTATCCACACCTATAACTAAATTATTTTTATTAAGAAGATGTTGAGCAACATGATAGCCTATAAAACCGCTGCAGCCTGTAATTAAATATTTCATATTAGTTTTCTTGCTATTAGTAAATCTTGTGGAGTATCAATGTTTACAATTTTCCTATTTATTATTAAATAACCTGATTTTCTTGGAAGAATATTTTGATATCTTAGAATAGTTTTGGTTGAAAAGAAATAAGCTATTCCATTTCGTATAAAAATTTTATTTAAACCTTGTCTATTTACAAATTTTGGACCATCTTTGTGGTGGTAAGTTAAATTTTCTTTATCAGTATTAAGTATTTTAATTGGATGGTATTTGTTATCTATTTCAGAAATAGTCCAAACAGCATCTAATTTTTTTTTTTTAAAAATAGTATAACAGGATTTAAGATCGGAAACTTTTCTAAAAGGAGATGTTGGTTGTAATAAACAAATAGCATCAAAATTTTTTTGATAAAAATTTTGATATCTCAAAAGTTCAAATCTCATTACATCAAGGTCATTTACTTTATCACCAGATAATTTTTTTGGCCTTAAAAAATCTATTGGTATTTTATTTCTCAATATTTTTTGATAATTTTCTGAGTCTGTGCTTACAATGACTTCATTAAACAACTTGCTTTTTTTTGCAACATCATAAGCAAGTTCAATTAAGGATTTATTTTTTTTTATTTTTTGTAAATTTTTATTCTTAATAGCTTTGCTTCCAGACCGAGCAGGTATGATACACAAAATGTTCATTTTGCTTATTTAGTTGCTTTAAAATTAAAATGCAAGTAGATTTGGATTTTTAAATCCTACTGAATAAAATGAAAAAAATTAAGTTTATTGCCGAAATTGGCTGGAACCATATGGGCAATATTAGTTTAGCTGAAAAAATGATAAAAGCAGCTAGTGAATCAGGAGCTGATTATGCAAAGTTTCAAACTTGGAGAGTCAAAAATTTAAAACCAGGTCCATGGGATAAAGATGGTAGAAGAAAAATCTATGAAAAAGCCGAACTTTCAAAAGAAGATTATTACAAAATAAATAAAATTTGTAAAAAACATAAGATTAAATTCCTAACAAGTCTATTCAATTACACAGATTTTGAGGTTATAGAAAATCTAAATTTAAAAGAAATTAAGATTCCGTCGCCTGAAAATAGAAATAAAAAACTATTAAATTTTTGTTCAAAAAAATTTGAGACAATCTATTTATCAACAGGTGCCGCAACCGTGGGTGAAATCAAAAAAAGTTATAATCTAATAAAAAAAAATAAAGTAAATTTAATGCATTGTGTTTCAGCTTACCCATGTGAATCAAAATTAGTTAATTTATCAAGAATAAGTAAGTTGCAATCTATCAACAAAGAAGTGGGGCTTAGTGACCACAGCAATGGAATATTGAGTGCAATAATTTCTTTTTCTATGGGTGTTACGTTAATAGAAAAACATTTCACAACAGATAACAAATTACCTGGTAGAGATAATAAATTTGCAATCTTGCCGAAAGATCTTTCCCAACTAGTAGAATCGGCAAATGAGTTTAACCTTATGAGGGAAAATAAAAGTAAAGGTTTTATTAAACAAGAATCCGAAGTACGTAAGATTTACACTGGTAGATGGAGCAAATAAAAAAAATAAAAGTAAAATCAATTAATTCTAAAATTTTATTTGGAGACTTTGGTAATGGAAAATACTTTGGTTATAAAAATAAAAAAATCATTAGTTTAGTTGAAATAAAATTATCAAATAAACTTTCAGGATTTGGAGAAAGTTTAGTTGGTATTTATTCACCCGATCTTTACAAAAAAAATTTAGAATATTTATCTAAATTTTTTATAAATAAAAATGTGTATGAATGTTTAGAAGTGTCAAAAAATCTTCAAAAAAATAAATTTTTTTTTTATTCAGGACTATTAAAAAGCATTCTAGCATCTATAGAAATTGCAATATTTAATTTAATAGCAAAATTAAAGAAAAAAACATTTGCCGAAGCTTTAAATGATTATTTTTTCTTAGGAAAAAGAGTTTTACTTAATGATATATCAGTATATGCAAGTGCTGGCTCAATTAGAAGCACTTTAAGAGATCTAGAAAAAGATCTTTCCTTATCTGAAAAACTAAAGATAAAAAATATTAAAATAAGACTGAATATAAAATCAGAATATAAAAAAAAAATAACAATTTTAAAGAGTAAGAACTTTAAATTTGCAGTAGATTTAATCTCAAACACATTTGAGGATAATGAAATCCTAAAATTTCCCAAATTTTTAAGCTTTATAAAAAATTTTAATCCACTGTGGATTGAAGAGGTGCTCAACGTTGATAAATTATGGGATTTTCAAAAATTAAAGAAAAAACATAATATTAAATATTCATATGGTGAAAATTTTAACTCAAAATTTGATTTTTATAATTTAATTAAGTTTTATAAATTTGACTATATAAATGTTGATATAAGTCATATTACAATAACAGAACTAGTAGAGATGGTAATTTTGTTAGAAAAAAATAATTTTAAAAACAAAATACTTTTCCATTGTTGGGGAGGTGTTATTAATTTACAAACAAGTCTTGAATTAGCATCACTATTTAGGGATCAAGTTTATATGACTGAATTTCCAATAGCAGATTTCTCACTAAACAATGATTTTGTTCACAACGTAGATATTGTAGATTCAAAAGTGAATTTAAATTCAATCAATAGAATGAATATAAATGACATTCATGCAAAAGATAAAAATTTGATAACTAAAAATTTGATAAATAAATATGAGTTTAATTTCAAAAAATAAAATTAAGGTCCTTACTGATTTTAGGTCTAATTTAGAGATGTTTAATCTAGATAATAAAAACCTTGATATGATAAAAAAAAATTTTAATGGGGATGTAATTATTGAATTTTTGGATTTAAAAAAGATTAAAAAAAATTATGATGCAGATATTTATTGGGGCACAAGAATAAATAATGATATAATTAATAGAATTACAAACCTAAAGTGGATTCATTTTGGATCTGTGGGGGTTGATAAAATTGATCTTGAGTTTGCAAAAAGAAACAATATTAAGGTTACAAATAGTAAGGGAATTAATACTGATGCTATGATAAATCTTATAATTTATTATTTAATAGATACCTCAAAAAAAATAACTTTTCTCAAAAAAGAAAACAGTAGAATTGATTATGAGAAATTATTTTCAACCTGTAAGGATTTATCTAAACAAAAAATTTGTATTTTAGGGTATGGTAGAATTTCAAAAAAAATAGAAAAATATCTAAATTTATTAAATATAAATTATTATTATTTCTCTAGGAGAGTATTTAATTCAAAAAAAATAATAAATGAAAAAGATTTTATTAAATCACTCCACAATTTTGATACTATAATTAATTTATTGAAAGCTGATAAAAAAAATATAAATTTTTTAAATATGAAGTTATTTAAAAAAATGAAGAAAGAAATTAATTTGATCCTAGTGGGAAGAATATCAACGATAAACCTTGAGGATTTACATATTTTTTTATCACAAAACAAAAAATCTAATTGTTATATTGATGGAATATCAACTGAGGAAAATTATCATTTATTTAATAAGATTAATAAACTAAAAAATGTGTTTACTAGCCCTCACATTGGGGGATATTTTAAAGAATATTGGAACATGCAGAATAATTTATTTCAAAGAAACTTATTTCTTTATTTGAATAAAAAAAAATTAATTAATGAAATAACCAATCTATGAAAAATATCTCTAACAATAAAAATAAAAAAGAATTAATAAATTTTTTTAAAATATTAGATTATTTTAAAATTAATGACTTAACTGCCAATCATGCTTCCATAATATCATCTGATAAAAAAGGTTTTTTTATTAATCAACATCAACATCTTTTTTCACAAGTTAATACAAATAATTTAGTTTATGTAGATTTAAAAAGTGAATTTTCCAAAAAATATAAAAATATTAATAAGGCTGGATTTTACATACACAAATTCATTCATAATTCCACCTATAGACCTCAGGCAATACTGCACACTCATTCAATAAATAGTGTAGCAATTTCTTGTTTAAAAGATGGTTTTAATGAAAAACTTAATCAATCAAGTATGAGGTTTTTTGATAGGGTGGAATATCTTGATTATTCTGGCATGGTTATAGACCAAAAAATTGGTATTAAGCTCTCAGATAAAATTAAAAAAAACACAAAAGTAATTATTCTTAAAAATCATGGGTCAATTATTTTTGCCGATACAATCGAGGAACTGTTTCATTTAACTTTTCATTTTGAAAAATGTTGCAGTATTCAGCTATCAATAACAAACCAAGGTAAAATTAATAAAGTAAGTGATGCAATTGCAAAATTAACCTGTAGTCAGCATGAGAGATTTGGGGCTGTTGGTGGCATGTCCTGGAAAGCAATAAAAAAATTATTAATTAATTAGTTAATTAATATCAACAAAATATTTACCAAATGAAAAAAGACAAAAATATATATTCTATAAAAAATTTATATAAAATTCTAAAAATCATTTATCAAAATTTAAGAGGTAATACTCTTCCAAAAATTGATAAAATAAAATTTTCAAGTAATTTAAATTCAAATACTAAAAATAAAAAAATACTAATTGCAGTTTCAACAGGTGGATTATCTTCAATGTTAGTTTTTGAGAGTTTAATTGGAAAATTGCTTCAGAACAAAAACTGTGAAGTTGATTACTTTTTATGCGATGAGGTTCTTCCTGCTTGTGTTATGGCTACTGTTCACAGAATCAATGAGGACAATTTCGAAAAACATGGCTCAAAAAAAATTTGTAGTTATTGTTTTGTAAGATCTGATGAATATTTAAAAAAAACTGGAAGTAATGTTGTAAAATTTTCAGACTTCATAAATTCAGATGAATTACACGAGATTCAAAGTATGAAATTTAATAATGACATACTTGAGAATATCAAAAATTTTAAACATGATGGAATTAATACGGGTGAACACGCCAATTCTGGGACAATAAGATACTTTTCATCCTCAAATTTTAAAAAATTTAAAAACTCCAAAGAAATTTTAGTTAAGTATATTAAGGCTGCTTTAGTAACTCAAAAAGTATGTGAAAATCTTTTTAAAGAAAGAAAGTATGATGAAATGTTCATTAATCATGGAATATACGTCCCACAAGGAGTTATTTTAGATTGTGCAAAAAAAGTAGGTATAAATACTTCGGCGTGGTGTTTTGCATATACAAGAAATTCAGTTAACATTACTAGAGATGACACTTATCATCGAGCTTTGATCCATGAAAAGAATGAAAAATGGAATAACTTTAATTTTGATGAGAAAGCAGAAAAAAAAATTGACGATTTTTTACGCCTTAGAAGAAAGGGGAAATCTCTTGCCATATCAGATAATTGGAATGAATCCTTAAAAAACCAAAATTTAGATATAGAAAATTATTTATCAAAGAGAGGAATTGATCCCAATAAACCCATCATTGGGTTGGCGACTAATATGCTGTGGGATGCGCAAGTGTATTTTCCTACTAATTTCTTTAAAGATTTATTAGAATGGCTTTTTTTTACCATCGATTATTTTATCAAAAGACAAGATTTACAGCTTGTCATTAGAATTCATCCTGCAGAAGTTTTAACAACCACTAAATCTTTAGAAAGAGTAGAGGAGCTAGTATTAGAAAAATATAAAACATTACCAGGCAATATATTTTTAATTAAGCCCGAAGATAAAATCAGTACATATTCGATCTTTAATAAATGCAATGCTGTACTTGTTTATGGCTCTAAGATTGCAATGGAAACAATGGCCGCTAATATTCCAACAATAGTTTGTGGAGAAAGTTTTCTTAGAAATAAACAAATATCATTTGACCCAGATTCTAAACAAGAATATCAAGATATGCTGAGCAAACTTCCATATTTAGAGAGTCCAATAAAAAAAGAGAGATTAATGTTGGCTAAAAAATATGCATTTCATTTCTTTTTTAGAAGAACGATAAAAATTAATTCAATTTATGAAAGAAAATTTAAGACACCCAATATTGGAATAATGGAGAATGTCAAAGACATACTAAATGATAACAAGGACCCAGGTTTAAAAATGATAATAGACTCTATAATTGATGGTGAAGATTTTATTTTCAAAGCTGAAGACTATTTTAATAATAGTGAAAGTAAATTACAACCAGACTCTTTGAGAGAATATTTGTAATGAAAAAAATTTGTATTGTTGGAGCTGGAATATTTGGAACAACTCTTGCGCTTATGCTTTCAAAAAACAAAAATATAAAGATTGATCTTTATGAAAAAAATAAGGATATACTAAGTGAGACTAGCCTAAAAAATCAACAAAGATTTCATCTTGGTTATCATTACCCAAGATCCAAAAAAACAATTTTAGAAATTAAAAAATCATCTGTAGATTTTAATAAATTTTATGGAAATAAATTTTATGGAAATACAAATAATATTTACGCAATATCAAAAAACAAATCAAAATTAAACTTTGATAAATATTGTAAAAAACTAAATTCTTTAGGATTAAAAACTAAAAAAAAAAAATTTGATATATTTTCTAATTTAATTGAAAATAGCATAATAACAGATGAAAAAATTCTAAATTATTTTAAATTTAAGAAAACAATTAAAAAACAATTAAAAAATTCTAAAAATATTAATCTTAAATTAGGAGAAACAATTTTAAAAAAAAACATACGTGATTATGATAAGGTAATAATCTGCACTTATTCTAATAATAATGTTTTATTAAGTAAATTAGGAATTAAAAATTCAATATTAAAAAAAAAGAGATATGAATTAGTTGAAAAAATAGTTGTAAAAATGCCAAGTGTACTTAAAAAAACAAGTGTAGTTATATTAGATGGCAATTTTTTAAATTTTGATCCATTCCTTGGGACAAGCTATCATCTACTAAGTGTTGTTAGAGAATCAAAAATTGAAATAATTAAAAAAAAATTTCCAGATTTTAAAAGTTCTGAGACTAAATACTTAAAATATGAATTTATAAAAGATATAAAAAAGTCAAATTATAAAAATTTTATTAAATTTGGTGAAAAGTTTGTTCCATTACTTTCAAAAGCAAGCTATGTAAAGTCAGCATATGTTGTTAGATGTGTTGATGTATCAAAAGATAATCAAGATAGAAATACAAGCATAAAACAATATGGAAGTAAAATTATCAGTGTTTTTTCTGGGAAATGGAATAACTGTGTTAAAGTCTCTAAACAAATAAAAAAGCTAATCTAAAATGAAAAAAAAAAATATCCTTGTTACTGGTGGATCTGGATTTATAGGTAGTACTTTAATTAAAAATTTAATTAATTCTGGTTATAAGGTTAATTGTTTAGATCTTAAGAGACCAGACTTCCCAGCTTCCAACAATTTTAAATTTTTTAAAGGAAGTGTTAATGATAAAGAAATAGTTAAGAAATCTATTTCAAATTGTAAAACTATTATTCATTTGGCTGCCAGTTTAGGTGTGCAGCATACAGATAGCAACATCGTTGAATGTTTAGATTTAAATATATATGGAACAAGAATATTATTAGAGATAGCACAAAAAAACAAAGTAGATAAATTTATATTTATTTCATCCTCTGAAGTTTATGGTGAACAAAAAAAATTCCCTATCAATGAAAATTCTGAGCTTAAAAATAAATCAATATATGCAACAAGTAAAATTGTAGCCGAACAATACGTCAGAGGTTTTTATCAAAAATTTAAGCTTAAATTTAATATAATTAGATTTTTTAATGTTTACGGTCCTGGACAAAAAGATAATTTTGTTATGTCAAAATTTAAAAAACAAATTAAATTGAAAAAACCTTTAACTGTTTTTGGAAATGGAAATCAAATAAGATCTTTTTGTAATGTGAGTGATGCAGTAGATGGATTAATTCAAGTTTTAGAAAAAGGAAAACCCAATGAAACATATAATATTGGCAACAATAATGAACCAATTTCAATGTCTGATTTAGCTAAAAGATTTGTTAAAATATCAGATAAGAATATTAAAATTAAAAAAATTCCCTATGACAAAAGTGATAGAAGCAAAAGTAGAGAAATATTTAAAAGATACCCAGATTTAAAAAGAGTATTTAAAGATACCAAGTATAGACCTAAAAAAGATCTTAACGTGGGTGTAAAAGAATTGATAGATTTATAATAAATAATAGATGAATAGAAAAATTGTTGCCATCGTTCAAGCAAGGTACAATTCTGTAAGGTTGCCAGGAAAAGTCTTAAAGAATATTAATGGCACCCCCGCAATTGAATGCTTGCATAAAAGACTGTGTAAATCCAAGTATTTAGACGACATAATCATTGCCACCTCTAAGGATAGGAAAAATTTACCTTTAATCAATTTTCTAAAAAAAAAAAAATTCAATTTTTATGTTGGAGAAAATGACAACGTCTTGAAAAGATTTTTTGACACAGCAAGCAAATATAAGGCCGATATAATTGTAAGAATAACAGGTGATAGTATTATACTTGATTATAGACTTTTAGATAAAATGCTAAAAGAGTTTTTAAAAAAGAAAGTTGACTTTTTATGCAATACACAGCCAATGACTTATCCTGATGGACAAGATATTGAGATTTTTTCTTTTAAATCTTTAAAAAAAACGTATAAAAATGTCAAGTTAAAGTATGACAAAGAACATGTTACGCCTTATATAATTAAATCAAAAAAATTTAAGAAATATAATTATAAAAATAAAATTGATTACTCAAAATTTAGGTGGTCTTTAGATGAGTTAGAGGATTTAAAAGTTATTAGATTAATATATGAAGAATTTAAACCAAATATTTATTTTAGTTGGGAAAATGCAATGAAAAAAGTTTTAAGAAGTAAAAAGAAATTAACAACTAATAGCCAAATAAAAAGAAATGAAGGTGAAGTAATGACCAAAACGCAAAAACTTTGGAAAAGAGCAAAAAGTATAATTCCTGGTGGAAATATGATTCTATCTAAAAGACCAGAACTATTTCATCCAGTATTATGGCCAGCTTATTTTAATAAAGCAAAGGGCTGTGAAATATGGGACCTAGATGGAAAGAAATATACAGACATCTCATTAATGGGGGTTGGTTCTAATATTTTAGGTTATGCAAACTCAGAAGTTGATAATGCAGTTAAAGCTGCAATATCAAAAAGTAATATTACTAGTTTAAATTGCCCAGAAGAAGTTGAATTATGTGAAAGATTGATAGCTATGCATCCATGGGCCGATATGGCTAGACTTGCAAGAACAGGTGGAGAAGCAAGTGCCATAGCAGTTAGAATTGCAAGAGCAGCAAGTGGGAAAAATAAAGTGGCATTTTGTGGTTATCATGGTTGGCATGATTGGTATTTATCAGCAAATTTAAAAGGTACAGATAGTTTAAAACCTCATTT
>MDSY01065452.1_pt1 | contig 15102 bp, 13 predicted proteins | sample 811131 | NCBI WGS metagenome assembly MDSY01 (sample SAMN05326643, study PRJNA326480) | marine metagenome | isolation source: seawater | place: Atlantic Ocean: South West | collected 2010 | reverse complement strand
TTGATGTCGGTCTGCAAACTCGCAACTTCATGGCAGAATCGTTGCTCAGCCTCGTGGACCTCGAAGTCCGTCGCGGAATGGGCATCGTCTTGACGGATTTCAATCTTGAAGTCAAATCAAAAGACGTCGTCGTCTTACATGGTCAAAACGGCTCCGGGAAATCAACCGTGATTGAGAGCTGTGCAAGGCTACTTCCTTTAGAAAAAGGTTCAGTTCACCATCATGGTTCGTTGGTAGTCGATTCAGAGGGACGCAGAAACTTAGCAAAACACCCCTTTGGATTAACCCTTCAAAGCAATGGTTTGCTCGGTGATGAAACCGTTGAAAACCATCTGTTAACCGTGTGCGCTCTGTCTGAAATGACAACGGATATACTTCCAATGCTGGAATCCTATGGGCTCGCTCATCGCAGACATGATCGCATCGGGCAATTGTCGGGTGGTCAGGCTCGAAAAGTAGCGGTTTTAGCAGGTCTACTTCCAGCAATGCTTTCAAGCGAACCTCGCTTGGTATTTTTAGACGAACCTGATGCTGGTTTAGATGAGAATGCGCTTGCCACTTTAGTATCAGATATTGGTAAGTTACGTAATGCTGGGCATGCTTTCATCATCGCATCACATCACTCAGAAATAATGCAGTGCGCAACACGATTACATGATTTAGAAGTTGAAAGAAAACAGGAACATCCCGATGGAGAAAAATGGAACGCCGTTGGAATCGAAGAAAAAAGTGGACTGCTTTCTACTCGGACAGGACACAGATATCTGCGCTCTACACGTGCAGGTATCGCACGTAATGGTTTGACTGCACTCTTGGTGATTGGTACATTGTTAGCCTTCATCGACCCCAGTTCGATCGAGAGCCAAACTGTTCTTTTCGGTTTCATATTAGCTCCACCTTTTGCTGCTGGACTCATCGGAGATCCTGTAGTTTATTTGATGCGAGAGCAACGTGCTGTCGATTGGTGGAGAGCCCATGTGAATCGCCTGCCATCTGCGGAGTTCTCTGCGCCAATACTTGGATTTCTTCTCGCTACGCTTGGATGTGTTCTGTTCCTTGGTGAGACCAATTGGATACTCTCTTTAATCGGTGCTGGGACTCTATGGACAACCTTAGCATGTGTTCGGTTCATTGAATTAAGCACCTTGAGGTTGGCTCGCCCGAATGCCGTTTTCATCAAACTCTTAGTCCCCATATTAATTCTGCCTTGGGCATTGGTGGTAGAATATTCAGCAACCATGTGAACACCCAAGTTCAAGAAGGGGAGACGGAGAGTGAAGAACATGCGACAAAGAGTCCCAGAGTTTTTTCTTGGCCTCGGGTTTCTTGGGATTATGACGACGCTCTATCTGGGTATGAATTGGGCTCCAAGTGTATCGATAAATGCGTTTGAATCTCCAGCTGCCCAACGTATTTTTTACTGGCATGTGCCCTCTGCGTGGGCTGCTTTCATCGCCTTTGGAGTGTTGTTCATCGGCTCTGCATTATGGTTTTTCAAACGAAGCCCTCTTGGCTGGCGTTTGCATGTGGCCGGAACTGAAGCAGGATTAGCATGTGGCTTGATGACCGTTTGGTCTGGATGTGTATGGGGTGCTGCAGAATGGGGAACGCCATGGGATTGGAGCGATGTGCGTTTGAACACGTTTGGACTGTTAACCCTCCTCGCCTTGTTTTTGGTTCTTGGAAGGCAAAGCCAACCTGACGGTGTAGAAACCAGAGACACGTTTTCTACATTTGGGCTGTACAGTTTCATCTTGGTTCCACTCACTTATGTAGCCACTCGCATATGGCAAATCCGCCACCCTGGGCCAGTCATTGGAGCAGGTGATGACGGCGGGTCATTGCAATCCAGTATGGCACTGGTCCTACTCATAGGCGCACTCTCATTCACCATATTCATCATAGGACACATGATGATTTCAATGCGCATTACGCACCTTGAACAACGATTGGAACAGGCACAAAAATCACTCGATGGAGGAAATTGAAATGGAAGGAACCAACTATCTTACTATCGCTTATCTTGGAATGATTGCTGCTCTGGGCATTTGGACATGGACTGTTGTTGTTCGAAGTCGGCGCATTGAAGCACGACTGGAAGCAGTTGAAGCAAGTATTGGCATCGACCCTGCTCAAGCGGATGAACTGGCGAAGTAATCCAATGGCGTTCAAGATGATGCTACGGTTTGAAAGCGGGTACGCTCACCCAGTGATGAGGGGGATTTGATGAGTGAAGGACTTGGACGTGAGTTTTGCTTAGTCTGCGGTGCGGATCCGCCTTTGTATGGCGACCGAATGTGCGAGACATGTCTTCGAAAGAGAATCAGTCTTGTTCAAGTGCCAGAGAACATACCTTGGGTTCGATGTGCGCGATGCGGGATTGTTGAAATTCAAGGTAAATGGGTTCATATTTCTGAAGAAGAGATTTGGGATGAACTGATTCAACGCCACGTCCAGTTTCACGAAAAAGCCGAAGATATCAGTCTTGCACTCCAAACCAGAACTGTATCAGATCGTCACACAATGCTGAATCTACAAGTTGAAGGAGTCATTGAAACTCTGGCGTTTAAAGAAGAGCACAAGATGCGTGCCCGAATGGCCAATGGAGTGTGCTTAACCTGCACTCGCCGAGCGGGGAATTACTTCGAGGCCACCGTCCAATTACGTTCAACGGGCCGACGTCTTTCTGAAGAAGAATTTACTGCACTTCGAGCAACTCTTGATACAGTAATTGAAAGCCTTTCAGATGACCCTATGTTCTTCATCACTTCAGAAGGTCCAGTCACTGGCGGATATGATGTCGTGCTTGGTAGCAAAGGTCTTGCACGTACATGGGGTCGACATTTGGTCACTCATTATGGTGGCCATATCAATGAGTCTAATTCAACAGTCGGTCGTAAAGACGGTATCGATGTGACGAGATTAACCCTGCTTTATCGTAAACCGGGCTATGACATCGGAGATGTTTTGCGTTGGCGTGACAAGTTTTGGCGAGCAGCCTCTTGGTCAAAAGACGGAGCAATCATGTCCCGTATTGACCGGCAGGAACGCACTGGAGCTTCATGGAGAGACCTTGAATCATCAAATGTAGTCGCTCAAATGAAAGATCATATAGTCGTTGACATCATCAATGAGGATTCATCAGTCGCTGAATTCCTTGACCCTACAAACTGGAACATGGCGGCAGTTCGAATTGCTTGGGATCATATTCCGCGCCAAAAACTTCGCCTTGTTCGAATCGACGGTGAGTGGTTGGCACTTCACAAACTCGGATGTGATGACGAAAATCAGGGGAATTCGGTATGAAGGAGAACGCCTCCTCAAACTCTGTGGCTGAACCAGCGGTGGAAGAAACGAAGGTTGGCATGGTCGATTTGGCACATGCCCTCGACAAGGAAGGAATGATCGGCTTTACTCGGTCCTTTGTCAATGATTTAGAAAAGGGCCTTAGCCATGCGACTCCTGAGCATTTCCCTTGGATGAAAGATATTGAATCCGCTCAATGGAGTGGGATTTTATGTCTCGGAATGGGAGGTTCTGCTGCAGGTGGCGACTTTGTTTCTGCTTTGGCTAGTTTTCACGGCAACCTCCCCATTGTAATCCAGCGTGATTACGTCTTACCATCATGGTGGAATGCTTCGTGGCTTGTCCTTTCAACCTCTCACAGCGGAAATACTGAAGAGGCACTTGAAGCCACTGAAACCGCCTTGAAATCTGGTGCTACAGCCATTATTATCTCAACCGGTGGAATACTTTCAGGACTCCCTGAAATCTATCCAAATTGTTTTCTGATTCCTTCAGTGGGAGGACAGCCGCCTCGTACGGCTTTTGGTCATATTTTTAGTCGACAACTTGGGCTTTTGAGAAGTATCGGTGTCCTGCCAAAGCCGCGCGAGGGAGTAGATGCTGCAATGCTTGCCCGATTACAAAAAGCATGCGAAGGATTTGATATTTTGAGCGACCCAGAAGGCGACGTTGCTCAATTGGCACTCTGTATGCTCGAGCGACCTATCGCCTTATTGGGCCCGACTGAATTACAACCTGCGTTGAACCGATTCAAGAATCAGTTGAATGAAAATGCTGCTCGCTTTGCCCGAATCGGCGTGATTCCAGAGATGAATCACAATGAAAGTGTGGCATGGGGGGGAGTGGGTTCCGACCAAGATGCGTCAGGAATTGACCATGTTCTTCTACTGCTCACTTGGCAGGGAATACATCGCCAAGTCGGCAAAAGAATGGATTGGATGGTTGCTCATGCTGCTACAGACTATGCGTGGAAAATCGCAGGTGAAGGCAATTCTCTTCTTGAATCACTCCTTCACTTATGCATCTTGATGGATTGGATTTCGATTGCTTTGGCGTTATTGCATGGCAAAGATCCTGCTGCTATCGGCCCGATTTCAGCACTGAAAGCCCATTTGGAATCGGTTCAGTAAATCAATACACATTCCCAACAATAAGACGAGGGTCTGGGTAATCTTTCAGAGCCTGAAGGCGTTCTTCTCCGGTGACTACGCCTGGTAAATCATTAACGACGGGCTCAATAACTGAAAGTTGCAAATGGAGATGTGGAGGCCAACCTCCATTTTCATGTTCGGCTCCAATAAATGCTAATCGTTGACCTGCTGAAAAAGGCTGTCCGATTTCAAGTCCATCAAGGCTGTCAAGGCGCAGATGTCCATGAAGGACCCAGAAAGTTCCTGCTTTGCCTTTTTGCGAAGAACCTACAGCGACTGGGAGTGAAAGTGAATGTTCAGTAATGATGGTAGGACCGTACGAGCCATCTTCCTCATTGATTCCAAAAGAGTGGATTTTGCCTGCTGCAAATGCGAACACCTCGGTACCTGCTGGAGCACCAATGTCGAGGCCAACGTGATGATTGCGCTCACCTCCAAACAAAGGCATTGTATACATCCCTGGGCGCCGTTCATCATATTTCCCAATCGAATATTGATAGGGGCTTTCAAAATCAGTTTGTGGGCCTCTTGAAAAATCAAACACCCAATAGTCATCCGGCATTTTTACCACAGGATGGAAATCAAGTGGAGAGGTGACCATACCTCTGTGACTAACCGCTTTCATATGATTGTTAGCCGAACAATCAAAGCCTATGCTGTAAAGTTCAACTCGTGTTACTCACAGCGGCCCTCTTGCTGTCGGTAACTCTTACACCGGGGTATGCCCTTTGCAAGGTATTGGATGCGAGTGCAGACAAGTTGAGAAAAGGGGTTTTAGCGCCTGCATTGGGATTGCTACTTGCCTACGGCCTTGCCGGACTTTTATTGCTGAGCGGGTTGTGGAGTTTGCAGCTCATGTCAGCCTTACTTTTACTTCTCAATGTGGCAGCAATCGCTCATCTCCGCCGACGCTCGGATCTTGGGAAGACATTGAGTTCATGGCAGAAGTTGGAACGTGCTATGCATGGGGAAGTGTATGGCACTCCCGAGGAAAGCATCAGTGACGAAGTGGCTGCACAAAGGTGGTTGCAAAATCAACGAAAACCATGGATGTTGGCCATTGCTGCGGGCACAGTACTCAGTTGCCTCACTCTTCCAATGTTGCAAGACATTCCATTCGGTGTGGATTGGATTGGGTTTTCGACACTTACCAATCAAATTGCAATTGCTGGCAATCTTTCACTGCCAGGAACCAACAATGGTTTGTGGACCTACCCGCCAGCCTATCCTTCACTCGCTGCATGGATTCAAGAGGTTCTGAATATCTCTCCCTCCAAAGCAGTCTTTGAATTAGGCCATTACAGTCTATTCGCCCTTGTGTTAGGCATCGGTGGTGCAATGGACCGGCATGGCGCTGGCGCTCATGGAGTACTGGCAATGGGCCTTGGTGCAGGACTCTTTGCCAAGACCTTTGATTCGGGATACCCATCGGTCGCCAGCCAACTTGGATTGGTTGTCGGCTTACTGGTATTACTTCGTCCAACTTCAACACGTGGGAAGCATCACACTTCTGGATTTATTCTCGCTTTTTTCAGTGTCTCGTTGATTCATCCAACCGGGGCAATTTACCTTGGAATGCTGATGCTTGCCCATCTAATTATCGGATTGAGTCTTGATGAAACTTACGGGGCCAACATAAAAAAATTACTTTTTGTGAGCGTTATACTCTTGACAATAGCAGGCTCAGTCGCACTTTTAATTCTGGCTCCAAGGATGTTAGATGCTGCGGTATTTGCCGAATATGGGTGGCAGGGTGGACGACCAATGCTTACCTATAATGCGATTCTCTTGTTACTGGGTATAACTGCAGCCTGGAAGATGAAAAACAGTATTGAAGGGCGATTACTCAGCGTATGGTTCGCAGGACTGTGGCTACTCACTGCGATTCATTTAATCGATGGTCTTGAGCAAATCCCAGTACTTTCTTTACTCTCTTACGTTTTGTATTCAATGGGATTGCATGCCTTTCACATTCCTTTAGCAGCTCTTGTAGCCCTTTGGTGGAGCGATTCTACTAGCCTAACATCGCTGGAACAAAAGCGCAGTTTACTGACCATAGGTTGGGATCCACACCCGCACAGATACGTCGCTGGAGCACTTTCTGCACTGCTGATAGTTGGTATTCTTTTTGGCAACCTCGTTCTGCTACAAGTATCAGGACATGATGAATTACATGCAGTAACAGACGGCGACCTTGAAGTGCGCAAAGCATTGGAAGAACTACCAAGTGGGAGTGTTATCTATTCTGAAAATGCCCATTGGGGATACGTATACAATGCACCTTCAAATGTAGACATGACGAGTATTCCAACACTTGGCTTGGTTCACATAAAAAGCAGTATTCAATCTTCTGCAACAACGGCAGTTTACTCCAATCAGCCCACAGCAATTCAAAATCTCAACATTACACACGCCATCTCTTCTCCGATGGGAACAGTTGGTTGGACATTGGCACAATCGGAGTATTGGGCACCTCTGGTTGAATCTCGTGGGAGCACTTTATGGGAATTTGACTCAACCGGTTCTGCCCCGACTTCCCAGTTTATGACACTGAATACATCAACCTGCCAAGAGGGATGCTCGCTACGTGATGATCCATGGAGAGAACACCGTTTCCGTGACACACTTGGGCTTGGAGACCAGCGAGCAATTCTCTCTGAGGGAAGTGATGCCAGCGTGACTTTTTCTTCATCCAATGAGGCTGGGATGAGTCAGGCTTGTCTCGTATTCGAAGCAAGAGGTGACCTTAGTGAAGTTAGAATGGTCGTACGCAGTCAAGGAAATGAAACCTCCCAATCTTCGAGTTTTTCCGCAGGTTGGCACTCAGTCTGCTTTAACCAACAAGAAATTGGTTCGACATTACAACTCGAAATTGATTGGGAAGAGGACGACAGCGCCAACAGATGGCTCAATCCTCTCGGGCTTTCTGGTAGGGGCGAGGTTGTTGCAGATACAACCGGAATACGCCTTCATTGGGTGCAAATAGATACTTCTGTTGTTGAATAAGCGAAGTCATCAAAGCCAAACTGTAGCAGGACGGTTCATGAAGAGAGCCATGATTCTTCTTCCAACCTTGGATGAGGCGGAAGGTTTGGCCCACATACTTCCACGAATACCTATCAAACAACTTTCAACCAAAGGATGGGAGTTGGAGATTGTAGTGGTTGATGGCGGCAGCCAAGATGAGACAAAGAAAATTGCAACGAACTTTGGGTGCACTTTTATGTTGCAGCAAGGAAAAGGCAAGGGTGCTGCTATGCGACTTGGGTTTCTGCACTTTCTCAAATCTAAATGTGATGCATTGGTGATGTTTGATGCTGATGGAACATACCATCCTGAAGAGATGGGGAAAATGCTCTCAAAACTCAATAACACAGATGTGGTGATTGGTGACCGCCTTGGTGGCGCAATGGACCCTGATGCGATGAATCGGACGAACTATTTTGGAAATCACATGCTCACATGGATTGCTGTAGCGCTTTTCGGGGTGCCAATCAAAGATTTGTGTTCCGGATATTGGGCGTTTTCACGCCGTACAATATCTACCTTGAAACTGAATTCAATGCGTTTTGAAATTGAAGCCGAAATGTACACCTCGTGTGCGGTTGAACATCTTGAAATGACTCACATCCCCATACGATACAGTAAACGCTTGGGAGATGCGAAATTAGGTTCGGTCAAAGACGGCTGGAATATCTTTCGAAAATTACTTGTTCGTCGAATATTCTCAACACCTTATGAAACTCGAATGGGTGAAGGCAATTTAACGATTCAATGAGACGACAAGCCTCAAAGCATCCTGTCGAGAGCAGACAATATGCGCCGCAGACCAACCATCGTACTCGGTGCGTCTGGTTTAGTTGGGCAACGGATGCAACAACGTCTCACAAATCATCCTTGGTTTGAACTCAAAGCCATCGGAGGCCGGCCTGAACGTTCCCAGCAGTCTCTGCATGAGATCCCTTGGCGACTTGAACAACAGCGTCCAGAGGTTCCCGACATTCCCATCCTCGATACATCCAGTGAATCATTTATCGAAGAGTTGGAAAAATTGAACATTGAAGTTGCCTTTTCATGCTTGCCAAGTGAAGTAGCGGAGCACATTGAAACAACATTGGCTCAAGCTGGAATTGCTGTTTTCTCTAACGCCAGTTTTCACCGAAGAAAGCAAGGTATTCCGTTGGTAATTCCTGATGTCAATGCTGGACATTTTACAGACTTCTCTACCTCGAAAGGACCCCATGCATGTGGAACGAATTGCACGTTAGTTCCAATGGCTGCACCGCTTGCAGCGCTTCGTGACTTTGAAATCTCTAAGGTTGAAATGCGAAGTGAACAGGCCCTTTCCGGAGCAGGTTGGAGGCTTTTGTATGATGAGCAGGCCATGACTGGAGAACTTAACCCAGCAATACCTGGTGAGGCTGAAAAGGTTCACGAGGAGTTTCTTCATGTCTTTGGAACTCATCATGATTCTATCGTTCATCCCTCTGACATCGAAGTGAATGTCAAGTGTCAACGTGTCGCCCGAAAAGATGGACATCAGGTTTTTGTCAAGGCAACATTCGCAAAGCCTCTCTCTTTTGATAAGGTCATTTCAGCGTTTAACTCACAGCGGTTTAATGAGACGGTATCACAATGCCCGAGTGCTCCGGTTCGACCTTTACATGTCGTTGAAAGCATCGATGTTGAAGAGCACTTGTGGAGTGATGGAGTGACTTTTTCCGATTCTCCATTACCGAATGAAAATTTGCAAACGGGGATGGCTGTTGTCGTTGGAGACATAGAGATTCACAATCAATACACCCTCTCTTTTTCAGCCTATTCCCATAACACCATTCGAGGCGCTGCTGGAGGAACAATGTGGTTAGCAGAACTTGCAGTCGTGGAAGGGCGAATCCTTTGAGCATCACGAAACAACAGTAGGCATAAAACCGGCGACGGCACCCTCGGTTTGGTGCGGACATGGGTATTACTGCAATGATTCCAGACATGACCATCGGACAACTTGCCAATGAGGCAGATTCCCGATGGGGTGAAATTTGGGATGAAGATGCTGCCCGTATGCTTGTTTTAGTCATCTGTCCAAGGAAGGAAAGAAAGCTCTTGGAATTACATGGAGACATGGTTGAACATGGACAACCTGTCCTGACCATTTTCCATCGACCGCGACAAGAAGCACCTTTGCTTGAACAACAAGGGTTCAATCCTCGAGATGCCTCCTTTCAATTCGTTAATTTAGCAAGCCCAGATTTAGGACCATGGATGCAGCATTTCATCACTCATGAGAAATGGGTACGAAGTTCTGTTGAGATCACTTCAGTTCCGTTTAGTATGGACATGCCTTCTCAACGGCCATTCGAAACAGAGCGTGTCCTCTGCTTCCGGCACCCATCATTACCCGCTCTTGAACGATATTATCTCCCATTCACACCAGATTCAATCCCAGGTAAATGTTTTGTCAGTTTGCCACGACGACAGGCTGCTGAACTCGCACGTCAACAAGCGGAAGTTCTTGGCGTAGGACGCCTTGAAAAGAAGTCTAAAATCACCGAAATAAAACCAACTGAGATGCCTGTTTCACCAGCACCCTCATCCACTGAAACAAGTGCAAATATGGATGATATGATGAATGATTTTTCAGCAGATATGCTTGATGGAATGACCAATGAAGCGCAAACAGAAGAACCCAGACAGGTCGCTTTACCCACTCAGGAGGTCGCTGAGGAAGCGGTGCAAGAAACTCCAGAACACGTCTTTGTCCCACTTCCAGCCGGTGCCGGTTCTCCAGAACCTGAACCAGAGCCACAGGTAGCCGATGCACCTGAACCGATACAATCTGCAGCCCCAACCAATGTACCAATCCCGGAACCGGAGCCAGAACCAGAACCAGAAATGTCAAACATTGAACGAGAATTTAGAGAACTGGTCACCGGACTTCTCGCTGCGGGTGTTGCTCCCACGGACATGATGGATGACCCACGCTGGGAAGATTTGACTGAACGAGCGGCTGCTGAAGGTTTTGAAACATGGCCAGTGTTCCTACAATTAGCAGCCATGTGATGAGAAGGTTCAAGTTGATTCGACTCAAGGATGTATTGGAGGCAAAGGCATGGGATTCTGTATCAGTTGCGGTCAACAACACCAAGATGGTATCCGATTCTGTCGTTTCTGTGGTAACCAACAACCTGGTGAACAGCTGCTTGCTCGACTTCTACAAGAAGCTGAACAAATTCATTATCTCCGCCTCCAAGCGCAGGCACTTGCTCAACAACAACAGCAGCAACAACAATATTCTCAAAACCAGTATAACCAACAGCCACGCTGGTGATTGGAATGCGGCCGAAGCATTTGGCAATTGAATTGTCCAAGTTAGAACCACACCCATGTACTTCTGTTGATCTTGAGCAATACGCTACGGAGGGGGATTTAGCAGCCTACTGGATTCTTGGGATTGACCAAGTTGACCATGTTGAAGGGAAGAGAGTTCTTGACCTTGGAGCAGGAAATGGCATTCTTGGATTCGGTTGTTTACTTCTCGGTGCACAGCACATTACACTCATTGAGGCGGACTCAGAAGCTGTTGAACGAATCTATGCGAACGCAGAACGACTGTCTTCTCGATGTGAGGGGGATGTGGAAATCATTCAAGAACATATTTCCTTTCAAAGTGAAAAACCATCAACTGTTCCTGATATTGTTGTGATGAATCCTCCTTGGGGTGTACAAACGCCCAAGGCAGACCGTCCCCTTTTAGAATACGCCTTTTCGTTGGGAGCACCGGTCATACACCTTCTCCATAGTGCTCGTTCTAAACATGTTCAGGCACTTGGTCGAGATTATGGTTACGAATCAGAAGCCATGCTGGAAACAGAGTTTCGACTTCCTCCAACTTACCTTCACCACACGAAGAAAAAGGCTTCGACAACCGTTCGCTGCTGGCGCTTTCACCGACCGGGTGATGCGAAGTTACTCGAAGACGAGGACTGATAACACCATCCGCGTCATATGAGGGGTTCAAAAGGGGTAAGCACACCCGTTCAAACAAGCGAAATAGCATGCGACCTACATCGGGCCATGTTTGCTACAGGAATGAAAAATATGACGCCGAGCCTCGTCACCCCCGGAACACATGTATCAACCTCTGCTGAATGCGAGGCTGGAGAAGGAACCATCGAAATCGATGGTAAGATTTTAGCAACTACAACGGGGATGTTTTCCATCGCAGATGGAACAGCAACTGTTTCTGCTGGAAAGAAAATTGTCATACCCGAAGTCGGTGACACAGTCCTGTGTGAAATTGTCAAACTCAACGAAAAAAATGGTGAAGCACAAGTCATTTGTGTGGAAGGAAAACCTGGCAGCGTACTCCCTGAACATCTCTACGGACAGTTCCACGTAACTGGAATTGTAGACCGCTACATGCACCAAACGGCTGATGCTGTTCGACGACGTGATGTATGTCGAGCGGAAGTCAAAGAAAACAGTCCCGTTCTCAGAATCAGTTTCCGAGACCGTGATGACTGTGGAGTTCTTCATGCGATCTGCCCTTCATGTGGTGATGTACTTGCTGCAGACCTTGACGGAGATTGGAATGTTCGCTGCCCAACCTGTAATTATCAATCCTACCGAGCTCTAGCCGACAATTACGGCGCTGGCTGGGAAGAACTCGAGAAGGGGGCAAGTGTGCTCAACAACTCCGGCAAACGCTGGGGTGGCGCTGCGGAAGCAATGTTTGCCAAAGGCCCATCTGGGCGTGCAACCTTCATCGCTGCAGATGTCCGTGAAGACGGACGAGAGCGAACCTACTTCCGATTTGAAGGTGAAGGTGGAGGTCAAGGCCGTCGCCCACGAAACGCACCTGGTTGCCGATTGTTCGTCGGTGGGCTTCCTCGTGAAGTCGGCACAGAAGAACTACGAGCACTGTTTGCAGAACACGGTGACATGACTGATTGTATTGTCCTCACCGATGATAATGGTGCCAACCGAGGATTTGGTTTCGTCACCTATTCCGATAAATCTCAAGCCGATGCTGCTGCTGCAAAACTCAATGGACACAAAATCAACGGACGTAAGATTGGTGTCCGTGATGCAGATAGTGATGATAAGAAAGGCAAAAGAGAAAAGCGAAAGGACCCTGAGGGACTTAAACTCTATATTGGAAATCTTCCTTTCAAGGCGACTGAAGAAAATATCAAAGCGATGTTTGACGGAATCGCTACTGTGAATGGACTCGTTATCGCAACCAGTGGAGATGGAAAACCCAAGGGCTTTGCATTTGCCTTCATCAAAGAAATGGATAAGGGCGAGGAAATCGTTTCCAAACTTAACGGGTCTGAACTCCTTGGACGACGTATCAAAGTCGATGTTTCTCAAGGCGGCAAGAAAGGTCCGGCACGCGGTGGAAAAGGTTCAGAAAGCAACAGTGGCGATGGGAAATCCTCTCGTGAACTGCAAGCACTCCGTGAAGAAGAAGAAGATTCAAAGAAGCGTCCTCGGCGTAGTCAAGAGAAGAAGGATTGAAGGCAACCTACTCGAGGTTAGCCATCATGGTCGAACAGATATCACCCAAATGGTTGATTCTTGACGGCTATGAAGATGAGCCCGCAGCCTTTGGAGTCCCACCATATATCGGGTTTCATATTCGATATCTTTGTGGGGTTTTAGAACATGCCAACATTGACTATGACTACGTCACCATCGACCAATGGCGAGATTTAGTAAGATCTAATGGTGAAACTTGGGCCAAAAAACGACTTTCTAACATTGAAGGATTTGCCTGTATTGCAGGTGCTGTTGTTCCTGGCCGGTACCTACGGGGCACACCCCTCTCACTCAAAGAAACTCGAAACCTTATACGTGATTTACCGGTAAATATTCCGGCTCTGTTTGGCGGATGGGCAATACGTGGATGGAGGCAACAAGGTTGGACACCATTACGCAAGAATTTATTTTTAGCAGTTCAAGATACCGATGCGACTCTGTACACATACCTACAATCTGGGGAATGGAAACATACTCGGCGTACTGCTGAACAATGGACACAATGGGCTCAGGCTGGTGCACGCAGTAAATCGGTAACTGACCATCCTGACCTTGGAACTGAAGAAAAGAAAGGACCGCTCACCTATGAAGTCGAAGTCTACCAAGGATGTGTTCGTTACAAACGAGGCTGTAAGTTTTGCATTGAACCGAAAAAGGGAGTCCCAATTTGGCGAACTCCAGAGGATATCATCGAAGAAGTTCGACTCGCACACGATGCTGGCGTGCAACATGTACGCCTCGGAGGAATGACCGACACCTACACCTACATGGCAGAAGGTGTACAAGAACTTGAATACCCAGTGCCAAATCCCGAACCAATCGCTCAGCTGTTGCACGGTTTACGACAGGATGAGCGACTTGGTATTCTCCATACCGATAATGGCAATCCGTCGATCATCGCTCAGAATCTCGAAGAGTCAGAAGAAATCACCAAAACGCTGGTGGAAACTTTGTCCGATGGTGCCGTACTTTCCTTTGGCCTTGAATCGGCTGACCCAAGCGTACACGAAGCAAACTGGCTCAATTGCGACCCTGCACAATTGAAATCTGCAATCCGCCTCATCAACAAATATGGTCGGGAACGAGGAGAGCGGGGATTACCTAAGCTTTTGCCGGGTCTGAATTTCATTGCAGGATTGAACGGAGAATCCGCTGCAACCTACCAAATGAACCTCGATTTACTGCATGAAATCCGTCGTGAAGGACTCCTCCTACGCCGAATAAACATCCGGCAAGTCGAGGGAGAGGGTTTCCAAGAAATCCCTCAAAAGGAATTCAACATGTTCAAAACAAATGTTCGCGATACAATCGACGGCCCACTTCTCGAAGAATTATTCCCTATGGGTGAAGTATTATCCGATGTGCATTGGGAGACACATGATGGTCGAACTCGACTCGCAACTCATCAGACAGAAGCGCATACTGCGGAGTCGTGCAGAGGAAAAGCCGGCATTACATTTGGTCGTCAAATCGGCGCATATCCAATCCTCATCGGTGTTGAATACCACATTCCACTCGAATCCCAGTCTAATGTTGTCGTTACAGGGCATGGGGCACGTTCGATCACAGGTGTGGAAATCAACCTCGATCATGAGCGAATGACCCAAAAACAACTCGAGGCTATCCCTGGAATCGGCGAAAAGACTGCATGGAAGCTCATTACACAGCGGGCAAAGCAGAAGCGAAAGGTTCGAGACGAACCAGCCTTTGAAAATGTTGAAGCCTGGTTTAAGGCGGCGTCAGTCGATTGGAATGATGAACACTCTGTATATTTCAAGTCTTAATTCCGATTTATGAAGAGTGAGTTAAAAATTATTCACTTCGCATTTACCTCCAAAGTTCACTTACCTGAACCCACGAAATGTACAAAATTGACTCTAAGTTGAGACTTTAAGTTATGACTCATGGCAGAACACATGCGAGTTAAACAATCTTCCTCAATTGCCCTGTTTTTGATGTTCCTCCTTCTTGGACAAGCCATGGGTGCCCAGTTGAATCAAAATCAATCGAACAATGATGATTCATCATTGGAACCTTCTCCAATTGTGATGGCTTCAAACACGACCGATTCAGACGGTGATGGGGTTTACGACGTTGATGATTC
>MDSY01116353.1_pt1 | contig 15106 bp, 9 predicted proteins | sample 811131 | NCBI WGS metagenome assembly MDSY01 (sample SAMN05326643, study PRJNA326480) | marine metagenome | isolation source: seawater | place: Atlantic Ocean: South West | collected 2010 | reverse complement strand
CTAGATCACCATTATTAAAGGCAGCAGCAGCTCTAATTGCTTCTTTTCTAAGCTTTGGATCTTCTAGCAAAGAAGGAATTTCATCAATTAGACCACTCCATTGTTTCCTGGCTAAACCATTTAGAGCACTTTTTCTCTCATTTATCGGCAATTTCGTGTCTCTGAGTTTATCCGCAAGTTCCATTGTCGCTTCTATACTACCAAATTGGTTCGCAACATCTAGCGCTGCTTTTGCTACTTTGTCATTTGAATTCCTCAGTTTTGAGTATACATTACTCCAGTTTTCTGGAGCGACAATATCTGACTGACCCTCAAGAGCATCACGAAGACCCTTAATCATATCTAGTTGTACTGGAGATGGATCAACAAGTTCTGAGATTAGAACATCCATCTTGTCAGCATCAACAGCCCTTCTTGAGATATATTCGGCGACCATGGGAATTTTACTTTCTTTTGCCATTTCGATCGCACGCTGAGAAAACTGTGAAACTAATGGTTCAACAGCAAACCAGATCATATGAGGAATATTGTGATCATCTGCATCTTCCTCATTGTTAAGGAGAGCTGATGCAAGGTCCCATCTTCTTTCCTCTTCAATTCTTTGCAAAGCGACAGCAAGATCTAAACGTACAACTGGGGACTTATCATTTGAGGCCATTTCAACAAACATCTTGAGAGTTTTATCTGAAACACTCATGTCTTCTACTAACATATTTACAGCCCAACCCCTAATGTACTGGTCATTATTCTCCAATGCTATTTGGAGATCGTTCTCTGAAAAACTATTCGTTACATGAAGAGCCCACATACCCTTTAAACGAAGGTTGGGGTCAGGGTTGTTCTCATAAATATTTTTAAGTTGCGCTATTGCTTCTGGATTTATAGGTCCTTTAGCAGCTCTGCCTTGAAGAACTACTCTGGCTCTTCTTGAGTGCCAATCACTTTTGCTTGGTACAAGCTTGGCTAAATCTAAATCAGACATTTTCTTTAGGTCTTTTGTGTATCTTCCATCCCAATCTTCAGCGAGGGTCTTTTTTGGAGTAATTCTGTAAATCCTCCCTGTCTCTTTATGCATTACTTCCTTTCCACAGATGTCTCCATCATGCCAATCTAGGACATACATTCCACCCTCAGGACCAATTTCTAAGCTGAAACCAATGAATTGTTTATTGTTAGCGAGCATAAAGTCGCTATCGTGAGAGGCAACAAAAGAGGACCCTTTTTGTGTTAACTTATCACCTAAAACGGCATGCTCGTGAATATTTGCCATGTAAGCTTTCCCAAAATGCTCTTTGGGAAATGCATCAGATTGATAAATTCTAAAACCACCATGGGCAGAACGGTGTCTATGGTCGACTATAGTTTGAATATCACTATAAATATATGGGTTGAAATGTTTTCCGCCTTGACGGTGAAAAATACCGCCCTGTACAATGTGAAACATATGTGGTATCACACATGCGCTGATAAAAAATTCACCTTTTTCGTTGTAATCAAGACCCCATGGGTTACTAAATCCATGGGAAACCACTTCAAATACTCTTTTTGTTGGATGGTAACGCCAGACACCACCATCTATGTCCACGCCCGCAGAATCTAGCAAACCCTCTGGGAATGGATCTTTATGCTTGTATAGTTTCTTGGTACGCTCAGTGGGTTTTCTAATTTTTGATGGTGTAGCAAAACCCTCTAAACCATATAACCAACCATCTGGCCCCCAGGTGAGACTATTTATCGTCTCATGCCTATCACGAATACCCCAGCCTGTGAGTAAAATTTCAAGATCTTCCATGTCAGCTTTATCATCACCATCTTTGTCCGGTAAAAATAATAAGTGTGGTGGAGCACCGAGAAAAAGCCCATCAAAACCCACCGCTACAGCAGCAGGGAAGGGGATACCCTCAGCAAAAACCTTTACATCGTCAGCCTGTCCATCGTTGTCAGTATCTTCTAAAATTAAAATTTTACTGTCGCCCGAGTTAGAGAATCCGTCGCCCCTACTTTCGTAGTCTCTGTTTTCAGCCACCCACATTCTACCACGATCATCGTAAGCAAATGCCATAGGCTGGGTAATCATGGGTTCTGAGGCCCAGGTATTTACTTGGAATCCATCTATTGTAGTCATTGCTTCTGCTGCTTCTTTCGGACCAAGGAATTTCTCGTTTCTCGCCTCTTCTTGCGCCATCCTCCACAATTGAGTTGCGTAAGGATATGAATTTCCGCTCCATGGAACCCATCTCTCAGTCATGGCAAGATCGTTAAACTTACCGGTGTGAACAACAATCTTATGTTTAAAAGTTGATCGAGTTCCCTCTTCGATGGTCCAGTCGCCGGAAATTGCTCTAGATGGCCCAACACCAAACTGACCATCAACTCGCCAAGCCGTAGGAGATCCATCATTTAGCGGGTGATCCCATATCGTTACATTTGCAAAATCATCTCTCCCCTCAAGTTGCATTCCAACATTGAGCCACATAGCTTTTTGACCCTCTGCGGCTTTATTTACCTGACGAGCGGCATTAATTGCTTCTGCAGGCATACCTTTTCTCCAAGGCATTCTCAGAAACATACCGCCATACTCAAATTCGTTGATAGTAACATCACCATCCAGAGCATCACCATGCCAGTCAAGGTCAAGTTCATACTCACCATCCACTATTTTCATGGACCATTTTTGCGTTTCGACCATAAATGTATTTCCGTCATCATCTAACATGTTGTAAACAGTTTCCCAAGAAACTATCTCCCCTGAGGAATCTGTAACTGTCGCTGATTTTAATTGCCAATAATCCCCTTGATATCTATGGAAAAAATCTCTTCCCATCAAATTAGAGGCTTCTTTGTTTGTATATTTATTTCGGTAAAAGATCTTGTACAAACTATCTTTTGGAATACTGTGCATATCTAGGGTACCGTTGACTCTTGTAAATCCCCAGTATAAACCTGTCTGATGTGGGTGATGACCAGGACTGTATTCCGTTACTGAACCCTTGCCGTCTGGAGCGATTATTGGATGGATAAAAGGACGATGATCCTGTTTGGCATTCGCTACAACGATTGGGAGTTTACCATCTTTCCTAAACACTGCAATAGTCCCAAGGTCTTTGTTTTGCTTGACAATTAAACTAGTTTCAGAGATAGATCCATATGCGGCCGGAGGTATATTTTCCTCTTGACAACTCCAAATTAAAAATACACTAAAGAAGAAAAAGGTTCCTGTTTTTGTAAGATTATTCATGTTTTCCCCGATTTGAAATTATTAAATTTTGAAATATCCAACTCTTTTGCTCTTTTGATTAAAATAGGGCTGTTGGATACACTGAGTGCAACCATCCAAACAAGCACAACAGTAAGCCCTCCCACTTCTCGCATCAACTCTATAGCGTATGTTTTCATTGTCCAGGAAGACAGGAAGAGATCACTAAAAGTAATTTTACTATCAATTTGCGAGAACAAAACGGTTGCCCAAGTTAGTACCAAAATACCGATTAAAGCAGGGAGCATCCAATGCAACTGATCTTTCGATGCTAGCAGGCAGACAAGTGCGGCGATGCTGTAGACGGCAATCCAAACCCCTGAATCAGGATCATTAAATTGTACTACTATCGCTAGTGCAAAGATAGCCAACATCAGGTAGTTCAATATTAAAAACCCTTTTTTATTTTGAACGTTGGACATCATTAAAATTGCTATTAATTACCTCTCTTTTTCAACAATATTCGTGATATTTCGCAAGTTTTTTTGCAAAATATCATTCAGAAATGGTAAAACTAGGCAGATGAACAATTTTACCACCTTGCACAGCAGAGTCATGAGCGCAGATACCAACACAGGTCCAGTTTGCACTAGTTACTGCATTAGGCCAAGGGTCTCGGTTCTCAATCAATGCGTTCACAAATTCATTTGCCATATGGGGATGTGACCCGCCATGACCCGCGCCTTGTATAAAAGACAGGTGATCGGCATCTTGAATATCACTGGTAAACCCACGAATTTCTTCTGGAAGAAGATGAGCAAAATCAGGTACGTCTACTAATTCAGGAATTTCACTTTCAGGCTTTTTTGCAGTGTGCAAAACATGCTTTTCACCCTCTACAAGTGTCCATTCGAATGATTTTTTGGAACCGTAAACATCTATTGATTCTCGGTACTGCCGCGCTGTATCATATAAGAACCTCCAAATTTGGGCAGATAAATCTGAGTCTTTAATTTTAATGTGACATGATTCTACGGCAAAGGTATTTCCAGATTTTTCAGCAATACTTTTATTTACGGTCCCGGAACCAAAGCATGAGACATATTCAGCATGGCCATCTACCATACCCAACACAGGAGAAACAACATGGGTTGCGTAATGCATAGGAATCATTCTTTCCCAATATTCAGGCCAACCTTCCATATCTTGAGGGTGCGAAGCCTTCATATATTGAATTTTTCCTAACTCTCCACGGTCATACAGATCTTTAATGTAAAGAAATTCACGACTATAGACTACAGTTTCAGCCATCATATACTTTAGTCCAGTTTCTTTTACCAATTGTACTATTTCTTTACACTCCTCAATCGTAGTAGCCATAGGAACAGTACACATCACGTTTTTTCCAGCCTTTAGAGCTTCGATAGACATCCATCCGTGATCTGGAATTGGAGAATTTATGTGGACAAAATCAACATTTTGGTCATTTAGAACATCATTGTAATCGGTAAATCGCTTTTCAATACCGAATGCATCCGCAACTTTATTTAGCTCGGATTCGTTACGTCTGCAAACACCGTACATATTTGCGTTAGGATGCTTTTGATAAATGGGTATGAATTCTGCACCAAATCCGGTTCCAATAATTGCAACATTAACTTTTTTGTCGTTAGTCATTTTCTCCTCCTCAAATAATTTGTCTAGTAAAAATTTATATTTCTGCAGTAGTTATTCTTCTTCATTTGCCATTTCAGATTTTGAATTGTCATCATTTTTTAAATTTTGATCTTCTACTGTGGGTTCAATTTTTTCGCTGGAACCAGAAAAATCATCTGATTCGTCCTCTAAAAGGATTGGCTTGTAACCTCCAATCGATCGAAAATACATCATCATTGCGATGTAAGCTAACAGCATAATAGCTGGAAAAACGGCAACTGTTGAGAGTGCTCCCTGTTTTGCAGACGCCTGCACACTCTCAACTGTACTTTTTTGCGTTGAGCTTAATGATTCTAATTTATTCTGGTCAATAGGTTTATAGTTACCCCACACGCTAGATTTTTCTTCACCCATTATCCTAGAATGGATACTGGGATTCTGAGATTTTAGTTCACTATCGATTTGCTTATCCTGAATATTTCCTAAAAAAGCCGCCCCAAATACTCCAGCAGCTAGCATACCTACACCGGTTATACCATTCAGTGTTAATGCGCCACCTCTTGGAAATCTCTCGCCTGCAATACCTAACATAGTTGGCCAAAAAAATGTTTTTCCTACGGCATACAACGTGGCTGCAATAAAAATCATGAAGCCTGCAGCTGTTGATAAAACGTAAAGACCAACCAGAGCGATTGCACTACTTAATGCTAGTAAGCCTAAGGGGGATATCCTATGAACGATTGGCCCCGCGTAAAAACGAAGAACAGTCATAATCACGGCAGTATACACTACAACCCAACCGGCATTATCACCTAAAATCGGAGCTAGCAAATCAGTAACCCAGCTGTCAACACCTAATTCTGTCGTCGCAAGAGGTATCATAATCAAAAGTAGAATAATAAATAGAGGTCTACCCAATGATTCAGTGTAGACATAACACCCTATTGTAACAAGTAAGAGTAAAATTGTCAGAGAGATATGGGGTAAGCTGAGAAAGCTGCCCTCATACATCGGAGTGAGGCCAGCTACACGGTTTATTTCAAGTAAAATAATGAGGAATATCAAGAAAAATCCTACCGCCCCTGCTTCGCCAATCATATCCTTAAAAGAAATACCAGCTTTAACTCTTTCTTGAACAGGAAATTCTTTTCCATACAAAATCACTCCATAAAAAATTACCGGTATCAAAACCAAACCAACTTTCCATTTCCAACTGACTTCTGGACCCATAATAATCGAGAGTACACCGCCAAGAACTAGCCCAGCTGGCCAGCCTGCATGCAGAATGTTCATCCATTTTGTTTTTTCTCTAGGGTAGATAGTTGCAACGGCAGGATTAATCACAGCCTCAACTGTACCATTGCCAAGCGCCAGAATAAATGTTCCCCAATAAAGCATCCAATAACCATCTGCAAAAATTGTAACTATCGCTGAGGTGACATGTAAAACAAATGCAATGATCATAGAAATACCGTAACCTATTTTGTCAATCAATAAGCTAAATAAGATTATGCTAATACTGAAAGGCCACAAACCAACACCAAATATTTCGCCTTTTTGAGTTTCGCTCAAGCCAAATTCGGCACCCATTGCCCCAATGGTTTGAGCCCTAACCATAAAACCAACTGACGTGGCCATGAGGGCAGCAAAACAACCCCAAAACAGCCAATTAGCTTGACTCTCAGTTAAATTTTCTAATTTTTTCATGTTCACCAACCTTTTATTGTATTGCGAAATAATCGCTGAGAAATTATTAGATTAATGAATTCCTCATTTATTAACGAAAGATATTTGCGGCATTTGAAATTATAACGAAAAATAGCTGCCTTCTATTTAAATTTTTGTTTCCCGAAGCCCGCTTAAATCCCTTCAGCCTATTCAGGGCACCTTGTTGAGCCACCTTAGTCTTGGGTATTAAAGGTAGGAGTGGTGGTATACCCCTGAACAAAGATTCGCGGGCATTCGGGTTAACAAAGATTTTATTGAAGTCACAATTTTTCGAAGCATAAGATGCACACACTCACTTTACGCATTAGAACAAAAACCAAGCATATTGTTTATCCTGTTAGAACAAACGTTTGTTCTATACTGAAAGGTACTCAAATGTTGCAACAAAAAACAAGAGTTATTTAAAAAAAGTATTTTTTCCTGAATATATAAATTGAGTCCCAAATACAAGTATTAAAATCAATTTACTGAAAATTTAAAAACAGTTGAGGAACTGTATTCATCGCCAGGATTTAGAATTGTTGACTTAAAATCTGGTTGGTTAGGGGCATCGGGAAAATGCTGTGTCTCTAAACAAAATCCAGCGTTTTGTATGAAACCACCAGATAAAGCTCCGCCGTCAAGAAAGTTTCCAGTATAAAACTGAATTCCTGGCTCTGTTGTGAAAACCTCCATAACACGGCCGCTCTCATGATGAGTCACTCTGGACGCAAACCTTAGGTTCTTTCCACCTGCAAAATCATTTAACACAAAACAATGATCATATCCTATTGGCAAATCTTTTATTTTCGGTATTTCTTGAAATCTAGAACCAATTTTTGTGGACTGTCTGAAATCAAATGCTGTACCACTCACATCGATTAATTTTCCCGTAGGAATCAGATTATCATGTACATCCAAGTATTGATTTGAGTTGATGATTAACTCATGATCAAGAATATTTCCATTGCCAGCCCCATTTAGGTTCCAATAGTTATGGTTTGTAAGGTTTATTGGCGTAGGCTTATCTGTTGTAGCTTTAAATGAAATTTTAAGTTCATTGTCGTTAGTCAATGTATAAATCACTCCGACATTTACATTACCTGGATAACCCTCCTCTCCATCAAAACTACTATAAGTAAATTCTAATGATGATCCATTATTATTCGGCTTTTCCTGCACATCCCAAATAACTTTATCATATCCTATGTTTCCGCCGTGTAAATGATTATCACCATCGTTTTTTGCTAGCCTATAAATAGAATCATTCAATGTGAAACTTGCTCTAGCTATCCGATTGCCAAATCTACCTATAGTAGAACCAAAATAAGGATGTCCACCGAGGTATTCATCAAGATTATCAAAACCAAGGTTTACATTATCAAAATTACCATATCTATCTGGGATATCTAGGGAGACAACAATCGCACCTAAATTAATCATCTTTAAAGTCAAGCCATTATTATTTCTACAAGTAAATAAAAATATCTCCTCACCTGACTTTGTTTTACCAAAACTAGACTTTTTTACAAATGATGTATACGATTGATTTTTACCCAATTTTTTTACCTCCCTAGTGCCAACAACAATTGAAAAAATGAAAAATAATACTAAATATGGTTTCCACATTCTATAAATATCCCATATAAAACTACTAACATATACGATACTGAACAATCGTTTATCTATCTGATATAGATTGACAAATCATGAAAATAAAATAACACCTAAGTTCATTATTCTTTAACCTTTTTGAGCTTTATTGTGATGGCAATTCAGTTAGAAACGAGTTATATTTTAAGTAGCAGATTAAAAATAAATTAAAAAAGCAAATTGCTCTATGTTGTTTCTGCACAAAGATAATATTGAGCAATTGTTCTTATATTCACTGTTTAATTGCTTTAATCAGAATAAAATTTACATGAAAAGAATAAGCATTAAGGATTTAGCCAAGAAAACTGGACTTTCTACAACTACTATTTCTAGGGTTTTAAATGGAAAAGCAAAGCAATATAGGATTAGCGACGAGGCAGCTCAGCTCGTAATACTGACCGCCCAAAAAGAGGGCTACAAACCTGATCGAAACGCGGTTAGTCTACGGACAAACCGTTCACACACGATAGGTGTTATTGTACCCAATATTGCTGATTACTATTTTAGCTCTTTATCGAGAATGATTGAAATTGCAGCCCGAAAAATTGGATATTCAATTCTATTATCAGATTCTCAGGAAAGTTTAGAGCTCGAAATTGAATCAATTGATACGCTTATTAGCAGAAAGGTTGATGGATTAATTATTCTTCCCATCGGCAATAAATCACAGCATTTATCAAATGTAATTGAACTCGGTATGCCCCTTGTCTTAGCCGATCGACACTTTCCACTTCTAGAGTGTCCTCAAGTTTTTTCCGACAACCACAATGGAGCTTTTTGTGCAACTGAACTTTTGATAAAAAAGAATCATACTAGGATCGCATGCATACAAGGTCGGCAAAATACATCTGTGAATAATGAGAGGATATTAGGATACAAAGAGGCACTAGCAAAATATGGAATAAAGCCTGACCCGTCCCTTATAATAGGCGACGAATTTGGCCTAAGAAGCGGGTACGTAAGCGCAAAAATACTTATAAACCTTATCCCTAGGCCATCAGCAATTTTTGCATTTAGTAATACAATCTCACTTGGAGCGCTTAGAGCCATTTACGAAGAGAATTTAAATATCCCTAATGATATATCTCTTGTTTCATTTGATCATGATCAACCTTACTCAGAATTTTTAAAAACGCCTATTACCTCAGTTGTCCAGCAAACCAGCGAACTTGGACAAATTGCATTTAAACTTTTAATGGCTGAAATAAACAATAAGGACAGCAGTAAAGAACAAGAATCATTAAGTAAAGCTAAATTTGTTACACTACCGACAACGCTAAAAGAGCGAAGATCAGTAAAAACAATCAAACAAGGAAAAAGAAATCTGATTAGTAAAATCAAGAATTAAGAAAAAAAACCTAATGACATTAAGGAGGTACTGTCATGCTTGTAATTGAATCATATTTTATCGCAGTTATTATGTGTATAATAACGATGTTTTGCTGGGGGTCTTGGGCAAACACCCAAAAGCTCGCAAGTAAGTCTTGGCCCTTCCAACTATTTTACTGGGATTATTCTGTAGGAGTCTTATTACTTTCATTTGTATTTGCTTTTACCCTAGGAAGTATAGGGGATAATGGAAGAAGCTTTATAGAAGATTTCAGTCAAGCAGACACTGCGAGTTTATCAAGCGCACTGATCGGGGGCATTGTTTTCAACATATCAAACATTCTTCTTGTCGTGGCAATTGATATTGCGGGTATGGCAGTGGCCATTCCAGTTGGAGTTGGTTTAGCTCTTATTATCGGGGTTCTAACAAATTATTTAGCATCTCCAGTTGGTGATCCATTGATTATATTCTTGGGCGTTTTACTAGTTGTTGTAGCTATTATTGTTAATGCTATTGCTTACAATAAACTTCCAAGCAGTAAGGAAAACAAATCATCCAATAAGGGACTTATCCTTTCAGCAGTAGCGGGAGTGATGATGGGCTTTTTCTACCGTTTTGTAGCAGCATCAATGTCTACCGATTTTATTAACATGGAGCCTGGGAAATTAAGTCCATATACTGCGATAGTAGTTTTCTCAATTGGACTATTCTTATCGAATTTTCTTTTTAATACTTTTGTTATGTACAAACCATTTAGCGGTAAACCGGTAGCATACTCATCTTATTTTACTGATGGTAACACTAGGTTGCATTTAATAGGTATTTTAGGAGGAATTATATGGAATATTGGCATGTCTTTTAGTATCATAGCATCTGGTGAAGCTGGGGCAGCAATCTCTTATGGTCTTGGTCAGGGTGCAACAATGGTAGCTGCAGCATGGGGTGTTTTTATATGGAAAGAGTTCAAGGATGCCCCTCCTGAAACTAATAAATTACTGAATATCATGTTTCTTTCATTCATTCTTGGACTTAGCTTAATAATTATTGCTAGGCTATAATAAAACAAAATAATGATGGATAATATTATGGAAAAAATTACTGTTGTAGGAAGTTCAAATACCGACATGATCATGCAACTTGATAAAATCCCTAGACCAGGAGAGACTTTGCTTGGAAATAAATTCTCTACTGCTGCTGGTGGAAAAGGAGCGAACCAAGCTGTTGGTGCTGCTAGAGCTGGAGGAAATGTTAATTTTATTGCCTCTATAGCAGCTGATCTTTTTGGTGACACCGCTGTTGAAGGATTCATAAAAGAGGGTATTGACACAACCTATATTTCAAGAGAATCAAATAATCCTTCCGGTGCCGCTTTTATTTTTATCGATAAAAGCGGGGAAAATAGTATTGGAGTTGCCTCAGGGTCAAACTTTGATTTATCGCCGCACATTATTGATAATGCAATTGACTCAATTGCTGAATCTGAGGTGATACTTACCCAACTAGAAACGCCTTTGAATACAGTGGAGCATTTAGCAAAAATAGTAAATTCCCAAAAGTCATCAACTTTCATTTTAAATCCTGCTCCCGCACAAAAATTGTCTAATGAGTTACTTAAAATGATAGATATTATTACTCCGAATGAAACCGAGGCAGAAGAATTAACTGGAATCCAAATAAAAGGTTCTGAAGATGCAAAAATAGCATGCCTAAAGCTACATGATGCTGGTGTGAAAACTGTAATCATTACAATGGGGGAAAAAGGCGCTTTTTTGTCTACAGAAAGCGCACAAAATTTAATCCCCACTTTCAAAGTTGCTCCTGTTGATACTACTGGAGCAGGTGATATATTTAATGGTGTCCTTGCTGTTGGTGTTTCAAAGAAACAAGATCTTGAAAACGCTGTAAGATTTGCAAACGCAGCGGCAGCCCTATCTGTCACTGTCCTTGGTGCTCAACCTTCAGCACCGATTCTTGAGTCCATCAATGATATGTTCAAAAGTTAACAATTAGGTGTTCGGATTTAGATTTTATTTTCGGTAGTAAAAGGAATATGAATTAAAAATATGAAAAAAATATTTACTATGGGTGGAAAATTTGACACTCGAAATTATACTGTTAAGGATATAATTGATCAAAAAGGAGAAAAGAAATTATGCCAACTATTAGTGAGCAACGTTGAGGAAGCTGCCGCCGCTCAAGATGCTGGTATAGATATGGCAATCACAGGAGTTTCGGGACCATACACGAAAATACGCGATGCAATGCCTGACACATTCCTAACTGTTGCTTTATCTGCTGCATTATGTCCGACCATTGAAGAGGCAATTAAACAATCTTACAAAATTATGAGTGTTGGTGCAGATGCTATTATGTGTTCCTCCTGGAACAAAGATTATATAAAAGAGCTTTCAAAATTTGGATTTCCTATAATGGGACATGCAGGATTAGTTCCTCGACATAGCACGTGGACTGGAGGATTAAAGGCAGTTGGAAAAACCTTAGCGCAGGCTCAAAATATTTACAATAATATCAAATCATTAGAAGACGCAGGTGCATTTGCAGTAGAGATTGAAGTTATCCCAGAAAACCTTTTAGCAGAAATTTCCAAGCGAACTAAGCTAGTGACTATTTCACTTGGTTCTGGAAAGGCTGGTGATGTGCATTTTCTTTTTTCTGAAGACATCCTTGGAGAAAATAAAAATATGCTTCCAAGGCATGCTAAGTCTTACAGGAAATTTTATGAATTGAAAGAAAAAATGCAGCAAGAGAGGGTCTCTGCGTACAAGGAATTTAAAAATGATGTTACATCAGGTAAATTTCCATCTGAGCAATACATTGTAAAAATGAAAGATGAAATAATTAATCAGTTCATAGATAATATAGATAATAAATAGATAAAATAAGAGTTGGATTGTACTTGTCCGCTCCTTTGATATTGTCTCATTTGATTTTACTCTTTGGTTTGAGTTTATAGAACCAAAAAAAGATGTTTATTACTACTAAAAGTGATATCAAAAAAACTAATTTTACCCCAGGGGCTCCTCCTACAAAACCTAGTGGAGAAAAAATTAGATAAATAAGTATTACAGCTGAAAAAAGCGTAAACGAGACTGGTTGAACATATTTCCAAGGAGTAAGGTCAATAACATCCTTATTTTTATGCTCCCAATGAACCTTCTCTGGAAAAATTTTTCCTATTAAAAGCATTATTAATATTTCAGAGAGAAACAATATTGCATACAAATGTATAAAATGGATTTTAAGGTAATCTTTTAAAAGAAATTGGAATACCCCGTAAGATATAATGTGAAAAACAACAACAATCTTAGGTCCCAAAGCAGGGACATTTTTGTTAAAAAGACCAATTATGACAATAGCAATCACGGGAATATTATAGAACCCTGTAAAGATTCTTATGATTTGGAATAATCCATCTGGAGCAAACCTAAGCAGAGGCGCTACTACAAATGAACACAATGCAATAATCAGACTGGTTAATTTAGCAACTTGTAATATTTTTTTGTCATTAACTTTTTCTTTTTTAAAAGGAATATATATATCGAGGCAGAACAAAGTGGCGGCGCTGTTCAATAATGAATTAAAACTACTTAGAACTGCACCCAAGAGAACAGCTAAAAAAAATCCAGTTGCATAGTTGGGAAGCACATCACGTATTAATTTTGGGTAAGCCAGATCAATAGATGTTAGACTTGGACCATAAAGATGAAAAGTTATAACCCCCGGTATCATCATGATAAAAGGTATAAAAACCTTAAAAAAGCCTGAAATCAAAACTCCTTTTTGCCCTTCTTTTAGATTTTTTGCACCAAGAGTACGCTGAATTACATATTGATTAGTACACCAGTAAAATAAATTAGCAAATATCATCCCGGTAAAAATTGTTCCAAATGGAGTTGGATCGTTACTTGATCCTATTGCATTTAATTTTTCCGTATGCTGAGTAGTGATAATTTGAAAACCACTTATGATACTACCGTTTCCTAGTTTTTTAAATCCAAGTATGGGTACCAAAATCCCGATGATCAATAAACCTACACCATTCAAAGTATCTGATATCGCTACCGCTTTAAGTCCCCCAAAAACAGCATAAAACCCTCCTATGGTGCCTATTAGGATAATTGTAGAAATCATAGCTTGACCATAAGTGATATGAAAAATATTCTCAATGTCAAATAGCATTAAAATTGCTACAGATCCAGAATATAAAACTGCGGGAATTGTAACTAGTCCATATCCAATCATAAAAAGTACTACCAACATACGCCTTATTTGATTATCAAATCGGTTTGAAATAAACTCAGGCAATGTTGTATAGGCACCCTTTAGATACAAAGGAAGAAAAATCAAAGCCATAAAAATTGTTGCAATAGCTGCAGTTACTTCCCACGCCATACTGCTCAGATTAAACCCGTATGCCGAACCATTAAGGCCGATAAAATGTTCAGATGATAAATTAGTTAAAAGCAGAGATCCGGCAATAAATATTCCATTCAGTCCTCTGTTTGCAAGGAAATATCCCTCTATAGTTCCAACATCACCCTTTGTTTTTCTATAAGATATGTAACCCACAAGCGACATAAAGAAAAAACATGATAGAAGTGTTATTAAATTGTCTAAACTATCCATTGAGTAATGTCATGGTCCCTCTATTTAATTAAGTTACCAGTTTCGGAATCAAAGACCAAAATCAGGTCTGGGTTAAGATCAATACTAACTTTTTCCCCAATATTGATTTCATTATTTAGGGAAGCCTTTACAGTAAAACGTTGGTCATTTGCAACTAAATAGACAAAGGTTTCTCTGCCCATAGGTTCAATTAAGTCTACAAAACCTTGAAAGAAGCCCTCTTTGTTTTTATCAGTGATAACTTTCATATATTCTGGTCTTATTCCAACTGTGATCTTTTTTTCATTTAAAATGTTTCCAGATATAAATTTTTTATCTAAATGCATGTTAAATGTTTCGGAACTAAAATAATACTTATCATTTATTAAATTTAATTTTCCATTTATAAAATTCATCTGTGGTGAACCAATGAAACTACCAACAAAGGTATTTTTTGGAGAATTATAAGTTTCAATGGGTGTATCTACCTGTTGCAAAATTCCTTCATTCATTATACAAATCCTTTGACCTAAGGTCATTGCTTCTGTTTGATCATGAGTTACATAAATCATTGTAGCTCCGATCTGTTCATGAAGTTTTTTTAGTTCTACTCTCATAACGGTTCGCATTTTGGCATCAAGGTTTGATAAGGGCTCATCGAAAAGAAACACCTTAGGCTTTCTCACAATTGCCCTCCCCAATGCAACTCTTTGCCTCTGTCCTCCTGAAAGTGCCTTTGGGTAACGATCAAGATAATTTTCTAATTCCAAGGTATTAGCTGCCTCCTTTACTCTTTTTTTGATATCAGACTTTGACCATTTTCTAAGTTTTAGGCTAAAAGCCATATTATCAAAGACATTCATATGAGGATATAACGCATAATTTTGAAATACCATAGAAATATCTCTATCTTTTGGCGGTAGTGCGTTGATTATTTG
>MDSY01003215.1_pt1 | contig 15110 bp, 10 predicted proteins | sample 811131 | NCBI WGS metagenome assembly MDSY01 (sample SAMN05326643, study PRJNA326480) | marine metagenome | isolation source: seawater | place: Atlantic Ocean: South West | collected 2010 | reverse complement strand
AGCGTCCGTCGGATGGCTTTGCCATCCTCCCGGCGAATACCGGGACATTCCTTACAACTCTGGACAATTGTGTTTCACCGGACCGGACAAGGGTGCTGCACAGGACGCGCAGCGTCCGTCGGATGGCTTCGCCACCCTCCCCTGTTTCGCATAGGGCGGACGAAAAACATCTAGTCAGTGAGCTTGTACTAGACCGGTGTGGCGGAAGGGTTAAAAAAAGGTAAACGTTTGGGTAAAAGAGTCCCTGATGTGGGAGTCGGAGAGGAAAGCCATCATGCTATATCGGTCCTCTACATCTGCGAACGTGACGTCGGCAACGTCGCCTCTCGAAACGTCGCCTCCTCCCATGATACAGATGAACGATGATCAGGGCGGACCACGACAAGAAGAGACCCCGACCACGGCGCAAGTAAACGATCCCGACCCTCCGAGCACCCCCGAGCCGTCCCAGATGACCAGAGAGGATATCGACAAAATGCACGATATGCTTTTGAACGCCGATACGCTCGCAGAGTATCGTGAGGGTGCTACGCACCACAGCCTAAAAGTCTTTCCTCCAACGAATCCAAACTGTGTGTACGACCTCTCCTACACCCCGTCTGCGAACGAGGTGCAACGAAACTATTCTGTAAACGTGTTGCTGCGAGGCCAGATCGGTGAGTGGAAGAAGATGATTACCGAGACCACCAAAACCTCTCACCTTCCCGGGGTTGGATTCCTTCCCGAGTCTGCGTGGGAGCGCACTAAGTTCACGTGCGTGCAGACGAACTGCAGCTTTGAAGAGGTGCTGGACCTGCCACCACAGAGCCTCTGGAGTAAGCTCTCGAACGACAATCTGCCAGAGCTCGATGAGGGCGCCCTCATCAAAGGTAATGTGGATGAAAACCAGCTCTGGCACTCGCCCTACCTGCAGAGCTGCAAGTGGCAGAAAGGGGAAGCAGATGGACGACAGCAGTCCCAAACAAACGACGATGATGCGCGAAAATGTGTGTTCTCGCTGATCAAATGCGTCGACTCGGAGGTCCTCGACGTAATTCTGCGCGACGTGGTCTCAAAGAGTCAGATCTCTCTCGCTCGGGCGCGAGGCCTCGAGGAAAAAAGCGCAGCAGCACCAAACGTCTCGAAGCCTCCGGACCATCAGGTTTATCTGGTAATCAACTTGACGACGCCATGCCTGATGGCGCTCGTCTCTTCGGAAAAGTTTACAAACCCGACGCAGACCGGCGTCGCCAAGCTGCTCAACGTGCCTTACCTCGACAGCCTGTTCGGTACGGGGTACACGTTCGGCCTGGGTATGAAGACCGGTGCGTACGCATGGCTGACGGAGAAGCTGGTGTCCATCTTTGACAAGGAATGTCAGCTCGAAAGCTTCCATAACGTCCTCTTGGAATCCTGTCGCATGGAGTATCACAGCATGAACCCCTTTTCACGCATGTTCACCACACCCATCGCCAACGTGCTCCGAAATGCGGACAGGCGTCTGGAGGGGGGCTACGATGCGCATGGATTCACGGCAAACAACAAGGCAAAGTTCACGCTGTTCTACGTGGTGCGTCTGATCTGCTACAGGTTTGTCACACGGCAAGGCATGGAGGAGAGCGACCGCGACGTCAACATGTTCAACGCAATCGGCCGCTTTGTCTTTGAACATAAGGACCCTCGACGGCAGCGCCTGTGCGGCCAGGCCCTGTACTTCATTCTGAATGGCGCCTCCCGGCTCAATCCCCAAGGCGCACGCGTCGAAGATACCCGAACAGTTGCGCAGAAACAGGTAGCGACGCACTTGGGCAACATGCAGGCCGCCCTCGTCGCCCTCAAGGCCGCCTGGTTCAGTACAGAGTCTGTTCATCTGGTCATGGAGACCACCGCTCTTGCCGCGCACACCTTTGTCGATCAGCTCATCGCGAGCGCCAATGGCTTTGCCTTTTGGACGATAACCACCAAAGCCGGGGTGACAACTGGGCAGTTCTTTCTCCCGCTCCCCATGTTGGGCGGCGCCTTCCCAGTCGCCACCGGCATAGCGGGCGCCTTGACGATCGGAAATGCGGTTTTGGGGGCGGTGTTCGCGATCATTCTCTTGCAGAGCACAATGCATGTGGTAAAGGACTTCTGGGCGTGGTTTTCGTCAAACTTTGACGTCGTGATGAAGAATGCGACCATCATCATGGTCCAACAGGATACGTTCGCTTTTATGCTACCCGCCTTTGGGTTGCAGACAAACGACGGCCAAACTAGGAGAACCAACCGTCGATGGGGACCTGTTCGCACTGCTCTAGGAATTGAGTCGGCGCCACTGCCGAGCGGCACAGCCGAAGAAAACATGTAACCAAAGGGGTCATGGAAGATGCGATGCATGCTGGGAAGGTGGACGGTGCGGCGACGACGGCTGCTCTGTTCAGCTAGTCGCGCGACCACAGCACATTCACCAGCAGCTGCGCGCCGAGCAGCAGCTTTCCCGCCGCAGAGAGCGCCATGTACGCCACCTCGCCGTAGACGTAGCTCGACGGCTGGTTGCAGAGCACGACGAGCTGGATGAGTCCAAAGCTCCAAAACACGACCAGCTGACCAAAGACGATGCCGTAGACGAAGCTAGGCATGTCCGTATCGACGGTGTTGAGAAAGAACTGCAGAAAGATGATCAGCCAGGCCGCGGCCTGGGGCACGTACCCCAGGAGGTGCGGAGTCAGCCTGTCGCCGAGCCCCACGCTCCAGGTGTGCGCGTCGACGGGCCTAGCCACAAGCTCGGCAATCAGTCCATAACCCATGGTCGTTGCGGTGAGGGCCGCCAGTGCGATGAACTGAAATCCGTCAAAGATGGTGCAAAAGTATGCGACCGTGGTGGCCATGATCGACGCGGAAACGGCGTACTCGAACCACCTGTAGTAGTTACGGCAGAGCAGCAGCTCCGCCACGTAGATCTCGTGTGCGATCGCGGCGCGGCCGTGGAAAAAGGCTGTGACGGCAAAGAAGCAGAAGGTGAAGAACGCGAAATCCAGCTCGAAAAACTCGACGGGTGACCCCGGACCGATGCTGACGGACGGCTCTCCGTCAACGGTCTCCACGCTCGTATTGATGGTGCCCCGGTACAGTTTCTCCGTCACGTCGGCGTCCCCCAGTCCGAGTACTGTGCCCGCGGCTATGGCGTGCACGGCGCAGAGAAGGACGTTGAGCGGGCGAAGGTAGCCGTGCCACTTTGTCCGCGGCACCTGCGCCGGTGCCGCCGGTTCGTGCTCCTCCGGAGGCGGCGGTAGCATAAATCCGGGTTCGAGCGCGAGAGGGACCGCGGGTGGGCGTCGCTTGATAAACTTGGGGTTGAGCTGGGTTTCCTGGATAGGCATTTGTGTTTGTTGCTTTAAAGGGCTCATTTTTTTGTGGTCGATCATCGAGTGGCTTTTTGTGTCGCCTCTCGATAAAGGTCCGCGCGCACAATGTCGACTCCCGTTGCCGCTCCGCAGTGCATTGGAAAAGACAAGAGGTCCTGCTTCGACAATCCGGCGTGCTACTGGTCGGGAAACAGCTGCATTCTAGGTGCGCAGAAAGACGTCCCGATGCCCGCGCCCGCCTCGTACCCAGGGGCTCCAACCTACTCTACCGCCGCGAGCACCACCACCGACGTCGGCACGAGGGGTGTGGCGCACGGCAAGACGCCCGTCCTCTACTCCTGCATGGTCGAAGGCGTGACCAGTCCGGTGGAAGGGCTGACGTGGGTGGATTCCGTCAAGGCCAAGACGGGCACGGCGGGACCCGCCGTCGAGGGCGTGGCGCGTTCAAAGGTGGATGTGGGCGACGACACCGGCGTGACCTGCAGCATCCACGTGCAGCCAAAGCACGACTCAAAGGAGTGGATCCACCGAAGGATGGCCTCCAATTGCGCACCCCGGTTCGATTTGAACGAGATCACCACGATCAACCACTTTCAGTGCTACTACGAGGGCACAGGGGTCATCGACGGCAAGCGGGTGAGGCGCCCGTTCTACCACATCGACGGCCGCCTCGCCAGCTGCGACGGGTACAACGAGTACATGGAGACCAGCGACGAGGTGATGGAGAGCATCAAGCTCTACGCCTACCACAAGGCGGGCGGCGAGGAGGCCCAGATGGACCCAAACCAGTTTGTCTGTATGGTCCAAAGTCTTCCGCACATGTGAAGTCGGTAAGTTTTTTTTGAGCGCCTTCTTTCAAATGCTACATCGTCCGCGACGGAGCGTGGTTTACCGTTCCGGAAAGGATGACGAGACCGATAGGAAGACGTATCGCGACCGCTCTATCGATTGCGTCGCAATCCTGAATGAAAAGGGCTGGTACGAGGCTCGCAACGCGCCAGTCGACTGCCTGGACATGGTCGAGCATTCGATGAAGTCGTACAGCGTCTTGACAGAGGACAAGTGGTACGGCGAATCGTTTGACAACGTCTGCGGCGAGATTCTGATGCCCAACGGCAGCAAGCGCTCCTTCAAAGGGTACATGGCCGTCGGCGTTGATCAAGACCACCGCGTCGTCTGCGTCCCGCCCGGGGCGATCCCCGACGACGCACCCTTGCGCATCATCCGATACGCGATACTCCACACCACGCTCTTCAAGAAGCACGCCGGAAAGAAGCGCGCCGAGACGCTCAGCTCGTACGCGGCAAAGGCAATGGAGGCCAAGACTCCGAGAGAGTTCCTCTCAGTCGTGAAGGACGCGGCGTTGGATCTCGGAAAGGCCATCAAGAGGATGATTGGAAAAGTCATCAGCTTGAAAAGCATGGCGATGCTGCTCATCAGCTTTATGGTCATATTTGTCATCACCGCGCATGCCGTCGACGTGCAGAGTTTGCACGATGGCAAAAAGATGACCTCAAACCGCTTACAGGATGTGCAACAAGAACTTCAAAAGAGACTTGCCGACATAAAAGCTGTGGGCAAGCACACTGTCGGAACTGCTCAAAAGCAGGGCTGGACCTGGAACTGGTGGAAGGGGCTCGCAGACATGAAATACGTCGAAAAGTACACCAACACTTCTATCGGAGATATGAAGGATGAGATTAAGCGAGCCGTGACAGAAACAGAGGGTCCGGAATTCTTCAAAGAACACAGGCAAGCACTCTTCGACAAGTTCATACCAGAGTCCCTGTTTAAACTGGACAAGTATGAAAAGAGCGCCCGGCAGCTTAAAGTAAGAGAGCTCGAGAGCTCCCTGAAAACTCTCAAAGACAATTACCGCAAACTTGACTCAAAGGTCGACGAATTTTACCATTTGAAATTTCCCGCTTGGCTGGTGGAGCTGGCACAGGCGTTTGGCGACACAACCCGCGCAGCGAAGAAAAGTGCTGGTGACACGATAGACCATATAGTGAACGAGAAAGGCTTTGGTGGTTCAATCACAGCCATGTCCGAGTGGTTCTCCGAGACGTTTCCGAGATCGACGGCGCTGAAGGAAGTCATTAGCGAAACGATCAGCCAAGCGATCAGCAGCATGGGTTGGGGATTGATGAACATGATCCAGAGAACCACCACCTACGAGGACACCAACGCGAATATCGAAAATGTAACGTTGAAAGAGGCGGCGAAACAGGCGGCGCAAATGGCAAAGGATAAGTTGAGCAAAGGATAATTCATCATCCAAACGTGTTCTCCCCCGAGTAGCGCAGGTAAAGGAACCCGTCCGCGTCGGCGTGGGTCGAGTAAACGTGCTGCAGCTGGTGCGTGCTCGACGGCATCGAGCCCGAGTCGGTGAAAAGAAAGATCGCCTGCGCCGCGTTCAGGGACATGCGCTTGCGCAGCACGTAGATGAACTGGCCGACGGTCAAATCGCGCGGGACGAGGTACTTCTTTTTGTCCAGCTGCTCGAGCGACGTGCACGAGGTCTGCAGCTCGCAGATGATCGGGATCCGATCGGGGTGCTTGGACAGCACCTTGACCGACTCGGCCAGGCGCTCCTCAAACGTCTTGTCTCCCTTGAACATCCACTGCATTTATCAGCATGCGCACTTTTTTGCGTCAGCGAGTCGCGAGGTGCTTGGGCACCAGCATGTACTCGTCCATGATCGAGGAGGGGATGCGGTCCACGCGAGGCGGTGACGGGGGTGGCTGTGGAGACGGGAGCGGCTGCAAAGGGTGTGCCAGCGTTCGTCTCCGACGGGCGACGCGCCGGACGGCGGCGCAGACGACCGCCACCAACGCCGCCACGAGACCGAGGTAGAGGAACCGGTCGTTCTTTCCCCACGCGGATGCGCCGTTGCGATGAAAGTCGCGCGCGCCCTCTCGAATCGCGTTTACGCAGTTTGTGGGGATCTGCGACACGCGCAGCCCTTCGGCCGCCCCGCAAACATCCCCGATGCACCCAAACTTATCCTCTCTCGTCACGACCATGAGACGTTATTCAAAACAAAAGGATATTTTTTGCGAGTATGTTCGCGACTGGTGGTCGCGCACGTCAGTTTGAAAGGGAGTGGTGTGGGGCAGGTGCGCCGCGGTGCGAATGTGGGACGCCCTGGACGACGACTGCGTCTCGCTGATCGCGTGGACGCTCGTCCACGACGACGCAGCGACGTTTTGCGCGCTGCGTGGCGTGAGCCGTCGCATGCGCGACGTGGTGGAGACCGTTTTGCTAAAAGACCAAGGGGAGGATACCAAACGACTCTTTCAAGAGGGGTACGGAATAATCTTGAATGGGCGCACAGCGGTTATCCACCGCTCACTCCATCGACTGAAATCTCTACACTCCTCTGTCCCATATCGTGACGTTCAATATGTGTGCGGTCGCTGCGGAAACCCGACGCACGAGCTGCTGGCGTGCAAGTGTCACTTGGACCCGCCCTCGCCGTTGGTGCCGGCACCGTCGCCACCGCCGCTCCGAATCGACTCATACCCGTCCGCCCGAGGGGAGAGCTCGCTTTTTTTTTCTTTTTGGGGTAGTGACGTCTAGGCACCACTGCGCGAGCTCCCTCGGACCGGCTGAGGCCATGGAAAACGCCACGGTGGACGTCGTCGACGAGATGATAATGGCAAGCATCGACTTTGGCGCCGATCCGTTCATTCAAGTGCAGGAACCGGTCGTAGAGAGCGACGAGAAGACGTTCGATCCCGAAAAGGTCATCGCGTCGGTCAGTGCCATCGCCGAGCGCGTGGCGCGCCTCTCCGTCGAGGAGGGCATTGCGGTCGACACCAAGACCACTCCCGAGTGGGACTTCCAGAGGTTCAACAAGGCGAACAAGAACCCAATCTTAGACGAAGATGACATCGCCGAGCCGCTAAAGCTCTTCGAGCTCACCATGCTGCGCTCGCCGAGCACGGCCCACGGCTTCGTGTCATGCGACGAGAACAACCCTCGGCACCCCACCACTCGGATCGTGCCGCGCGGCGTGGTGTGCGCACCTCTCGAGAACGTGATGGTGGCGACACACGGGCTCCCCTCTTTCGACGCGGAAGCCCCCAAGTGCCTCGGCCTGGACAACGTCCTCCGTCAGATGGGTGCCAAGAGCGTGCGCGCCGACGCCCTCGTCCGCGTGGAGACCGCGTTCGTCCCCGACAAGGGCATGAAGAACCGCTGCCTCGAGATCAGCAAGAAGACGCTCACCGGCAGCTTCCGCGTGCTTGTCGCCCACTCGCACGGCATCGAGTCGCTGGGCTACGTCAGCGACCAGACGGAGGGCACCCTCAAGGTCGGCATCGCCGATGGTGGCGCGCACTTGTCTTTCACGACGACGAACGACAACATGCTCAAGATCTGGGGCCAGTGCAACATCTGTCGCGACACGAGCACCCTCGGCCCAACGACCATGCCCTACGAGGTCTTGCAGCGCGGTTCTGTCGTCGGGAACTTCACTTGCCGCCACTTCTGCACCCGGCCCAACGGAGAGCGGGCCAGCCTCCTTCTGCGCCGCAAAGGCGCGCGCATCCTCGAGACGATGCTGCTCATATACGTTCCCGTCCTGTCCGACGCCGAGACGCAATCCCTTGACGAGGTCGCGACGACCGACGCGACGACCGACGCGTCGCCCCCCAAGCCGCACCCTCTGCCGAAGACGCATCTCCATCCGGGCAAGGAGCTCACCGGTGCGACGTGCGACCGCGACCTGTCGACGATCAACGTGGATTCGTCGCGTCGCGTCCACATCAGTGCCATCGTCCTCTTTGGCGTCTCGGACCCCATCGTCTCGCGTCACGACGTGCCCATGCCCCTGCACCCCTCTGACAGCGACATTCGCGCCGCGCTCTGGGTGAGCAAGTCACTCCACGAGGATCTCGGGAACGGTACGGCGAGACTGCACGTCGGCACCCTCCCGGCGAAAAAAGTCATCCGTGTGCACTGTGTCGAGCAGGAGGAACCCGACGACGCCGACCGCCCGTTTGGGAAGCGCCGCAAGCTCTCGTGAGAGCAGAGAGCAGAGGGAGGTGGAGGGAGAGAGGGCGGGGTGGGGTGACGTGGGGGTAGATCGCAAAACCGCACACTGTATTGTTCGAAAGATTGTTAAGACGCGCTCTTAGCTCTTAAAGGCGCCACATTCCGGCTTGGACCAGAAATCTCTGTTTTGCGGCGAAGCCCCTGTGCCGCGCGAGATGTACCACGGCGCTCTCCATGCGCGGCGGGAATCCTAGCAGGGATCTCGGCGCGATCGCGATGTGGTCCAGGCCCGGCTCCAGCGGGAACGCGAGGCAGCGGCGGTCGTCCGCGGTGCGAAGAGAGACGCCCTTGCGGCGCGTCTCAGTCACGCCTCTGCCCCACGCGGCGCTTTCGACGCGCTTTGACCATTTCACCGGGTGGTGGCGAAACCTGTTGTCCGCCTCGCGATGGAAGACCATCCCGAGCAGGGCGTACGACTCATTCTGCGTCACCGCGACCACGATGGCGTCGTTCAGCCCGGTCTGATCGTCCATGTTGCCGTAGAAGGGAGGCGTCGCAAAGGGGACGATCCTCGCGATGGCCGACGGTCGGTTCTGCATGAGCTGGATGGACCACGCCAGCTTGTCCAGCATCGTCTGCGCCCTGGCCCCGCCTGGCCGGGCGTACACGACCCCCGCGTTGGCAAACGGGGCGTCGTACTGCACGACCACGCTCGCGTTGATGGACCGCAGCGTGGGCAGTGGGTCCGCGTTCCAGATGGTGTCCGTGTCGGCCTGCAGCACGCCAAACCCGCTTCTCACGAGCTCCGCCAGCCAGTACTTCTTGGCGTAGTAGAAGCGGAACCGACTGTCCCAGAAGCGCTGCAGCGCAAAGCTGTGCGACGGCGGACGCTCGAGGATGCGACTCGACCACCCGCACGCGGCGCGCACCCTTCGCTCCGCCAGTCGCTCGCAGTGGTCGTGCCTCTCCGCCACGACCAGCGCGTGCTCCTCCAGCCCTATCGCGCGCATCTGGAGCAGCGCGTTGGCGCAGAGGTCGAGGGACGTCGGGTCGCCGGCGGTGAAGAGGAGCACGACGTCTCGCGCCGCTGTCGCCACGGCCGCCGCGGCCGCGACCATTGCGCCCGGCGCTTCAAGGTCATCCATTTTTTCTGCTAGTAAGGGACAAAAGGAATGACGCTTTGGCCGTCCGAAGAGAAGGCTGCGCTGGTTGGAGGGATGCTTTATCGCGCTGCAGGTAGTGGTAGTATGGATGTTGACCCTCCGAGCGTTCCGGCGGCCGCGGGTGTAGCAGGTGTTCCCTCTGCGCCCTCTAGTATGGAGACACCGCAAACCGAGGTGCTGATGCTGCTGAGAAGAAAGATTCTTGAGGCGCCCGCGAATGATATTCGAAAGGCGTTCAGCAGCGGAGTCAAGATTCAGGGCAAAAGCCTTCAGATGTTTTACGATTTCAAGCGAGATCGTTGGGTTCAGAAAATTGATGAAGCTTTGACGGATCCAAATCTAACCGTGTACAAGGCGCAAAAGATCAAGCGCACGATTCTCAGCTTTTGGAATGAAGACGTAGCAAACATAATCGCTCTTGGCGAGGGCAAAGGAAAGCTCTTGATGCCCCCCGATAAGTACGCGGAACGTTCTCTAAGATTCGCGACGCTCAGACTGTCAGAGGTGTACTCATTCCTCCCCCTGACAGATACGGTTCTCATGCACGCACCGGTAATCACAGTCAACGAAGGTGCTGATGCCGACACAGTCACAAAGATAGCCAGAGCAATCAGCCTAGCCTACGACACGTGCATTGAGTGCTTGTCCGGCGTCCCGGGAAACCCAGGACAACCCGAGTTGAATCGCAAGACATTAGAGGAAAAGGTAATGTCAGCAATCAATCAGGCTGATAGGGCGATCGAAGAAGCCTTGAAGTACCTCGAAACACACGGCAGCCCCAAAATTCGAAACGAGCTCGACTACTCCTTCTCGACATTGTCGCGCACCAACTTGGTGACCAAAGCACAGGCCGCCGAATTGGAGGCACAGCCTGGTGCGGGAGAAATGGAACGTTCCAGAATCAGCGGCGTCGACTCAGTCGCACTTTCAAACCTGCAAGATCTCATGAATCTAAGGTCCCAAAGAGATGAAGAGACGAGCAGGATGGTGCACGTTGAAAAGTCTGACACCGCTAAACAAGTGAGACTCGGTCTGGTGGTGGTGGTCAAGGAAAACCCGCAACAAGAAACGGGACAAAAGAAGCTTACGGAGCTCGGTGAACAATTCGTTAACAACGTGCAGAGGGAATTGGTTCGGAAAATGATCAACGTGAAGTCTGTCGCGGTCACTAAAATTCTGGACCCCGTCTTTCGAAGTAGAGTGCCAGCTTTGGTCTCCCCTATCACGTACCTCATGCAGCCGCTCCCAGTGGGCCGCACTATACTCGAATATCCGGACACGCAAACGCAAAGGTGGGAGCCGATAGTCGCCGATCAAATCCAAATCTTCTTTCGGGGAGAACGCGACCGGGGAGTGACCAACATCACGCTGGCATGGGGCAAAAACGAACAGGAGAGCGTCGCAAACCAAATTACCATGCCCTTTGACCCCAGGAAGGAATCTTCATCTCTTCAGGAGGACGCCTACAGATTCTTTGACAAGCTGGTCAGAACCTTTGTGCTTGGCCAGGTCCTACCGGATGAACAAGGAAAACTCGAAATGGAACGAGTCTCAGCTTACATGGAGCGCTCGAAAGTAAAGAGGTTGGAGAGAGAAGAGGCGGAGGAGAAGAGAGCGACAGAGGAACGTCTTGAAAGGCAGCGACAAGAAGATGCCCAGAGAGTGGAAGCTGCGCTAATAGCGCAACAGAAAGCGGACAAGAGGAAACAGGATGCGAAAAAGAGACACCACGGGGAGTTGGAGGCGCTGAGCGAGAGCGTACCCCTACCAGAGCAACAGCCACGGGCGGACGTCGCGACGGTAGCTCAAGCTGGTATGGAGGAGGTATCAACAAGAATGGCCTTGACAGCGGCAGCAGCGGCGGTGATTTTGCAAGATCCATACAACGAAATGGATGGATCCGTAGCCACCGCGTTTCAGGCGACCATAGCGGAACTATACACACCGACCCCGAGTGCACTCTTCAACCCTATGTACGACATTTCGGTCGAGCAAATCGCTCGACTCCAAGAGGGTGCTCTCAACCCCTCTTTGTTGGAACCTACGAGTAGGTCTAGCAATCAACCGGCGGTCGTTCATCAGAGTGGCCGATACTACCAAACGTTCATGTATGGGCGGTTTTACAAGTGCCCCGTCTTCAGTGGCGCAATCAAAGCTGCTCTCTCTACACTGGCGCAAGAAATCTACCCCCCGTCGACAAAGCCAGCGGAATATAATCGGCTGATAGATACATTAAACGAACGTCTCAATGATATACAGTTGAACAACGGAGGACCGCTCGTGGTAGGAGACCCAACCTTGAGAACGGTAGAAGACAACGTCGATCGGATCGTACAATATCTCTTGGATCTGTACCTCCGGGTGCACCGGAAACAGTATACGTTTAATGAGAACACGGCCTTTCTTCAGGCGACCGCGGCGTCTCAGGTGCCCCCACTCTTAGTGAAGGTCAACCAGCCGGGAGTCACGAACGCGGACGTAAACAGAATGGCTCAAGAGTGGGCGACGAATACGCCCAGACTATATTCAACCCTCCACACCAGGGCGGCCACGGTGTTCTGCAGGGGTGCCAACATCGTGAGGCTAGCGCACGTGTGCGCACCGTTGTCGGTAGATCCGACGTGGCAGAGCCTCATCAAATCGTTGCAGATGAGCTTCGTCGCGAGGGTCCCCACGTTTGCACCCGCGGAAGCGTGGTACGCACAGTACAGACCATCTATTCTCCCATATCTCAAAACGATAGCAAGTCAGGTTACTGTATCGGATGTATCGAGAATCTCTGGGTTCGACATGCACGCGCGACAACAGGCGTGGATGATGGCTACAGTTCTCAAGGATGCACTCAATCCCCAATTAGCCGTCGAACCCACGCAAGAGGTTGATGCTGAAATCGAGGAAATGATGGAGGGTTACGACAGTACTCAATTGGCACTGGTCGAAACAATGCTCTTGTACACAGCGGTCAAGACGGCGCTCGCGACTAGCAAGTCTCTGGGGAACCAGAAGATGCAGGCAGCAATGGCGGAATGCTTGAAAGCACAGCGAACGTCCGGGTTCCAACAAATGGTCGACACCGAAGTGTTCGAGGGGATAGACCAACCCTACCCGGGCTCCAGCGACTTTGCGCGCGGGTTCGTGTTCATGCACATTTTGAAACCATTCATCTTCAGCGACCCAGATGGTGCACGCCATCTCACAGTGCGCACGTTCCAAGCGATCCAACAAGGGCTGGTAGGAGCCTTGAGTACGGGTGGGTTGGCTTCCGCCGCTGCGGGCATGACTCAGGCAGTCGCAGCTGCAGCGGCAACGCTCGTCCCGGGAGCCGCGGCTGTAGGTGCGGCCGTTGGAGCGGCGCCCGTCGCGGCTGTAGCTGCGGTCGGTGGTGCTGCATATGGCGGCCTCTCGGGCTATTTCTACCGCGAGGCTGCACGGAACATGGCAGCGAGTGGCGGTTCGAACCCCATGTCAGCTTTCTATAGATGGGCTTTTACCGAGCAGACGGGTATCACACAGACAAGCGCCGCGTACTTGGACCCGGACACCGTGCCGTTCTTTGCAGGTTTACTCGCAGCTTTGTACAGTATGTGCTGCATAAAAGAGGTCACAATCACACGGGAACGATTTGATCTCATGAACAAAGTCGCAAGCATGGCCCAGCCGGGTGTGGCTCTGCTTCCCGCCATCAATAAAACCGTAGAGCACGCGGCCGTGAGTGGCGCAATGGGCCCTTCTCTCGCCGAGATAGCGGCTGCGGGTGGTGCCGAAGCGTTTGTCCGCGACGGAGCAGTCAACCCGTATCAGTCCTTTATGCCGTACGGCAGCACCGTCGACGTACTCGCGGGCCCGTTCGCGATGTATTGGGGCCTGCAGACCACGGTAAGGGCCCGGCTGATTCAAGGGTTCATAAGCAGTCTGCCAATGCCCACAACCGTTTTGTCTCATTGGATCGTCAGAGGTGTGTTCAACGTCATCGGAAAGGTCAATTCGATGTCAGGAGACTTTGCAATGCTAGCTGGTCAAGGACTTGACATGCAAGACAGGTGGCGTTTCCTCAGATTTGCGCTCGGCCCTTTGATCTGGTCGATGGCTCGTTTTGGAATGAATACGCTCATGTTGTCTACCGACACCCTAAAGGACGATTTGACGTCAGCGTTTTCAGAAGCGTACCAAGGTGCCGAGGAGTACCTGCAAGCCATTGTCGGTCGTCAGCATGACGTGGACCTGGACTTTTTGAGCGGGTTCACCAGTCAACCTTGGTACACAACAGTGTGGGACCGTTCGAGGGTGCTCTACTTCAACGCGCTTCTGGAGCGATACTCGCTAGAAGTAGGAGAAGCGTTGGCTGACGTGGGAGCTCGCATGATAGCGAGCCGAAACGTAGACCAATTCTTAACGAACTTAGAAAAGGACAACAAGAGACTGGTGACTTACGTGGACAGTAGGAACCACACAGACCCAGATCAGGTAGCTCTCCAAAGACGAATGTTCGAATTGATGTTGAGCGAGTTCAAGACGGCGTTTGAGGCAGCTTCTCCGACGTTTGCCAGCGCACCTTTACGGGCTGAGGGTCAATCAATGGCGGCAGGAGCATCTAGCGCCTTGGTAGACGGCGCGGCGCAGGTCTTGGGTGGGCAGGCCGGTCGGGCTGCTTTGCAGCACTTTGTTCCCGGCGCCGGGGTCTTGCCAGGGCTGGCTGCCTCTGCCGCTGGCTCTTACTTATCAAGATCGGCTGCACACAGGGGTACGGAAGCTGCGCGCACACTTGTCGGCCGATTACGAAAAAAACCAAAAACAGATGTTCCTGATAGCCCCACCCATCTCGAACAGGGTATTGCACGTCGCGCCGAAGTATATGGTGTCGCACCACCCCCTGGTGTCGCACCACCACCACCACCACCACCACAATAGCACCGTTCAATCATCAGCTACCGAGGCTTGCGTCCATCCACGACTTTGCCGCCATCTTTGTCATTCGCCCTTCAATAGAAGAGCCGATATCCTCAATGCTGTCATACCCCTTTGTCTCCAGCATTTTCTCGACGCTCCGTTTCCAGCCAAGCACACGCTTCGGAGGGTCGCGAGGCATCATGTCCATCACGCTCAGGAGGACATCCTTTTCTTTTTGCGGAGTCACGAATGGGACGTTCGAACTATTCGACACGACCAATTGGACGATGTCGCTTTCGGCCGCGATTTCCGTGAGTGTCATCGCGGACGTGTCCTTTGGGGGTGTCGAAGACGTCTCGATGAAGGGGGATGGTGGCCCCTCGTCGTCCAGGATCGCCGAAAGCTGAGGCGCGTCGTCAATCATGCTCTCGACTTGGCCCCGCACGATCTTGACAAAGCGTTTCCTTTCGACATTGGATGAGTCCAGGGCATCGCGACTCATGGAAAGCAGTATCAAGGAGATCGTGCCCAAATGTATCGTCAGAGACTGTTTTCGATCTTCCGGTAGGTCCTTTTTGAGGGCTTCTTTGATGCCAATCGCGTGCGACAGCGCCATGCTGCAGAACTGAGAGGTCAGAACTCCTTGCGAGGATGCAAAGACTTCGGTGCGCAATCCCTTTGGAAGATTGGCTTGAAGCGAGACAGCCAATCGAAACGTTTGAATCCTCAGGTTTT
>MDSY01019669.1_pt1 | contig 15111 bp, 12 predicted proteins | sample 811131 | NCBI WGS metagenome assembly MDSY01 (sample SAMN05326643, study PRJNA326480) | marine metagenome | isolation source: seawater | place: Atlantic Ocean: South West | collected 2010 | reverse complement strand
GGTTAGAGCAGAAGACCTCAGGCTTGGACAATCTTTTATTGTAAAGGGAGTGGCTTACAGTGCTTCAGATTTTTTACGTCATTTGGATGCCTTGGGCATCCAACTTGAAAATCGTTTTGAAGTGATGAGGCACTTTCCTTTTGATGGCAGCTGGGAATGGAAAGATGAGCAGGATTCGAGTATAAGAGTTTCGAGAGAAGTGGCGGCGCAGGTGCTGGTGGAAACTGAGGGCGAGTAAAATGTAATTTGCAACAAGTGATGGATCAGATTGTTGAGTATATGTCGGGACTGGGTGCGCTTGAAGCGGCACTTTTGGCTACGTTTTTCACTTGGTTCATGACGGCAGCAGGTGCTTCTTTGGTGCTTTTTTTTAAGGATATGCACAGGAAGTGGTTTGACAGCATGCTCGGATTCACTGGAGGGGTAATGGTCGCTGCAAGTTTCTGGTCTTTGTTGTCTCCAGCAATTGAGATGTCAGGAGGAGAGGGTTTTGCAAAAGTCATCCCAGCAGCCATTGGGTTTGGGCTGGGTGCGCTGTTCATTTTTGCTTTGGATAAGTTGACACCGCATCTGCACATCAACTTTAAAAAGGATGAAGCGGAAGGTCCTCCGACGGATTGGCATCGTTCCACTCTACTCGTTTTGGCCATTACATTGCACAATATTCCTGAAGGCTTGGCCGTCGGTGTGTTATTTGGTGCAGCTGCACTGGGCCTTGATGGCGCTTCGGTTGGAGCTGCTGTAGCCCTAGCGATAGGTATTGGTATACAAAACTTTCCAGAGGGCCTTGCGGTAAGCATGCCGCTAAGAAGACAAGGTGTAGGAGCGGTGCGTTCGGTTTGGTTCGGTCAATTGTCCGCCGTGGTAGAGCCAGTTGCGGCGGCTGTGGGAGCAATTGCGGTTATGCAAATGCAGGCGATCCTACCCTATGCGCTGGCTTTTGCAGCAGGGGCTATGATTTATGTTGTTGTCGAGGAGGTCATTCCGGAAACGCAGCGCGATAAGTACACCGATTTTGCCACCTTGGGATTCATTGGAGGTTTTCTCGTAATGATGTCGCTGGATGTTGGCCTTGGATAGGGCTTCCTGCGCCCATCATTGATTTATCGCTGATCAATCAAGCCACTTTGGGCGAACCTTTCCAAACCACCCTGAACTCATCAAAAGCAACACGCTGTTGCTCTTGTTTTGTGAATCTAAATAGGCTTGCAACTCTGATTTCGAATTGATAATCCTGAGCCGATCGGACGGTCCAAAGCATTCGGCCACGAATTCGGGGCTGAGTGCGTCCAATTGCTTATGGGCTAGCACTTCGGGATCGTAATAGACTACTTGCTCGTCCGCTCTAGCCAATGCTTCTCGGTAAGTGGGTAAAAAGTCCTTGTTAAGACTAGAGAATGTATGCAACTCGAATACGGCAGTCAGGTGGCGATTGGGAAATGCATCTTTCACTCCTCCGGTTGTTGCGCGCAACTTGGAAGGAGCGTGGGCGAAATCTCGAAATGCGGTGAAGCTTTCTGTCTCTTGAAGCAACTCCAAGCGTCGAGCGGCGCCGGTGAAGCTACCCATCGCTTGATCGAAGTCCGCCTCTTCAATTCCCGTGCATGCAGCGAGCGCTCGCGCGCCAGCCACGTTTTGCATGTTGTGCGTTCCAATAAGTGGAGTGATTGATTCTGTCCCATCATCCCATTTTAGTATCGTTTGTCCATCGCGTGCTGGCGTTGTGACGGGCGTGTGGTAGGGAATAAATGTCAAGTCTTTCCGTTTCGATCGACGGACAACCGTCGCTAAATGCTCGTCTTCTTTGCACCAAATAACGAAAGCATTTGGAGCCAATGTTTCGAGGTAATAATCGAATTGCTCGATATAATTTTCTTCGGTTGGGAATACATTGATGTGGTCCCACGCTATGCCAGTGAGCAGGGTGAAATGAGCTTGATACCAGAAGAATTTGGGGCGGTGGTCTAAAGGAGAACTGAGGTATTCATCGCCCTCAAAGACAGCGGTGTGCACATTGGGGTCAAGTTGCACCATTCGGTCAAATCCATTGAGTTGTGCGCCCACCATGAAATTCACGGGGTCATTGATGACTTTGTGGGCATGCAGAAGCATGGAAGTGATTGTTGTCTTTCCATGTGATCCTCCTATAACAATTCGCCGGTCGTTGGCAGTTGCAGTGTACAAGAATTCGGGGTAGGATTGGATTTTCACCCCGAGTTCTTGTGCTTGAATCAATTCTGGATTGCTGGGTCGTGCGTGCATTCCAAGGATAACGCAATCGAGCTTTTTGGTGATTCGTTCACTATGCCAACCCTCATCCTTAGGAAGCAGTCCAGCTTGTTTCAATCGGCTTCTTGAAGGTTCTAAAATTTGATCATCGGAACCACTTATCTGATGACCAGCATCGGCTAAGGCCAATGCCAAATTGTGCATTGCACTCCCACCAATTGCTATGAAATGAATTCGCATGCTGCAATTTCTTGAAACGAAACGTATGTCAGATGGTTTATTGGATTTGATGCCAACAACGTAGATTTGACATCATGCGCACTCGGAAATCATTTCTTGAAGGTTGGCGAGCATTTTGGTCGAGTTTCCAATTCATTCGCCAACGAGGCTTGAAAGGCTGGTATATTGCTTTTGCACTCATCACATTTTTTGTTTGGGCCTGCGTGGCTTTCGCATGGTGGTACTCTTTGACTCAGTTGCGCGATGCGCTCTTAGCCTCTGCATGGCTCGAAGAATGGAGATCGTCCGCATCTCCTGTAGATGTGACACCATGGGCCATGGTTCTGGGGTTAGTGAAAATTGGAATAGCCCAAGGATTGAAGTCAATTGCACACGTGCTTTTTGCTGTGGCCACTCTCTTTTTGAACCTCAAGGTGACCAAATTTTTGGTGCTTGCATGCCTTGGACCATTGATAGCAATGCTCTCTGAACGTGCATCTCAGGAATTGAATCAAGGTTCATCCAAGGCCTGGAGTTGGGAATTGATGATGAGAGGTTTGGTGCGCGGAGCGAAATCGGCAATGCTGATGTTCATTGTTGAGGTTGGTCTCGGCATGATTCTCACTACAGTAGGAGTTTTGGTAGCGGCGGTGTTGCCATTTCTCGCTCCTTTCATCGCAGCACTGTTGCCAATTCTTTTTTTGTCAGTGGGTTCTTGGTTTTATGGTGCGGCTATGTTTGATTGCATTTGGGAACGCCAAGGTTTGGGAAGCCGAAAGGGCTTGCAACGCACATGGGGTTTGGGCGGATCAGTTGTGGGCTTAGGGCTACCTCTATACGTATTCATGACCATTCCATTTTTCGCGTTGCCATTTGGCCTCATTTTGGGTCCAATAGGAGGAGGAGTAGGAGCAGTTTTGATTGAAGAGCATTAATTCTTGGCTCATCACTGTCACATTGAATGCCCGAGGTGGGTAGTTCTAAATACACATAAAACGTCACTAAAATCTGATTGACCATGCGACATTCCAATCTATTATTTATTTCCTTGGTCTATTGTTTCGTCTCTATCGAAATCGGCGCACAAGCGCAGTCATGTGTTGATAGTACGTTGATCGACCCAAGTGTCATGTGTTTGACGCTTTGGGATCCGGTTTGCGGCTGCGATGGCACGACGTATTCCAATGATTGCGTTGCGACTTTTTCAGGTGGAGTCACCTTATATGTTGAAGGAGAGTGCAAGGGGAACAATGCGGATTGTTTGGACTTGAGCAATGTAGATTTCGGTAGTTGTGAAATGGCAATGGGTGTGGCGTTGCTCGATGGGAGTTGCCAGTATATTGCCGGTTGCGGCTGGGAAGTTGATGGCCAAGATTACTCACCTTATATGTTTGAATCCATCGAGTCGTGTTCAGCGGCATGTGGAGGTTCAACCTCTGTTAGAGAGCCTTATAATACCGTGCATCGGCCGATTGTGTACCCCAATCCAGCGAATGGCTTTATTTCTGTGAGGGGCATTTCTGCCAGCACGAAGTGGAGGGTGTATTCCAGTATTGGGAAACTTCAATTTTCTAAATGCGGTCCTCTCAACAATCTCAAATTCCCTCAAGGAGTCTGGATTATTTTGTTTGATAACGGCATAGTTGAGCGAGTCGTTTGCGAATAAGGATTGCCTTTTCTTTTGAGGAGGTTACTTGCACGCAAGTAGACCTGTGCAGCCGAGTTGATAGGCCTCGGTTTTCTGCATGACAAAGTTTTGACTATTTCTTAGGCACTGCCCCCGATTCATTTTTTTTTCATTTCTAGTTTTGCGCCTAATACTTCAAGGTCATCGAAAAACTCGGGATAGCTTTTTGCAACGCATTCGGCATTTGCAATTGTAATTGGCTGGTCCCCTCGCATCCCCATTAGCGCGGCAGCCATAACGATTCTGTGATCTCCGTGTGATTCTATGGTCAGATTCGGACCGTAATCAAGCTTACAGGGATGAATGGTCATTGTATCCGTTGACTCCTCGAGATCGATGACTACGTTGAGTTTAGACCATTCTTTTTGAAGCACAAGCGCCCGATTCGATTCCTTGTGAATGAGGCGGTGGATGCCTTTCAGCTTGCTCGGTTTTTTTCCAAAAGATGCCAGCGCGCATAGCACTGGGAACAAATCAGGAGCATCGGTGAGGTCTAGTGAAAAGGCGCGGACGGGTCGTTTGGCAACTTGGATACCTGTTTCAGTGCCAGATAAGGCACCACCTGCAAAAAGAAGTGCACCACGAATGGCTTCATCGGCCTGCGTGTATTGGCTATTGAGCCCGTCTATTTCGAGGCTCTGTTCTGCGCACAACATGCCGGCTACGGCTAAAGCTGCCGCACCTGACCAGTCGCCATCTATGGCGGCTTCCATGGGCTGATACTGTTGTCGGCCAGGAATGGAGAACTCAGTTAAGTCTGCATTCGATTCAATGGAAATTCCAAAGTCTTCTAGTATTTCCAGCGTTAACACCACATAGGGCTTGCTGACCAAATTGCTCACTACAATGGAAGAGTCATTCGCCGCGCATGGAAGTGCCATGAGCAGTCCAGTAAGAAATTGTGAACTCGTGGATCCATCCAAGTGAAACGTGCCTCCAGAAATGGTTGCTTTGAATGAAAGCGGGAATGATCCGTCGGTGCCTTCCAATTCGCCCCCTAAGGCTTTAAACGCTTCGATTATTTCATGCATCGGACGATCGCACAAGCTTCCTTCCGCAGTCATCTCAATGATGGGGGAGGCCAATCCAGCAATGGGTGCAAATAAACGTGACCCAAGCCCCGATTCCAGCGGCGTTAATATCCCATCGCGCGAACGGGGATGACCATCTGTGCCAGCAATGGCGATATGGTTTTCACCCAATTCGATTTCGGCGCCGAGCTGCGATGCCATAAGCAGCGAAGCCGTACAATCATCAGCTTCGGAGAGGTTGTGAAAAATAGAAGTCCCATTGCTGAGAAGTGCTCCTGCGACCAGTCGTTGCATCACGGATTTGGAGGCAGGCGCATGAACGGTTCCAGCGAGTTGAGACGGCCAAACCGTTATGTTCATTTGATGCCTGTGTAGATGCTAGCGATTCCACCTGTCAGTGCGATGCACTCACAGTTTTTGTAGCCACAGCTTTCCATGATTTTCATAAACTTGTCGCCCTCTGGAAAGGCCTGAACACTTTCTGGCAGATAGGTATAGGCAGCGGCATCCTTTGAAACGAGCTTTCCAATGGTAGGCATGACGAATCGAAAATAGAATGCAAACAGTTGTTTCATAGGGAACCGTCGAGGTTTTGAAAATTCAAGTACGATTCCCAAGCCCCCAGGCTTTAAGGTTCTGTGCATTTCGGCCAACCCTCGATCCAGGTACTCAAAGTTGCGAACGCCAAATGCGACAGTAAATGCGTCAAATGTTCCAGTTTGAAACGGGAGATTTGCGCTATCTCCTTCCATGAGTTCGATTCGATCGTCCCAGCCTCGCTTTCGGATTTTTTGGCGGCCTACATCGAGCATGCCGGGAGAGATATCTACTCCGGTAATGTGTATATCGTTCAGCCCCATGCGCACAGCTTCTATCGCAAAATCTGCGGTACCGGTGGCCATATCCATGATTTTCGATCCAACTGCTGCGTCGCTCTTAGCGAGGTGCTGCTTTAAAATTCGGATGGATTTTTTACGCCACAAGACGTCAATTCCAAAAGAAAAAAGGTGGTTAAGAAAGTCATAGCTGTGCGCGATGTTATCAAACATGCGGGCAACTTGTTCCTTTTTGGATTCTTCATCCGGAGCCGAGTAAGGTGTTATGCGTGTTCCCATGCTGTTGTCCTATCCGACCATCGTATGGCCTTCCGGATATTTGATATGTGTTTGTGTCAATCTTCCGCTAAGTGCATATGCAACGGTGAGTGTTCCTACACGGCCAACAAACATGCTGACGATAACGATAGCTTTGCCATAGCCGCTGAGCATTGGCGTGATGCCGGTACTCAGCCCCACGGTTCCAAAGGCACTTACCTCCTCAAAAATGAGATCGAGTATGTCGCGATCTGGCATGCTTAAGATGTGTTGTTCAGATATGCATAACATGAAAATCGCAATGGTGTTCCCCAACATGAAGAAAAGAAGAACACTGTATGCTCTAGAGCGCAACTCTTCGGGTATGGTTCGTTTGAAAAGCTGCACGTGATCGAGGCTTCTCACGGTTCTCCATACATCTGCTAATACGATTGAAAGTGTAGACGTCTTGATGCCTCCTCCCGTTGAGCTTGAGGATGCACCAATGAACATTAGAATAATAAACAGAAATAACATAGGTATTCCGATTTGACCAATGTCGATGGTGTTGAATCCACTAGTCCGCGTAACACTTTGAAAAACGGAAGTAGTTAGCTGACCAAATGAACTCATGCCAGCAAGTGTGCCGTCTTGCTCGAGCAGCCAGAAACTGATAGCTCCTATGCCCACGAGGCCAAGAGAAAAATACAGCGCGATTTTCGTGGCAAATGTGATGTGCTTCCACGGTTGATTCATGCGCTCACGCAATCGATCAAAACCGAAGAGATCAAATATGGCGACCATGCCTAGCGCTCCAAAGAATACCAATGCTGTAATGATCCAATGAATTCCATAATTGCTGCTAACAGCCGGATTTGAAAACCCACCAGTAAACAGAGTGATTCCCGCGCTATTGAAGGCGGATACAGAGTGAAACAATGAATAAAACCAAGTTCTCCCATTGCTGAGGTTCGGCAGGCTATCGGACCATAACAAAAACATGCAAAACGCACCTATCATCTCAATACCGATGCACCATAGTAGCACTTTGCCGAGCAGTCCACTGCTCGCATTAAAGGTATCTCGATTCACGAAGTCCTCAATCACTTCGTGTTGCCGAACCCCAAGGCCAAATTTGGAGGCGAGCACTAAGAACGAACCAAATGCAATCAAATTCAACCCGCCTATTTGAATTAAGAAGAGAAGCACGACTTGTCCTTTGTAACTGAAAAATGAGATTGTATCGACCACCATTAGTCCCGTGACGCATGTGGCACTGGTGGAGGTAAATAGCGCATCTAAAAAGTTCATGCTGCCCGGAGCATTCGTCATTTCAGGCAGCATCAAAAGCACTGTTCCAGCTGTAATAATGCCCAAAAAACTCATGATGAAGATGATGGCGGGATTGAGCCGAACCCGCGGCAAAACGGACCCTTCTCGAATGAGCTCGGCCACTACAATGGTAAAGAAGTAACCCTGAATAAAAAGCGTGCTAAAGTCCGAAATGGATTCGAAGCCTATGGCATTGGAAAGACGGCTAATTAGCAATTCGCCCGTCAACAGGTCACTGGCGCCCTCGACGATGAGGACGGTCATCACCGCCGCTTCGAACCACGTTCTTCGAATGAACTGAATGGGGTTATAGTCATAGAGTATACGGGTGATGTACTGGAGGACATAAAAAGCAAAGGTGCCTTTGACAAATCCCAACAATTGTGCGGCAGTTTCGCTTTCATTGGGGTAGCCATAATAAATGGCCAAAATGAACAGAGCAGAGGAAGAAACGATCAGATTGAACAATTTTAATCCACTCAAAACGCGCTCTTTTGAGCCGTACAAGAATACATTGATTCGTTCCCTGATTTCTTGGATTTTCATCGCGAAAGGGTAGCGGCCTTTATGGAATTACTGTGCTTCTTCCACTCCGCCTCAAGGTGTTCTAGGTCCACAGGCACGACCCCAACTTTTTCACAAACCAATCCACCCGCTAGGTTGGATAGGGCAGCAATATCCATGATGGGTACTTCTAGCGCGAGCAAAAAGGAGGCCACGGCGATGACTGCATCACCGGCTCCGCTGACATCCATGATTTCTCGCTCAAATGCGGAAATGCGGCAGTAACTTGTATTGCTTTCGGGAGAATAAAAGCAAACCCCTCGTTCACTGAGCGTTACCATTGAGATTGAGGGTTTCAAAAGATCATGCATGCGATGCACACCTCGTTCAATGCTCCCGTCATTTTCTTTTTCAATGGCCATTGCCATTCCCTCGCCCAATTCTTTAAGATTTGGCTTAAACAGTGTCACTCCCTTGTAGCTCGTAAAATGAGCAAATTTTGGATCAACAGTTGTTTTTATGTTGCGGAGATTGGCAGCGTCAATAAGCGCTTTAATGACACGATCGGTCAGGACACCTTTGTCGTAATCTTCGAAAATCACCACATTGGGCTGAATGTCGTCGAGCAATGACTCGCACCGCTGAATCAGCTCCTCCTCGAGTTCCAATGAGATGTCTGTGGTCACTTCTTCATCCACACGGACCAATTGCTGCCCGTTGCTTATCACCCTCGTTTTTACGGTGGTCGGACGGCTATTGGTGAGCAGCAACGCAGAGGAACCCACGCTCAATTGATTCAACAGTGATTCAATAGTTTTTCCTGCGGGGTCATTGCCAATCACTGACGCGATATGCACATGAGCGCCCACAGCAAGTAAATTCTTGACGACATTGGCTGCTCCGCCAAGCCTTGATTCTTTCGAATGGACATCAACGACGGGAACGGGTGCTTCAGGAGAGATGCGATTCACATGGCCTACCATGTACGCATCCAGCATCACATCACCAATCACCAAGGCGATTACATTCTGACCGGAACTTAGGGCACTGTTGGCATCCATGATACGAAGGTAGTGTGCGGGGGTTAATGCAGCGCTTCTACAGCTTTTGAAATTCGTCGCAGGGCTTCTTCTAATTGAGCTTCGGAAGCGGCATAGGAGAGGCGAATACACTCTGGAGTTCCAAATGCGCCACCACCAACAGTTGCGACGTTGGCTTCTTCGAGCAAGTACATCGAAAAGTCTTGGGCATTGTTTATTTTTCGATCGCCTGCAGTCTTTCCGAATAAATCACTCACGTCAGGAAACAAATAAAAGGCTCCCATTGGCTTATTGACTTTCATCCCCGGAATTGCTCTCATACCGGCAATCATGATGTCGCGCCGCTTCAGGAATGCTTCCTTCATTTCATCAGCAATGGAAGGATCTGCAGAAACAGCGGCACCGGCTGCAACTTGTGCAATGCTGCATGGGGCGGATGTGACCTGGCCTTGTACTTTGGAACATGCTTTTGCAATCCAAGCGGGCGCACCAATATAGCCCAATCGCCATCCTGTCATTGCAAATCCCTTGGATACCCCGTTGACCGTAATGACTCGGTCTTTCAATTCGCGAATCGTCCCAATAGAAGCGTGTTTGCCAGTGAAGTTGATCAATTCATAAATTTCATCGCTGATGATGTATACATGTGGATGCTGTTTCAAAACGTCGGCAAGTGCATCAATTTCTTCTTGGGTGTAAACCGATCCCGACGGATTGCATGGAGAAGAATAAATCAACAACCGTGTTTTGTCGTTGATTGCTGCTTCAAGTGCTTCGGGTTGAATTTTAAAATCATGATCAATCGAAGTGGCCAGAACGCGCGACGTGCCTCCGGCCAGCGCAACCATGTCAGCATAGCTTACCCAATATGGCGCGGGTAAAATGACCTCTTCTCCCGGATCAACCAAAGACAATACAACATTGGTAATGCTCTGTTTGGCTCCATTGGAGACCACGATTTGATCTGGTGCGTAATCCAAGCCATTGTCTCTTTTGAATTTGAGGCTGATGGCTTCACGAACTTCTTGAATGCCCGGTACCGGCGTGTAATGCGTGATGTTATCTTCGATTGCCTTGATTCCGGCAGCCTTTAATACTTCAGGAGTATCAAAGTCCGGCTCACCTAGTGAGAGTGAAATAACATCAATGCCTGACTTTTTCAATTCCGTGGCTTTTCGTGCCATGGCAATGGTGGCAGACTCGGATAGTCGGTTGAGCAGTTGAGAAGTACGTGGCGTCATAGTGAGCGGGAAGTTCAAGTGTAAAAACACATAAATGAAGGCGCAAATCTAATATTTGCGGCAATGCGAATGGTCTGTTAATCTACTTTTTGCCAGAAACTAGGGCTACTGTCCCTAGTCCTAGAAACGTTATCAGTCCATTTACCGGAAGCAATGCGAAACCAAAACTGAATCCATGTCTGGTGGAGAGGTAGGTTTCAAGTCCGTAGCAAGCAATAGGTGCTAAAATGGCCACGACAGGAATGAAGCGGTCTGCGGGCCGAAGCGATGTCGCAAGCCCAAAGGCAAATAACCCAAGAATGGGGCCGTAAGTGTAATTTGCGGCGGTAAAAATCGCGGCAACAACACTGGTGTCGTTGGCGGAACTAAAAGCCATGATGACCATGAAAAGAGCAATGGTCATTATGATATGAACGATATTTCTTTGTTTTTTGGCCGCGGCAGGCTTCATCTTTTCCGTGCCCAAGATATCAACGCAAACAGATGTTGTCAATGCTGTGAGGGCGCTGTCTGCAGAACTGAAAGCAGAGGCAAGAAGCCCGATGAGGAAAATCAATCCTAGACCAATTCCCATTCCCGAGTCCAACGCAACCGTAGGGTAGAGGCTGTCCGCGCGTTCAATGGTAATTCCGTTTGCCTCAGCCCAGGTATAGAGGAGCGCGCCAAGCGCCAAGAACAAGACGTTTACAAGCACTAGGACCACCGAAAAGCTTCCCATGTTCAGTCGTGCTTCTTTGAGGTTGCGACAGGCAAGATTCTTTTGCATCATGTCCTGGTCCATGCCCGTCATGGCCGTGGCTACAAAAGCTCCAGCGAGCAAATGCTTGACCAAGTGATTGGAGGCTTTCCAATCCTCCCATACCACCCATTGGCTCCAGGGCGATGCTGCAATGCGTCCGGGAACCTCAGCCCAAGACCAATCAAGGGCTTGAACGATGGCGTTCCCTGAGTATACCACAGCGATTAACATTGCCGCAGTTTGAATTGTGTCAGTCCAAACAATGGTCCCCAAGCCTCCTCGTCGTGTATAGCCCCATATGACCGAAAGGATTACGGCCACGGCTGCAGCATACCCCACTGGTATGTCGACCAAATTGAAGGCTGTCCAATGCACATCCCAGCCCAAGGGCTTCAAAACAAATAAATCCAGCACTAGGGCAATAAGGAACAATCGAAATGAAGCGCCAATGGTGCGTGAAAGAATAAAAAAAGCAGCACCTGTTTTGTACGCACGTTTCCCGAAGCGGGATTCGAAATAGCCATAAATACTCGTCAAACCCATTCGATAATACAGCGGCATCAGCACAGCCATGATAAATCCGTACCCGATTAAATATCCCAACACCATTTGCATGTAAGTGAATCCTTGGCTTTCCACCCAACCAGGAACACTGATGAATGTTACACCACTGAGCGATGCGCCTAGCATACCAAAGGCCACAGCATACCAAGGTGCTGACTTATTTGCAGCAAAAAAATGCTGGCTATCATCGCCGTGAATAGCTCTGCGGTTGGTCCAGCGGGCAATGCCGAGCAACACAAGAACGTAAGTAAAAAATACACCAATGACCAACTGAGGATTCATGTGCCAAAGATGAGACAACATCGTAAATTTGCCACATGGAACTTCCCTCGCGACTTATTGAGGCTGCCGTGGATCAAATGGCATCATTGCCGGGGATCGGTCGAAAGACTGCATTGCGATTGGTTTTAAATCTATTGCGTCGATCTGACGAGCAGGTCGAGTCCTTTTCGGAATCGTTTCAATTGATGCGGAAAGGTGTGCGAGGATGCGCTACGTGCCACAACCTCACAGAATCCGATCGATGCTCCATTTGCGTCAATCCGATGCGCAAGGAAAACCTTGTTTGTGTGGTGGAGGACTTGCGTGATTTACTGGCCATAGAAGCGACTGGGCAATTTCTAGGCCGTTATCATGTTCTGGGGGGAATTATAAGCCCTATGGAGGGGGTAGGACCCAATGACTTAAACATTGAATCTCTTGTCATACGGGCGGAAAAAATTGCGGCAGAGGAAGACGGCGAAATCATTTTTGCGCTCCCTGCTACGATGGAGGGCGAAACGACAGCTTTTTATTTGTTTCGAAAATTGTCATCGTTTAACCTGCAAGTCACCTCGATTGCTCGTGGAATAGCAGTAGGTGAGGATTTGCAGCATGCCGATGAGGCGACATTGGTGCAGAGTTTGCGGCAACGATTGCCATACTCAAAATGATGCGTTTCTTTTATGCATAGAAGAGGCTGCCGATTGGTTTCGCTTTAAATTCACGGCGTGGATGTATCCATCGTCATCGTCAATTACAATGTTGAGCACTTTTTGTCGCAGTGCCTCTTGTCAGTTCGCGCCAGTGTCCGTGAGTTAGAACTCAAGGGCTACGAGGCAGAGGTATGGGTCGTGGACAATCGTTCTGTGGATGGCAGTTGCGAAATGGTGCGGAACCAGTTTCCTGAAGTGCATCTTTTGGCGCTGGATGAAAATGTCGGTTTTTCCAAAGGGAACAATCGCGCTATAGAACGATGTCACGGCCGCTGGATTCTGCTGCTCAATCCCGATACGGTAGTGCCTGAGGACGCACTTAGTAAGTGTCTGGATTACGCAGATCAACATCCTAAGCTAGGCGGGATGGGCGTGCCTATGGTCGATGGAATGGGGCGTTACTTGCCGGAATCCAAGCGCGGTATGCCCACGCCATGGGCTGCATTCTGTAAGATTTCTGGAGTGTACAAATTGTCGCCTAAGTCGTCCAATTTGAATCAATATTACTTGGGGCATCTGAGTTCTGATGAGAATCATCAAATTGAAATATTGAGCGGCGCATTTATGTGGATGCGGAAGAGCGCTTTGAATGAGGTAGGGCTGTTGGATGAATCATACTTCATGTACGGAGAGGACATTGATCTTAGTTGGCGTTTGCTGCAGGGGGGATGGGAAAATCATTTTTTCGCGAGCACGTCAATCATTCACTACAAAGGAGAAAGCACAAAGAAAGGATCGTTGAATTACGTCTTGGTCTTTTACAAGGCCATGCAGATTTTTGCTCGAACGCACTTTTCAGGCGGACAAGTGCGCGCTTTGTTGTTGCTGATTCAATTGGCAATCTATGTCCGAGCGGCTCTGGCCATCGGCGCGCGTGCCTTTCGGATGATTCAATTGCCTGCGGTTGAATTTGGTATTTTCTGGTCAGCGCTGCTCGTCTTTTTAAAACAATACGGAGGATTTAAAGGCATTCTATACGATTGGAATTGGGCAGTGCCGGCCACGGGTATTTATGCCGCATTGTGGCTCTTGGCCATAAAGTTCCAAGGAGGGTACGATCGGCCTTGGAAGTCCATGGCGGTTGCCAAAGGTGTTTTTACAGGTGCTTTGGTACTGCTGGCAGGCTACGGTCTGCTGCCGGAAAATATGCGATTCAGCCGTGCAATTTTGTTGTTTGGTGCATTGGCATTGCCGTTAATCATAGCTGGCGTGCGCTGGCGTTGGGACAAAGGGCGCGGGTGGAGCGGGAATGGCCAGCGGCGCAGGTTGTTTATATCCAATCCTGACGAGCTTCAAGCGACGGTGAATTTAATTTCAGAGCACGAAACGGAATCGATTCATTTGCCAAAGACCGTATCTGCACTCTATCCAGGTAATCGGAGTGAAGGAGGAGACAGCGGCTCAATGAAGGGCGCAAAGTACCTCGGAGGCTTGAGTGATTTGAATGAGGTTATTCGTATTTATCGATTTAACGAGGTCATCCTTAGTGGGCGGGAATTATCGGCCTCGCAAATTATTGCTGCTATGACTGGAGTAGCCAATGCGGATATTCAATTTCGTATTGCATGGACGGAGGGGGGCAATGTAGTGGGTGCTGGAGGTCCTGAACTGGGGTCCATATCCGATTGGCCGAGGGCCATTCATCGTCCCCGTGCAAAACGAGTGAAGCGTACATTTGACGTGGCTTTGGCTTTGGCGGTTATGGTAATGAGTCCGATATTTATTGTCATAGGGCGATCAGGATGGCCGATATCCGCAGCGAGCGTATTCGTGGGAAAGCGAACGTGGGTAGGTATTCCCGTTGATTTCTCCAACGATTCAAAGCTTCAGAAATTTGTTTTTTCGCGTTCCAACTCCGATTCGAGTCGCGCGAGGCAAAGAACGCTTTTAGCGTATGTTCGCGATTATAGATGGTCGGTTGACCTTGGAGTCATCCGCGAAGCCTTAATTTCGCACCGCGCAATACATCGCCATGGCAATAATTGAGATTCTCCTACCCAAGATGGGTGAAAGCGTAGCTGAAGCTACCATCACCAAATTTGTAACCCAACCAGGCGAACGAGCTGAGGCCGATGAGCCGCTCGTTGAAATTGCGACTGATAAGGTCGATAGCGAGGTTCCGGCTCCCGAAGATGGCACACTGTTAGAATGGTTAGTAGCCGAGGGTGACACTGTGGCAGTTGGTCAAGCCATTGCTCGTTTTCAAGTGGAAGCAGAAGGAACCGATGCGACAAAGGTTGCCGCACATGCCAAGGAATCTTCACCGATAATTCCGGCAATGCCTGAGTCTGCACCCGTGGCTGCGCCCGTGGCTGCGCCTGCTCCTTCGCCTTCGCCTGTCCCTGCTCATGTGGCGTCATCTCAGGCTGCGAAAGCTCCAATTCCCGCTCCGAACGTTTTGGAAACACTGCAAGCGCCATTGTCTGAATTGCCACCTCGATTGGGTGCTTCGGGTAGATTTTACTCGCCATTGGTTAG
>MDSY01043916.1_pt1 | contig 15113 bp, 13 predicted proteins | sample 811131 | NCBI WGS metagenome assembly MDSY01 (sample SAMN05326643, study PRJNA326480) | marine metagenome | isolation source: seawater | place: Atlantic Ocean: South West | collected 2010 | reverse complement strand
TTATGATGAAAACAATATACCGCCATTGAACTATTTTGCTCTTATTGGATTTCCGAATATTTGTTTGTATTTGGAAGAATACGCGAAAGAAGCTGATATTGAAAAGAGTGAATTGAGTTGGTTGTATATAAAAAACAACATTTCTGAAGTGCTTGAAACAGAATATGTTTCAGGGACAAGTGTGTTTTTGTTGGAAAAACTGAAGACAGTAGTTACATTCATTTTAGAAACCAAAGAAATTGCGAACAAAACCAGTGAAATGATATCTGTTGCTATAGGGAGCAATGATGATGATGATGATACGGAAGAAGGCACCACAATAAACAAAAATGTTGAAATGGATGAGCACCAAAAAGAGAAGTTGGCGTGTTCAATTCGGAACTACTATTGTAAAATAATGAATTCTGTATTGTTTACAAACCAGGAAAAGATCAACATCATATATGTAGATCTGGTAATACCGCAACTGATGATGTTTGAAAACATGAGTGTATTTGATACAAAATACAACAATTTTGAAATAAAATACAGTTATGACACACCGGTTATTCATGAAATTTCTACAAACATGCTGTCGTGTGGACGCATCCCGATGTGTAATATCAAGGTATCTTCTGAGTTTGAATCTGTTTCTAGGTGTCAGTTCTTCGTATTAAAAGTGAAAGAAGAATATTTTGTGTTAAGTGGTTGGTCGTGTTGTGGAACCCGTTGCATATCTAGTGAAAACAAAAAAACAGCATTAGGATCAAACCAGTCGTTTATGCGCTTTGCTGAAGATGAAACGTTTGTTTTAGAAATAGGAGATCCTTACGACAAGCAGCAAATTACTTTTAATCCAAAAGAGTGTGTTGTTTGTATGACGAATAGGTGCGAGATCAGAGGGTCGTGCAAACATGCCACGTTATGTCGATCGTGCTACAATATTATGATTAACAATAACTCGGAAGTATCATGTCCAATTTGTCGCAGCATTTACGTAACAAACAAGGGAAGTTTGTGTGTCGCCACATATTTGGAATAATGTATGCTTACTTTATTTTCCAAATCTCCCTATGACGGGATAAACATTGCCTAAAGATGCAGATATACAATTGATGCCATGTTCAATAAGAGCAAATTTAAATGAACAGTCTATCAAATCACCACTAGTAATATTATATTTATCACAATAAAAGTGTATATGATCTAATATTTGGGAGCGATGTACTAAGTGCATATTAAGATATTTACGAGGATACAAATAAAAAAAGTTCCAATGTGTTAAGCAGCAGTTCATGTTTGAATAATATTTTTGAACATATTGCAATCCAGTATTATTTAATAAATAATCTGGTCTAATTCTTAAAAAACTATCAAACTTCATTTTTTTTAGTTTTTCATATGAGAATACATCTTCAAGACATGTCTTTTCTAAATAAACCTGAATCTTTGAACTTTTTAGTGAGTAATGACAATCATTGAACTGATTATCGAACATGGCTGAGTCGTAGCTTCTATAAACATATGGGAGTTTGCGTTTTTTTGATCTTTGATGAAAATCGTGTGTAGAAAAAGATGTGGGATATAAGTTTTTCTCTCTTAATGCACTTTCTTCTAGAGATATGTTGTTTCTAGTTGCGTATATTTGTCGGTGAAATTCGGCTATTTTGGTTTTATCACTTACATAAAAAAACAAAACAACATTAGTGTATTGTTCTATGCATTTGATCATATTAAAAAAATCATTTTCTATGTCAGAAAATACACGCAATTGACCAGTTATCATTATAGCTGTGTGAGTGTTGTTTTTGTTTTTGGTTTTGGTTTTGTTTTTGGTTTGTTTATTTAATTTAAACATGGCGAGCCGGTTATATAGTTAATATTAGATTTTTGGGTTTCTGTCAAGATAAAATTGAATGTTTTTTGTTGATGTTTTAGTTGTGTAAAAACATAAACTAAACAGGTTGAAGTTATTAAAAATTAAATAGTTCTAATAGTAGAAGCAAATGACTGACGGATGGGGACACTTTGTTTTTATTGATGATCATCAAATTACAGATGTGACCATGGGAAGATTTAATGTAAATACTACAACACGCGAATCTGAGGCAATTAAACCAGCATCAGTGCGCGAAGAAATGCCGATATACAATTTGACAGATATTGGTTCACCGGCGAGGTGTATTTCTGAGAGTAAAAATCAGTCCAGTATAAGTTTGTATGATAACATTGACTATGATTGCACGGAAACGTGTGACGAAGAAAAAGAAGGCAAAAGCAACTGCTCCGTGTGGTCTTTGTTTTGTTGTTATCCGAATGCTCGGTTTAATCGTCGAGTGTTGTTTATGATATTTTATTTAGGTGTTCAGATGAAGTGTATCGCGACAAATATTAAGTTTACATAAATGTGATTTAAAATATATGTGATCAATATGATAATATTGTAATATCCTATATTGAATCGAAATGACTTGTCAAATTTGTTTTGAAGATAAAAAATTAGTAAAAGGTCCTTATGAATGTACAACAGATCATTTTTTTTGTCACGAGTGTATTGATAAATGGAGGGAAAAACAAAACAATTGCCCAATTTGTAGAAGTAAATCAATATATTCACCATTGTCACAAATCCAGCTAATCCATTCGTGGCGCATATTGTCTACAAACCGCCATATGATTTTGTCACCAACGCCGTATTACAACACGGTGGTTTTGCCTGTTAATACATTAAACGAAACGAATACGTCACAGCCAGACGCGAGTGCTGGGTTGGTTGACACATCAAACAATACCGTAAATTACCACTATACACCACGTAGACGATTTCGGCGTTCTAGAAGTGAAATACTAACAATGCTTACAGCATTGGAATCATATGATTCCGACGAGATTTATTATGGTGATTTTGATCAATTGTTGTTGCAACGTACAACCGAAATAAATCCTGGGCAAATAGCGCCATCTCCACCGATCATATCGAGGACTGAATTGTTAGACTATATGCAAGATGGTGAGGATCAAAGTGAAAACGGAAACTTGCATCCACGCGGAAACATGTTTTCGCGGATGTTTCAATATTTATGGGGAGCACCCGAATTATACTCATAAGAACGACAACAGTTTTTTTCTGGTTATATTTTAAATGGTAAAAGATAGCACCTATAAGCTTTTGCTTAAAAAAAAAGATTTGTTTGGGTGTGTATTTTTAACACTGTTGTCGCAGTTATTTATTACGTTTTATGTGTATAAAATGTCGAAGGACACAGTAGTTGTTGCAGAGTTGCATGACATTTTAAAGAAAACAATACAAGCCAACTACGCTTTTGTGTTTGGTCTATTTGCGTTGAGTGGTTTAATATTGCTTTTGATTAAACGCGGCAATAATTTTTATCTTAATTACGGGTTGTTTTCGCTTTTGTCAGCATCATACGGATTGCTATTTGCGGTGATTAAAGCAATAACAAATCCGGATAAATCAGCAGTGGATACAGTGCAAAACGCAATACTAGTAGCAATATCAATATTTGTTTTTTCGTTTTTGTTCAGTATTTATCTTATATACCACAAAATCTATGTGCTCAAGTATCATAACGTTTTGTTTGGATTCTTGATAATGTTATTATTGTTTCAAGTATTGAACTTTGTAGGTGTTAATGTTGGTGACATCATTTCTCAAGAAGCTTATTTTTATTTATTTATCTTGCTATTTGTTTGCTTCATTATTTACGATACACAAAAATTGTTTTTCAAAAAAGACACGGGGAATTCTAAATACGATTGCATTGATGGTGCGGTTGATTTTTATTTGGATTTTATTAACATATTTAATCGTATTGACGACGAATAATACTTCAATAAAAAAACTTTAAATCAATTTGACATTATATTTATAATTATTATGAAATATAATGTAGATGCGGTGGTAAAAGTTGATAATTATGCGAATGATAAAGAAGCGTTATTTTACACTTATGACAATTGTATTATATGTGACACGCTGAAAAATAATATGATATGGGAAATGCATTTAAATAGATTGTTTGAAAAAATAATCAAACCAACTGATGTTGTTTTGGAAGGGGGGTGTCACATTGGTACACATACTATAAAACTTGGATTTCTTGCAAAAAAAGTTTATGCGTTTGAGCCTATGCAAAGCAGTTTTGATTTACTAAATAAAAACATTATTCTCAACAATTTGTATAATATAGTAGTATTTAAAAAAGGATTATCAAACAATAGTGATAGCGCGTATTATGAATGGATACCCGATAACAATCCTGGTGGTTCTGGACTATCTAATAATCCAATGGGGAAAATGCCATATTACAGAGAGCCTGAAGAAAAATTGTATGTTGACCTTATTACAATTGATTCATTGAATTTAGATCAATTGGATTTTATTAAATTGGATATAGAAGGATATGAAACCTTGGCAATTTCTGGTGCCATATTAACAATTCTAAAATATAAACCTATAATTACACTAGAAATATACTGTGATTACTATGGTGGAGTAGATAATAACTTTGTTTTGGAAAAGTTCAAAATGTTAACTGATATAGGTTACAAGGTAATTCATATTTATGGTCCTGATTATTTATTTATTCCGCGTGAAAAAAAACATGTGTTGGACAACATTATGTAATAGACAACAGTAAAAAGTCGTGTTTAATGCATATAAAATTAAACAGTGTTCTTTATTTATTGATTAATTATTTATTTGGTAAAAAAAAATATGTACATATGAATTATTCTTACTATGTCAACTAATATAGGTTAGAGATGATAACTTGTTTGGTGAATTTTTTTGTTTTTGCTTAAGACGAACTAGAGATGGAAGAGTTGGAAGAAGTGGGAGAGTTGGAAGAGTTGGAAGAGTTGGAAGAGTGGCAAATGGTGTTGCAGTAGGAGGCGGTGTGTCCAAGTTCTCCGCAATTAAGACACTTGGTGTTTTTCAAAACATAGCAATCTTTCACGGTGTGAGTATTGCAACGCGGCACATTACCAAAGCGGTTTGCACAAAAGGTGCACTTTTTGGTAGTCTGCTTGGATGTTTTGACAACAGGCCTGGTTTTTTGAGGCGGGGCGGAGACGTACTCAAGTTCCCAAGTCGGAGTAACATTCGGCGGTGCGCCGGTGTAAAGTTGCTCGAAGATGGTAGGCTGAATGCATGTGCCGGGAAGCATCATGTTAGCCGCGTGGTAGTGAGGAATACCGGTAATAGGATTGATCCATTCCGAATCCCAGCAATCATCCATGTCTTCAGCAAGTTGCTCAACGTAGGATAGATTCTCAGCGCACGGCTCAACCTCATTGACTGCTTGAGTGTAAAGCTCCTTCATTTTTTCGTTGTTTTTGCCGAAAGCAACTTCATGAAGGAAGACTTCGTAATCGTCACAGTGAATGAGATCCATAGTTTTCAGTAGAGTTGGTTGGTTGGTTGGTTGGTTGGTTGGTTGGTTGGTTGGTTGGTTGGTTGGTTGGTTGGTTTGGTTTGTTGATTTAAACCAGAAAAGTATTTCAATTTTTGTGGCAATATAGGACACTTGCACATTAAAACTGCGTAAAAAAAACATATTAGTGTGGTTGGTTTTATAATGTTGGTTTTTATGTATCACAATAATGTGCAAGTATTATTGAAACTAGGTCATGTTAGAAGATATGAATTCTTCTAATGTCATAATCGGCACGGGTGGTGTGAGTTTTTGAGCATCTTCCATTTTTTTAGAAGTTGATGTTTTTGAATTAGTAATTAGGACATAAGTGTCGGCTTTGATTTCATCTCTTATAATTGCACCGTAGGACCGTAATTTACTTTCCAGATTTTTGTCACGAACACCAGTGAATGATATAAACTTGTCGTTTAATGGATGTGTAGTGGTGATTTTCTTTTCAGGTGTGTAGGTAGAAATTCGGTGTGTTAAATTAGCTTTCTCCATAAAATCAATAAAATTGGGAATGTTGGTGACAAACAGCTCGGCGGTTTTGGTGGCAATTTTGTTGACTTTTACAAGCTTAGCGATTTTTTCTTTATTAGATTCGGGGGAAACCAATATGGATGGATAAGTATCCATAATAGCTTTCAGTTTCTTTTCTCCAAGACCTTTTCCAAATGTGTTGCAGTTGGCCATTAGTAACGGAAGGGACATGTTGTTTATTTTTGATTTTATGCTGTTCATTATTTTGCTGGCACGTTTGTCACCAAACCCAGGTATTTTTACAAAGTCTTCTTTCTCCATGCTTAGGATTTTAGGTATTGAGTCGAAGCCGGCATCAATCAGCTTCATCACAAATCCGGAACCTAGACCGTCAACGTCATCTAGAAAGGATAAAATATTTTTTTGTAAAACAATTTTTTCTTGTTTGGCTTGTTCGTCGGTTTTGCTAGCGTCAGAATCTAATTTAGGCAACAGCACATTTACGTGAGTATCATCCCATACATACGGTACGTCGGGCAGTTTTGGAGACGCGGACGGTTCTATTACCTTTGAAATATGTGGAATAACGTGGCCACTTAACACAACTTCAATCACTGAGCCAACGTTGATTTTGTTTTTTTCAATAAAGCTTGCGTGGTCTGCGGTTGCCCGTTGAACCGTGAACCCCCGTATATTTACTGGTTTAAATACTACTACGGGCTTTAGCAAACGGTTTACAGATGCGGTCCATTCAACATCAATTACGGTTGATCTGGCAAACTGTTTGACCAGGTTCATTTTAAACGCAAACGCGTGCTTGGGGTTTCCGGATTTTCGTGAATATATTTCATCATGATATATCACAATTCCGTCCATTTCGTATTCTGATGCAGACGTCCATTGAGTAAGCATGTCAATTAATTTCTCCTCGTTTAGCGAAGAAAGGAACGTGTGTTGACAAACATGATCAGGATATATTTTGTTCAGATGTTCAAACTGCTCGCTCGGTTTAAGAATTGGTTCTATTACTTCGTATGCAACAAAATCGACGTATTTGATTAATTCTGGATCTATGGTTTTGGAATTAATAATACCGGCAACCGAGTTTCGCGCATTTGCTTTACCTTCAAAGTGTTTAGAGAAATTCGTTTTTGAGATGACAAATTCACCACGTATAACAGATTCGTCTTTAGGCAACTTGAAGTATGGCAAAAGGTGCGAAATATCGTGTCCAATTGTACCATCACCACGCCTGTACATTTTCTTGTTTTTTCCATCATACATGCCACTCACACCATCTAATTTTATGGAAGACACATATAATGATGGTGTATTGTATTTAGTCAACCATTTTTTCAACGCCGGAGTTCCGGGCTTGATCTTGTCCATGGACGACATCTCATATGGAAGTTTAATTTTGGTCGCACTTGTTTCATCCGGTGCGCCTACTTCTAACAATGCGGGGTCATCCGGATATTTTTCTTCAAGATAATCGCGAATGATGTCGTAATCGCTGTCACTAATTAATGGTTTTGCTTTTGTGTGGTAATAAATGTTGGCTGTGCGAACAAAATCAGATATACTTTTTTGAGATTGGGTGTTTAAAAACTCCACATTATTTTTCCTGAAACCGTCTATGAATTTGCTATTTTCGGTAACTTCGCTCTTGACTTTCAGTGTTTTAGGTTTTATTAATTTGGTTTTTATGATGGATGTTTTGTCAATCCTATCTTTCGGTTCAATGTATTTCAAGGAAAGGAACTTAAATATGTCTTTTTCTGTTTTGATTGTTGTCACGGCTTCTTTAGAAGAAACATTTTCGATTCGGTGCTCGTTCATAGTGTATCCTTGGCTAAGTGCATGGTGACGCATTGCCGTATTGAAATCTTTGCTTCCGGTAAAATACAATATGGCAAATGGGTATTCATTGTATGGAGAATACATGAAATCTACACGACGTGCTGGTTTACCAGGCAGCCTACATATTACTAGCAGTTTGATTTGTTTGTCACCATCCGTCAATTTGTGCAATATAATTTCTGCATTGGTTAGCAGTTCTATAAACTTCTGAAAGACTGCTTTGTCGTTTCCAGGATTTGTGATAATTACATCAATATCGCCGGAATCCTTTGCGTTTCTTCTGTAGCTGCCAACTATTTCGTACAATGCGTCGTGTTGATTAGTAGATGTTTTGGCTTCACGAAAATATTCTGAAAAAGCGGCGTTGTAGCTATCGATTTCTTCTCTGGGAATACGCTTGTTTATGTCTTCATAATATTTCAAACCCAGTTTTTGTTTGTCATTAAGAAGCTCGTCTTTTTTGGTATCAAGCTCTTCTAATGAAGATATACCGGAATTGATAAATTTTTGTGCTGTTTTGGGACCTACACCATATATTTTTGTGAATATGTCCAAAAGAGACATTTATATTAAATGTAACGTTTCTTTTATGTTTTCTTTTTTGTCTTTTGTTTTAGGAGGTGTTTTGTTGTTTTGCGTGTAAAAACATTCAATTTTATGCAATTATTTATGGTGGCATAAATGATAAATGATAAATAATAAATGATAGCATAAAATTGAATTTGTGTGTAATGTTATGTATGCATGTGGAACATATATAAACGCGATACATAATAAGATTTAATGGCAAATTTGGTGTTTGTAGACGGGAGTTATTTTGTGTTTTATCGGTATTTTGCAACACTGCTTTGGTGGAAACATGCAAATGTGGAAGAAACATGTGACAATCTGGCTGAAAACGAGAAATTTATGGAAAAATTTCGTGAATTGTTTGTCAAAAAACTGGAAGAAATTCCTAAGAAACTAAACTTGGATGTGTGTGACATGTATGTTGCGTTGGATTGTCCCAGACATGAAATTTGGAGAAATGTGTATCATTCTAATTACAAAGGTGAACGTGACTGCGCCAAAGGCGTCGGAGAGATTTTTAAAATTGTTATGTCAGAGCAGATGTTTAATCAGAAATTTGTTAAAAAAGTTTTGCATTGTCCGAGATTAGAAGCGGACGATTGTATTGCGCTCAGTGTAAAACATTTGCAAATGACAAGTGACACTGTAAATCAAATCTATATTATTACGAGTGACCATGACTATATGCAGCTAAAACAAGACAACGTACATATAATCAATCTAAAATATAAGATAGTTGGTGACAAAAAGACAACCGGAGATCCGGCAAAAGATTTGTTTTTGAAGGTGGTTTGTGGAGACAAAAGTGACAGTATTCTCAACATTTTCAAAAACATACGGGTTGGACCTAAAACAGCAGCTAAATATTTTGATGATCATGATAAATTTAAAGAGCTGTGTATGAAAGATGATGAGGGTACATATGAAAGATATATGATGAACAAAAAATTAATATCTTTTGATGAAATTCCACTTGAACATGTTGCGAATTTTACTAAGTTGTATGGTCATATTTGGAATTAGCAGCCTTCAAATCCGTTGGCAATTTGATATAACACGTAAAATGGTGAAAAAAACAATGCCAACAAGAAATGTACGATGTTAATGGTGGATTTATTGCATTTGAATGACAAATAGATTGCGTAAAAGGTTAGTAAAGTCCAGCACATGGATATGATTGAATTGACTAGGTGGGTTGATGGTGTAGGTATGCTTATGTAGAGGTTATTGGTGGGTAAATGATTTGCCATAGTAATAATATATACGCAGGAAAAAAACTGCAAAACATTCCTAAATCTATATTAAAATTGAAATAAAGCGTATTAAACAATAAATATTAAAACATAAAAATAAATGCAACATCAGGATAGTGATATTTTGTCTATGTCAGATAAAAATCTGAATATTTCAGAAAAACATGTCAAAAGCATTATTGATTTGCAGCGAAACATTCGCTGCTTTCTAGCAAAATACAATGCGGGCGAACGTAAAATAGCCATTGCGAATACAAAAGCACAATTGGGACAAAACGACGCGATGTTGGTTGGTATGATTGTTGTTTATAATTTTGATAATAAAGTAGGTATTGTTTTGTACAAAGACATAGACAGCAATAATGATTTGCGAAACAATTTTGAATTTATGCTAAAAGCGGATTTACCAAATAAATACATACCGCATCGTGATTATGTTACACTAAAACTGGTAGAAAATCCGAAGAAACCGGGAAAGCAAATAGCGAAGATTGTTTCTATTTTAGAAAGAACCAAATACAGTTATCACAATTTAACTAGAATTTCTTATCGTGGAAAATTGGTTCAAGCAAAAAATGGTTCTACATACGTGCATTTTAAGTATCATCAAATGTCTTACAGAACTGTTTTAGATGCGGAGAGCGATTTGTATGAAAACATGGAAAATGGGATTGCGTTAGATTACACACATGAGGATACAATTACGTTTAATTTAACAAACCGGTTTCGAGCATTTAATATCACTAAAGTCAACTGAATTGCTGGTTGTAGATAACAAATACGAAAATTGAATTAAAAGCAAAAGAAGATTTTACTTACATTTATAAAAATAAAAAAATGGAGTCTTGCAATGTTTTTTTATCTACAAAAAATTGTCATGAACGAGACAAACATATATCATTTGATGAGGGGCCGCACATTTATACAATCAAAGGAAAATCCGATTATGAGTCGGTGACTACCTGGGTGCACAAACAATTTGAAGAGTTTGATGCGGATAAAATAATAAACAACATGATGAAAAACCCAGAAAAATGGAGATTGAATAAGTATTATGGTATGACAAAACAAGAAATTATTGATATGTGGAATAAGAACCGCGACGATGCTGCTGATGCGGGCACCAAGCTCCATTATAGCATCGAATATTTTTATAATCATAATGAAAATATGATTATGAAACCGAATGTGGAAACTGCAACACAGGATACGATGGATCATCCTAGACCGGAATGGTTGGATGATTTAATCTGCAACAGTATTGAGTACGAGTACTTTTTGAATTTTCATAAGGATCATCAGTATTTAACACCATACAGAACAGAATGGATGATTTATGATGAAGAACTGAAGCTGGCTGGATCAATTGATATGGTTTTTGAAGAATTGGATGGTTCGCTTTCTATTTATGATTGGAAGCGATGTAAGGAAATAGTAAAAACATCACGTTATAATAAATACAGCACTAACGAAATCATTAATTATTTACCGGACACAAACTATTGGCACTATTGTTTGCAATTAAACATATACAAAGCGCTGTTAGAGAAAAACTATGGTGTTACTATAAAACATCTGTACTTGGTGTGTTTGCATTCCAATCACAAAAATTATGTGAAGATTTCGGTAGTTGATTTGCAAGAAGATGTAGAGAACCTTTTCAAACAGCGTGTTTGAAGATTTATTTGTGTGGTAGTGTGGTAGTGTGGTAGTGTGGTAGTGATTTATTTTTTATATTTGTTACATATAAGAACATTATGAGAAATGCGTTGGAACTTTTTTCTGGAACGGGGTCGTTTAAGAAAGTAGCTATAATGCCAACAGAATATTGTAATTATAAGGTTTGGGGTGTTGACAATGATCCAAAATCTAACCATGACATTTTGACAGACATATTAAAATGGGATTATAAAACTGATAAACGATTGCCGGATTCATTTGAATATATTCATGCATCCCCGCCATGTATTAGTTTCACGTTATTGAATTCCATGTTTAAACATCCTCATCGCGAGGTGAAAAACAGAACATTGAAGCCGTTGACTGAAACCGGACGATTAGGCGATAAGTTGTTAAAAAAAACATTTGAAATAATAAATTATTACAAAAAAAAAAATCCAAATCTCAAATTTTGTGTGGAAAATCCGCGAGGATACATGCGGTACATGCGGATAATTGCAAACAACCCAGAATTGCACAGAACTACTACAAGCTATTCAAAATACGGATTTAATTATAGCAAACCAACGGATTTTTTTACGAATTTTGAATTAAAACTACATCCGGTTGACACACCGTATAGTCCTAGCAAGACCAGAAAAGCTGGAAAACTACAATACAGTACTGGTATGCGCGTAAAGGGCCAACCTAAAAAAACACTCTACAGAATACCCCCCAAACTTATAAAAACAATATTGAAGCAAGCTGCGTCTTCATAAATAATAATCTTTGGATCTTTCTGATGAAAGTATGGTGTTTGTGCTTTTGCAATAAGTGAATTGTTGTTCACTGTTGTCATCTAAATAGTATTTTTTGTAATCTGCAAACCGCTTGATGTTTTCGTCAGTTAATTCAACAAAGTATTTGTTAAAATTGTTATCGTGTATTTCGTCGTTTATGTTGTCACCATTATAGTCAAATCCTTCTTCTACTGAGAATATAAATTTTTTTAGATTATCATTTTTTTTTGTGTTTGGTTGAGGCATCCAAAAGAATATGCTTTTAAGTTTATCACTTTTAAATGTGTGATAATTCACGTTCCGATTATATAGTTCTTTTTTTTCTCGGGTTTCCAACTTTTTTTCCCAATTTTTGTAATGGTACATAGTGTATGTAGAGGTGTGAGTTTCGTCGCGTATAACTTTTATGTCGCTAACAATTGCAACCATAATGTTGTTTCGTCTTACCCACCTTAGTGCCCATTCAAACTCGCATTGAAATGGCCACTTTGCGGGATCTTCGCTGTGTTTTCCCGCTTTCAATATGCTTGAGGTTTTACTGATAGACGGACGCAAAGAATAAAATGGCCACAAACCGAATTCTTTCCAAACACTCCAATCCATGTCATTAATTTCCCAGTTGTGCCAAACATTCAGTAACTCTTCTTTTGCATTTATTGTTTTGTAACCTTCGTAGAAAACACATTTTAAGTATTTATTATCAACTTCTGGTACTAAATACAAAATATCACGTTCGGTAAACTGCACATTTTCTATTTCTTCAACTTGAATTATGTCGTAGGCTTGCTTCAGAATTGGACCAATACAATACCAGCTTTCTTCCCAATGCAACCAATATTTGTAGTCTTTAATGTATTCATGTATGATATTTATGCTTTTGCTATGTCCATCATCATTTGCACTTTTTTCAAGAAAGATAAATCTGGGTTGCGGGTATTTTTTTTGTAAAAGTGGTTTATAGCTGGTGTTAAGTTCAGTATACTCCATAACAATCAAAAATTTGTTCACTAAATGTAAACAATCATTGTTTTTGCTTATAAATGTATCCAACGCCCTTACTAGCTTGTTGTAATTTTCGGGAGTCTTAATAAATGTTGTGCAAGTAAAAATAAGTTCATTTGTGACTTCTTTAATGTTTGTCTCGTTGTTGGTCTCGTCGTCTTCGTCAACCTCTTTGATTGTAAATATTATATTGTTTGGTTCTTCGACGGGTTCTTCAGACGTGTTTGGTACGCTAGGGTGAATCAACTCTTGCCATGCAGTCTTGTAGCGTTCTAAACCATATGTTTTGTCACAAAATTTTTTTTGTTTGTATATTGTTTCGCTGTACAAATCTTTAGATGAATTACATACTAAATGCAGTGCTGCAATAAGTTTATTGGCAAATGTTGTCATGTGTATATTTATATCTTCATTGTATTCATACATCATTGTGTATGAGTTTGATGTTTCTGCTAGAGCACCCAATGAACTGTGAACACATAAACATCCAGCAGACATAGCTTCTATTAAGCATCTACATCCCGTTTCACAAAATATACTTGGATAAGCAAATATGTGATAATTTGGCAAATCTTTGCGAATTTGTTCGTTTGAGACAAAACCGTGATTTGTCATGTTTGGATGATTATCTATTGCAGTATATAGTTCTTTATACAGAAACTCTAGGTCAGGTCTATTGTAAATGGCCAAACTGCTGTAAACGTGTAAATGTATGTTGATATTGTTTTTTTTTAAAACAGGAATAAGTTTTTGAAGAACTCCAACCAAAAGGTTTAATCCTCTGTTTGGTGTCGAATGATATACAAGTTTTACTACATTGGGAGTTTTCAATAGTTTGTTTATGTTTATGTCTAATGGTTCAATTCCGTGACTAATTACGCGACATTTTTCAATTGGTATTGGATACCTTTCCAAAAATTCGGTTCTTTGCCAATAACTATTGAATACATAATATGCGTAAGTATCCATATCATAATTCCGATCATTAAATCTATACCTTGTATCTTCAGGTAAATCTCCCATCCGAAGAATATAAGTATATTTGCTTTTATCATATTCACTGTTTTCTAACATTTTGCTATGAATTTGTACATTGTCGACGGAGTCAGCATCAAACATTTTTTCCAAAAAATTAAACTCCAGTTCTGTTCCGCCCAACGCCATATTATATAATAAATATTAATGCTTTAAGCTAGTGAACCGTATTCATGAATGCCTACATGCAAGAGACTGATAGTTTTATCTGCAAAAATCTGACCACCATTTTTCAAGTATAAATGCGAAAAATAAAAATCTTCGGTTAAGTAATCTTTTTCTACAACCATGCAATTGAAATAATTGTACAACAGAAATACTTCGTCTCCGCATGGTAAGTAAAACTGCTCTATGTCTGGTTGAATTCTTTTGAGTGCGGCCTTGGTAAGCATCATGAATCCGGTTGCGGCGCGTTTTATGTTAACCAGGTTTTCGTTATAGAAATAAACCTTGCTTGGATCATTTTCAATGATTTGGCTGCTGGGTCGTACTATCATTTTATTTTCTGATTTAGTGTATCCTTTATTTGGATATATGCCAATTACGCACTCTTTATCGTGATTTAATAATTTAATAATGTCGTCGGGTTGCCAAATAATGTCTGCATCAATGAACATCAAGTGACTGTAATCACCAGTCATGAATATGTGCGCAATCATATTTCTCGCACGTGTCACTATTTGATTGTTTATAAAATGAACATTAAACTCTATATTCATAGATTTTAGTAGCAAACAAGTGCTAATTAAACTGCTAGTGTATTGGGAACTAACGGTTGCGTTGTATGCTGGTGTGCCTATTAAAATATTGATCATTGTTTTGTGATATCAATTCAAAGGTTTGTTTTAATTCACTTTCTTTGTTTATTAAGTAAAATTTGTTTTTATTTATACACAATACACAATACAATACACAATACACAATACAAAAGAAAAATTGATAAACAAAGACTTACAGTTTAGAGTTGAAAAGAACATTCAAACAAAATCCAAACAAACATTGAATGGAGATCAACAAGTATATATCATTTGCAT
>MDSY01133915.1_pt1 | contig 15117 bp, 15 predicted proteins | sample 811131 | NCBI WGS metagenome assembly MDSY01 (sample SAMN05326643, study PRJNA326480) | marine metagenome | isolation source: seawater | place: Atlantic Ocean: South West | collected 2010 | reverse complement strand
TTTTTAAGGAAAGTATCAAGAGATTTAAAATTAAATACAAAAGTCATACAAGAAAATATTTTTGAGGCACAAAATTTAGAGACAGGTACAATAATGGCAAGAGCTTTTAAACCTTTACCTGTGGTTTTAGATTTGGTTTATAAAAACTTTAGCAATTACAAAAATTTAGTTTTATTCATGGGAAAAAATGGAAAAAAAATTTTAGAAGAAACTTTAAAAAATTGGGATTTTGATTTTGAAAAGAAAAGAAGTATTACAAGCGAGGATTCATTTTTACTAAATATCAAAAATATAAAAAAAAAAAATTAAAAAATAGATGGAAATTATTTCTGTAATAAATCAAAAGGGTGGGGTTGGTAAAACAACAACAGTCATTAGTCTTGCGGCTGGTTTAGCTCAAAAAGAAAAAAAAATTTTAGTAATTGACTTAGATCCACAAGGAAATGCTACTACAGGACTTGGTTTATCTAATTTAGAAAATTCTAGTGACACAATTTATGGTGTATTGAATGGAACAAAAGTTATTCATGAGGTGATCAAAAAAACAGAGTTTAAAAATTTAGATATTATCACTTCAAATGTTGATTTATCTGGACTAGAAGTGGAGACAGCCAGTGACAAAGAAAGAGCCTTTATATTAAAGGTTAAATTAGCCGCTTATTTAAATAATTCTAGAGGATCTTATGATTATATACTTATTGATTGCCCACCATCACTAAGTTTGCTTACTGTCATGGCTTTGGTGTCATCCCACTCACTTGTAGTTCCACTACAAACTGAGTTTTTTGCTTTAGAGGGTCTAACACAGTTGTTGAAGACTATTGAGAGAATAAAAATTAATTTAAATCCAGAATTACAAATCAGAGGAATTCTTTTAACTATGTATGATAAGAGAAACAAACTTTCTTCACAGGTTGAAAAAGAAGCAAGAGACTATTTTAAAGAAAAAGTTTATCTTACCATCATACCAAGAAATGTGAGGCTGTCTGAAGCACCGTCTCATGGAATGCCTGTTTTAATCTATGACAAGTCATGCCCAGGAAGTAAATCATATTTTAGTTTTACAAATGAATTCATTAATCAAGAACAAAAAATAGGGAGCACTGCATAATGGATACAACCAAAATTAAAAAAGGCTTGGGTCGAGGTTTATCTTCTTTAATAGGAGAAACAAAAACTGAAATAGATATTAATAAAGTTCTCATAAGTGACCTAAAAAGTAATAAATTCCAACCAAGAAAAGTATTTGATGAAGATAGCTTACAAGATTTAACTAATTCAATAAAAGAGAGAGGCATCATTCAACCAATTATTGTTAGAAAATCTAATGATGATAATTCTAAATATGAAATAATTGCTGGAGAGAGAAGGTGGTTAGCAGCACAAAAAGCAGGACTACATGAAGTCCCCGTTGTTATTACAGATGTAAATGATTTAAAATCTTTAGAATTTGCTATTGTTGAAAATGTTCAAAGAAATGATCTAAATGCAATTGAAGAAGCCCGTGGTTATCAGCGTCTAATTAAAGAATTTTCATATGATCAAGAAAGAGTAGCCCAATTTATTGGTAAAAGCCGAAGCCACATAGCTAATTTTTTAAGGCTATTAAGTTTGCCAGAAACTGTATTAAAATTAATTGAAAAAAAAAAATTAACTCCAGGCCATGCAAAAATTTTAGTTGGGCTACATAATGCAGAATTTGTTGCAAGTAAAATAGTAGAAAAAAATCTTTCTGTTAGACAAGCAGAAAATTTTGTAAAAATTTTTAAGATAAAAAAACAGTCAATAAAAAAATCAAAAGATTCAAACTTGCAGGCATTGGAGTCTTCAATTGTAGAAAAGATTGGATTAAATGTTATGATTAAAAATAAAAAAAATAATACAGGAACTTTGGTGTTTGAATATAAAGATCTTGATCAACTAAATAAGATAATTGAAATTATAAAATCTAATTATTAGTTTTTTGTGAATTGCCAATTATGAAATCAGTTAATATATTTTTTGCTAAACCAGAATTTTTTTTAATTAAAAATTCAATTTCATTAGTTTCATAAATTAAATTTTTTAATTTTTCTTTTTTCCAAGCATTTAACTGTTGTATTACAAGTGGCTTGTCCTTCCAAAAAATTGGTGGTCTAAATAAAGAAATTGCTTGATCAATACTATTTTTTTTATCAACTAATTCATAAATTTTTACTAATCTTTTTAATTTTGCTAATAAAGTTCTAATGATTATTATATTATCTTCATCTGAATAGTTATTTTCATTTAAAATAGTAACTGTTTTCCTTGTGTTTTTAGCGAGAGAGTGGTCAACAAGTTCAGAAGCACCATAATTTTCCGCAAGGTTTGTTAGCTTAATTATTTCTTCCATATTAATACTTTTTTTATTTAATGAATAACTTTCTATTTTTGTTAACTCGTTATTCAAATTCTGTCTATCACCCTTACTTCTTTCTATCAAAATATTGATTAATTTCTGTGAAATTGGAATTTTTTTATTTCTAAAAAACTGACTAATTATTGAATTCAAAGTTTGGTTGTTATCCTCATAAAAAGGTACACAAACTATTTCATTATTTTTTTCACAAAGAGATCTAAGTTTTGATTTTTTGTCTAGTGTGCCTGCGTTTAAAACAAAAACTACGTCATCTATTTTTTTTTCAATTATTTCATCAATTATATTTTTTATTTTATCTGTAGCTCTATTTATAATAATTAGTTTTTCTTTATCAAAAAAAGATTTTGATAAAAGACTATCAAAAAAAACTTCTTGATTTGTGGTAGCTTCATTTTCCTCATAATAATAAATATTTTCAGAGAATTTACGCTTAAAAATTTCTTCTATAGTTTGTATTTTGTGACCTTGATTTTCACCATATAATAAAAAAATTTTTTTCTCTTTTATATTAATCTTATTTAATTCAAAGGACTTAGCTATCATTGATTATGAATTTATAAAGATTGCAATTTCTTCTGAAATTCTCGTAATTAAGTTTGTTTCAATAGTTTTTTGATATTGAGTAAGATCAAACTTATTTGTCATATTGTTATATGAAAAACTCGCTATAAAATCTTTAGGTTTGAAAGTTTTACCCTCATTTCCTAAATTTTTAAGATCGAAGCTGATAGATATGGTGGTCTTGTAAATGGATGTATTTCCCAAACCATCTTTAGCAGTCACCTCTGTAATTGATTTGCTAATTAGAGTTAAGTTATAGGTAGAGCGTTGTTGATTTTTATTTTCTTTTAAATTTAAAAGAGAGACAAGCTTTCTATTAATACCTTTGTTACCCTCTAAAATATAATTTTTTACCGATATGTTATAGGAGCCCTTTTTTGAATAGATTGGTTCATATCCACAACCAACCACTATAAAAAAAATTATTAAGTAAGCTATTTTTTTCATTTTTATTTTATAATTAAATTTATTAGCTTATCTTTAACAAAGATACTTTTAAAAATTTTTTTATTATCGAAAAATTTTTCCAGATCTTTTTTTTCCTTAATTTTTTCTATTAAATTTTGCTCTTCAATGTTTTGCTCACAATCAATTATTCCTCTTTTTTTACCGTTAATTTGAACTACTATTAAATTTTGTTCAGTTTTTAAATATTTTTTATTAATTTCTGGCCAAATTATATTTTTACTGGAGTCTATTTGACTTAAAAATTCTGAGGCTAAGTGAGGAGTAATTGGCATCATTATAGTTAATATTTTAGTATAATTACTTATCATATTTTTACTGTAATTTTTATCCTGAATTTTTTTAATTAAAAAATTATAAATTTCATGTAAGTTTGCTATAATTACATTGTATCTAAATTTCTCTAAATTGGTATTTACTTTATTTATCATCTGATTAGTAAACTCTTCAAGACTGTCATCTGAATTATCATAGGTTGAATTTTTTTCCATAATATAAATTGTTTTAATTCTCTCGTGTAGCAAGGAAAATTTCTGAATGAATTTGTATGATGCTACCATTCCTTGCTCAGACCATTGGACGTCTTTTTCTGGTGGACTGTCAGATAATATAAATAATCTTACCGCATCTGCACCGAAATTATTTATAATTTGTTCTGGATCTATAGTATTTTTTTTAGATTTAGACATCGATTCAATTGCACCAACAAAAACTTTTTCATTTCTATTACTTTTTTTAAAATAATTTTGACCATCATCTGACACTACCTCTTCTGGACTTAACCATATATTTTCTTGATCTTTGTATGTTTCGTGACACACCATCCCCTGAGTGAAAAGTCCCTTGAATGGTTCAGTAATATTAAGCTTCTTGTCTTTATAATTTAGGGCTTGCATAAAAAACCTCGAATACAAAAGATGAAGTATGGCATGTTCTACACCACCAATATATTGATCAACAGGCATCCAATAATTGACATCGTCTATATTAAATCCTTCGTCACTATTTGTAGGTGAACAAAACCTTAAAAAGTACCATGAAGAATCAACAAAGGTATCGAGTGTATCAGTCTCCATAGTGTGCTCTTCACCGTCAATCATAATTTTTTTCCACTCTTCTTGATGGTCCAGAGGGTTGCCCTTAGTATCTAGTCTTATGTTCTCTGGAAGCTTTATAGGTAAATATTTTTCTGGTATTTTAACAATTTCATTATTTTGATTGTATGCAATTGGTATAGGACATCCCCAGTACCTCTGTCTTGAAACTCCCCAGTCCTTTAATCTAAAATTAATCTTTTTATAACCAATTTTTTTTTCTTCTAATATTTTTATAGTTTCAGCAATTGATTCTTGAGGTGCCTTTAAATTGTTTAAAAACTTCGAATTAAAAATTATACCAGGTCCAGTATAAGCTTCATTAGTGACACAAAAGTTGTCATCCTTATTTACAGGCTTAACAACAGTTTTTACTTCAAGTTTATATTTTAGAGCAAAATCTAAATCACGTTGATCATGAGCAGGACATCCAAAGACAGCACCAAATCCATAATCCATCAATACAAAGTTTGCAAAATAAACAGGCACTTGAATTTTTTTATCTAGTGGGTTTGTCGCGGTTAAAGTTGTTTTAAAACCAATTTTTTCTGCCTGAGCAATAGATTCTTCAGTAGTTCCAGACTTTGAACAATTATTTTTAAAAGCTATAAAATCTTCATCTTGTTCATAAAATTTTGATATTGGATGATCAACAGAAACTGCTAAAAAGGAAAAACCAAATAATGTGTCTGGTCTTGTTGTAAAGCACTTAATACTACTAACATCTTTATTTCCTGTCGTTTCAAAATCAATTTCACAACCGAAGGATTTGCCAATCCAGTTCTTTTGCATAACCTTAACCTTATTTGGCCATTCATTAAGGTTTTCAAGACCATTTAAAAGCTCTTCTGAAAATTGTGAGATATTAAAAAACCATTGATTTAGTTTTTTCCTTTCAACTATCGCGCCAGATCTCCAGCCTTTTCCATCTATGACTTGTTCGTTTGCTAAAACAGTTTGATCTATTGGGTCCCAGTTTACATAGTTTTCTTTACGATAAACGAGACCCTTATCGTATAATTCAAGAAAAAACTTTTGTTGATGTTTATAATAATCCGGTGAGCACGTTGAAATTTCTTTATCCCAATCAATAGAAAGTCCTAATTTTTTTAACTGCTCTTTCATTATGGAAATATTTTTTTTTGTCCAATCTTTAGGATCTAGGTTGTTCTGTTTTGCTGCATTTTCTGCAGGCATTCCAAAAGAGTCCCAGCCCATTGGATGTAAAACATTATGACCCGTTAAAGCCTTGTATCTGGCTAGCACATCACCAATTGTATAATTTCTAACATGGCCCATGTGAATTTTTCCAGATGGATATGGAAACATTTCTAGACAATAAAATTTTTTTTTATTTTTATCAATATTAGAAGAGAAAGATTTATTATCTCTCCAATATTTTTGCCATTTTATCTCAATTTGTTTAAAGTTATATCTTTCCATTTTTTAAAATTTTATTTGAAAGCTTAATTAAAATTTCAGAAGGGAGCTAGTTTTTTTTTGCTCGATCTGCTTTATCTAACTGAGATGCCTTTTTTAAAATAGCAATCTTTAACTCATTATTTAAGCTGCTCTCAGAATCAATAATCTTACAGCTTTCAAATGCCTGACAATTTTTTTTATAAACTTTTATTTTTATTGCGTCAGGCCTAATTTCATTAGAAAGAAATTTAATTGATATTTTAATAGACTCATTTTTTTTCTCTAAGTTATCATCACTATACCAATCAGTAATTATAACACCGCCACTATAACTTGCATTGGTTAAGGGTAAAAAATCCAAGACATCTAAACTTGCTCTCCACAATGGGTTAGAAGAAGCAAATTGAAAAGTCCCACCTTGTTTTTTGCCCAAAAGTTTGAAACCCCTTCCTTCCTCAATATTTTTTGCCACCCTATCCTTTGCATTTGTTGGTACTTTTCGAGCATCAGCAGGATCCCATATTTTTCCACAAGAAGTTAAAAAAAATAAAATTAGAAAAAAAAAGCTAAATTTGTTTAAAAGATTTAATATGTAATTCATGATAAAATGCTAATATCATATAAATACAAATAATATTACTTATTTGGCTAAAAATAACGTCCTTTTATGAAGAAATAGTGGTATTTTTGCAACATTTTAATATAAAAGATAAATTATTGTTTTTAAATGCCTTATGACAGGAAATATTTGATAATAACCTCATTAATAATAATTATTATAAATATAACAAAAGGAAAAACATGAATAACTTGAAAAAAGTAGGTCTTTCAGCTCTAGCAGGTTCGCTTGCTATGGTTTCTGCTCACGCAGGAGACTTTACAGTTACAGGTGGTGCAGAGATGACTTATACTTCACTATCTGGAAGAGATACCAGTAACCCATTAGGGATGTCTCATAACATTAAATTCACTGGTTCTGGTGAAGTTAACGGAATTGGTTGGACAGTATTCTCTGACACAGCAGGACAAGATTTTGCGCAAGATTCGTCTGCTCTAACTCTTGATTTTGGTGATCTTGGAACTTTAGCAGTTGAGCAAGGTGCTGATTCTTCAGGAATTGGTTCACTAGCTAACAACACTCCTACAGCTTACGAAGAAGCTGATCATAACGTTGCTACTTTAGGCGATGGTCTTGACGTAGCTGGAGATACTACTGTTGTTGCTTATAATACAACTGTATCAGGTCTTGGTATAAGTGTTGAGTGGAACCCATCAACTGGAAACGCTGGCGCTACACAAGCTGGTGGAGTTGCAGGTGGAACAAACTCTAACACTGGATCAAACATAAACTATGCTATGAAATATAGCCTAGGTGGTGTTGATTTAGCTCTTGGTCAATCACAAACTAATTACTCTGTAGCAGGTACGCCTGACGACAGTGAATTAACTTACTCTGTGAATTGGGCAATGGGACCTGTTAAAATGGGTATCCAAAAGAGTGATATTGATTCTGGAGTTTCAACTACTTCAGACTACAAAGTTACTGCAATAGGTATTGCATTTAACGTAAACGACAGCTTATCAGTTTCTTACGGTATTTCTGACAATGAAATCCAAAATGGAACTGGTGTAGGTGTTGCTGAAGAAAACGAAGGTATTAACGTAGCTTACTCAATGGGTTCAGCTGCTTTAAGAGCTTCTCTTAACTCTTCAGATAACGTTGGTGGAACATCAGGTGCAAAAGCTGAAGCTATGGAAATTAGTTTAAACTTAACATTCTAATTTAAATAGTTCAAAAATATTTAAACGGCCTCATTTTATTATGGGGCCGTTTTTTTTATACCTTAAGATTAACAAAAATATCAGCAAGATCCTTTTCAAAGAGCTCATAAGACTTAATAGAATCCTTATAAATTCCTTTTCGAGCCTGGTTAGCACTTAAAGTTTTGATAGGAGATTTATTATCCTGGAAATTTATACATTTTTCTTCAAAATTAAGATTACAAAAATTAAGTAAGTCATTAATCTGATTTTTTGGCTCATTTATTAGAGTTTCATAGTTAACTGTATGGATAAAATCACCAAGTTGTTCATTCCAGAAATTCATTAAATCATCATATGAGTTATAAAATAAAGCAAGGTCTTTTTTGTCATAAGTAAAACCTAACCCATGATCAAATAAATTTTTATAACAAGAAAAGCATGTATCTTTAGGATCTCTTTTAGAATGTATTATTTTTGACTGAGGAAATAAGATTTTAATAAAACCAATTAAAAAGAAATTAAGAGGTGATTTATCTAAGATAATTTGGTCACTAGTAGATAATATAGACAGTTGATCTTCATAATTTTGTGAAATCTTTTCTAAATCTGGAAAAGCATCTTCTATGTTATAAGAATCTAGTGATCTAATTTTATTTAAAAAGCTTTTTTGTAAAAAAGGAAGTTCGCCAGCTCCAAAAACATTGCTATGAGATGAAATAATTTGTTCCAATAATGATGTACCAGATCTAGGCATACCCAAAACAAATATAAGTTTTTTTGAGTTTTGTTTAAATTCATGGTTTTTAAAATCAAAATTTTTAAACAATAATTTGATATTATTAAATAATTTAAGGTCTTTTTTAATATCATAACTAATGGAGTCTCTTTTTTGTTTATTCCCCATTTCAATTTGATTAAAGAACTCACTAAATTGCTTATTATCATAGAAAGCTTTAGCAAGTGAAAAATTAATATAAATTTTGTTTTTTTGGCTAATTTTTTTATCCCTCACAATTTTTTTTAGTTTTAAAAAATGACCGTTTTCTTTTGTGTAAGTTGTAACACTTGAGATTAGTCTATCAGCTAAAGTAAAATCAGGCTTTAATTCTAGAGCTTTTAAAGCATAAATCTTTACATTTTCAAAATTACCTTGGGCCCTGTATGCTGTAGCTAGATTAAAATAAATCAAATAGTTTTTTGGGTCTACAGTCAATACTTTATTGTAAATATTGATTGCTCCTTCGACCTGATTTATATCCATTTTAAAATTTGCAAAATTTACCAACAAATTTAGATAATCTGGTTTTTTCTTTAGTCCAAGTTTGTAAAATTCTTCAGCTTTTTTATAGTCTGCTTTTTTTTTGTAAGCATTTGCAATGTTATTTATTGCTGGTAAGTTATCAGAAAATAATTCTAATGAGTTTTGAAAATATTGTATTGAATTTTCAATATTACCAATTTGTAAATGAGCCATACCCACCATGTTATGTATGTTTGGATTGTTTGGATTTTCCCTTAATATAAGTTTGCTTCTAATTAAAGCCTCTTTATAGTTTCCTATTTTAAAATAATTTAAAATTATCTGTTGTTTTTCTTCAAGATTCATTTTTTTTATATATTTCTTTTAAAAGAGAGATAGCCGCAAAACCAGAACAATTTAATAAATTAAGTTTTTTTATATTATTATTGTTAATTCCCCCTAAAGCTATTGTTTTTTTTTGAGAAAATCTTTTAAGAAGTAAGAACTTATAAAGTCCTAGAAATTTTTTGTTTTTTTTCTTTTTAAATAAGGATGATATAAAAATATATTCAACTTTTTGTTTTTGTTTAATGATTATTTCTTTTACATTGTGTGCAGATCCTATAACTGTAAATTTTTGTCTTTTATTATACTGGTTGTGTTTCATGCAGTTGTTAAAGGATGGTATATAGGCGCCGTCTAGTCCAAGTTTATAAGCTAATCCAACATTATTTGCTAAAAAAAATTTTCTATTTTTTTTTCTACAAAATTGTTTAATTTTTTTAATTAATAAAATATCAATCTTTTTTTTATAATTTCTATAAATTAATGATATTTTTGAGTCTAATTTTAATAAATCAGCTTCTTTAAATTCATCAATAAAATGATAGATTTGACCAAATTGTTTATACATATGATAATTAATAAATTAACTGCAATCCAAAAAGAAATACAGTCAAAAGTTGATAAATTAGGGTTTGAGCAAAATAATAAAAAGATAATAGCTGTAAGCAAAACTTTCCCAATTGATGAAGCAATACCACTGATTAATCATGGCCATATTCATTTTGGAGAAAATAAAGTGCAAGAGGCAATCGAAAAGTGGACAAATATTAAGATGAATAATAAAAAATTAAAACTTCACATGATTGGTAAGCTGCAAACGAACAAAGTGAAAAATGCTTTGATGTTATTTGATTATTTACATTCCTTAGATAATTTAAAGTTAGCAAAAAAAGTTTCATCAGAGCAAAAAAAAATTAATAAAAAAATGAAAATCTTTATTCAAGTAAATATTGGAAATGAAGAGCAGAAAAGTGGAATCCTCCCTGAAGAGTTAAGTGAATTCTATAATATTTGCATAAATGATTTAGAGTTGAATATAATTGGCCTGATGTGTTTGCCTCCAAAAAACAACAGTTCTAATATTTATTTTTCTCAAATGAAAACTTTAAATCAAAAGTTTGGTTTGCAGGAATTAAGTATGGGAATGTCAAATGACTATATTGAAGCAATTAGTCATGGAGCTACTTTTGTAAGAATAGGTTCAAAAATTTTTGGAGAAAGAACTAGATAATCTTTATTTTTGTTTTTTTGTTAATAAGTTTAGCCAAAATCAAAAAGTCTTTTTCTTTTAGAGCAATGCATCCAGCTGTTTTCTTGTAATTTTTGGTGAGGTGAATAAAAATTGCACTTCCTGCAAAGGGTATTGTTTTCTTTTTATTATAATTAATATCTATCAAATAATTATATGAACTACTTTTCTTAAAAAATTTTTCATAACTAATTTTTTTTTTAGTAATTTTAATTTCTTTATTGTAAAAATTACTTTTTGGATCATCACACCAGCCCATTTTTCTTGTTATAATTTTTGTGTTAATTTTAGTTTTAGGTTTTTTTAATCTATCCGACCTATAATAAAGTTTTCCCAATGAAAATAGGCCTTTTGGTGTTGTTTTATCACCTTCTTTTTTTTTTGAGCTCAAGCCATTTTTACCAATTGAGCATTTTAAAAAAAAATCCCCTACTTTGAGTGTCTCTTTATTTTTTAACATTATTAGCATAAGTTATATTAAAATGATTAAACAATTAGTAAACATAGTAGAGTTCCCAGAATTATATAGCATTTTATTTGAACTTAAAAACTTATTTACATTTAAACTTATTAATTTTTCCAATTCCAATGATTTTTTTAATACAAAAAGATTTCAAGAAAATAAGGAATATAACTCTGTTATCATTATTGATAAGAAGAAAAAAAATTTATTTTTTAATAAGAATATTAAAAGTGAAAATATCTTAATATTTCAAAATTTACCTATTAAGATAGAAAAATTAGTTGATAATATTAATATTCGATTGATCAAGCAAGAGTACAGTTTTCATTCTCAAATTATTATAAAACAATATGCTTTAGATTTGAATAAAAGAGTAGTTGCTGTCGATGGCAAGGAACTTAAGTTAACTGAGAGAGAAATTGATATAATTTTATTCTTAAAAAATTTCAAAGAACCACAATCAGTAAAGAATCTTCAAACTAAAGTTTGGCAATATTCTTCTGATTTAGAAACACACACGGTTGAAACCCATATATATAGACTAAAAAAAAAGTTTTTTGATAAATTTAATGACAAATATTTCATTACTAGTTCGAAAGGTGGATATATAATTTAATCTAATCTAGCACCAATTTTTTGAATTACTTTTGAAGACATCTCTGTTCCTTTTTCAAGACTTTCTTTAATTGTTAAATTATTAACACACCCATGAAGATATCCCGCTGCAAATAAATCTCCAGCTCCAGTTAGATCGGTAATATCAAGGTTCTCTTGGCTATTACACTCCACTACCTCATTTTTACTTATAGCGATACTTCCTTTCTCTCCTCGAGTAATGATAATTATTTTTCCAAGTTGTTGAGCGAATGAAACAACTTCTTCAAATTTTTTTGCATCAATTAAAGAGGTGATTTCCTGTTCATTAGCAAATGTAATATCTAGTTTACTTTTGACTAAATCTAAAAAGTCTGATTTGTGTCTTTCTACACAAAATGAATCAGATAATGACATTGCAACTTTATTTGAGTTGTTAATTGCTTTGCTAAAAGCAGATTTAGGATCACCCTCATCCCATAAATATCCTTCAAGAAAAACTATTTCACTGTTTTTAAGTGAATTTATATTTACATCATTTTCATTAATTTTTCCTGCAGTTCCTAAAAATGTACACATTGTCCTCTCAGAATCAGGTGTAATTAATATTAAACAAGTTCCTGTTGGTAGCGTCTCTTTTTTTTTAGAGTAAAAAAATTCTACATTTTCTTTGTTAAGACCTTCTTCATATTTTTGCCCTAAATTATCATCACTAATTTTACCAATAAATCCAACTTCATTTCCTAATTGAGATAGTCCCACAATAGAATTTGCGACAGACCCCCCTGAGACAGTATCTTCAATTTTTAAGGTTGATAATAATTTTTGAAATTCAATTTCATCCACTAACTTCATGGTACTTTTTGTTAAACCATTATTTGATAAGTAACTATCTTCAACTTTGCATATAACATCAACTATAGCATTTCCTATTCCTAGAACTTTCATATCAGGCTTTTTTTATATTAATTGGATTTTTACGATTAGGATAACAAGTCATACAAATTTTACAAGTCAAACCATAACACTCTCGTGCCTTACAGAACTCTCTTCCATAATAAATTATTTGAAGATGTAATTTACTCCAATTACTTTTTGGAAAAATTCTTTTTAAGTCTTTTTCAGTTTGAACCACATTTTTTCCATTTGTTAGTCCCCATCTTTGTGCAAGACGATGAATGTGAGTATCTACTGCAAATGCTGGGAATCCAAAACCTTGAGACATAACCACACTTGCTGTTTTATGACCTACACCTGGCAGTTTTTCCAATTCTTCAAAGGTTTTAGGTACACTTCCATTATGTTTCTCTAATATTTGCTTAGACATCAAATATATGCTTTTTGCTTTAACCCTAAAGATACCTATACTTTTTATCAATTTTTCGATTTTTTTTCTTCCCAATTTAACAAAGTGTTCAGGCTTGTTATATCTTGGATATATATCTTTTGTTACATTGTTAACATTTAAATCTGTACATTGTGCAGATAAAAGAACTGAAGTTAAGAGTGTAAATTTGTTTCTATGTTTTAATGGAACAGGAGTAGTTGGATAAATTTTATTTAAGATTTTTAGTATTTGTTTTGCCTTTTCTTTCTCTTTCATTATTTAAAATTCAATAGATCTCTCATTGAATAAAGTCCAGCTTTTTTATTTGTAAGCCATTGTGCAGCAGTCAAAGCACCATCTGAATATAGAGCTCTATCAAATGCTTCATGATTTAAAGTTATTATTTCTTTTCCACTTGAGAAAGTAACTTCATGCTCTCCAATAATTTCACCCTTTCTAATAGAGTTGAAATTAATTTTTTTTCCATAAGGGAAAGAACTTTTGTTTAAAAATTTTTTACCCATTATATTATATAAATCTTTACTTTTTCCATCTGCAATACCCTTTCCAAGCATTAATGCAGTTCCTGATGGATAGTCTTTTTTGTGCTTATGATGAATTTCAAACACCTTACTTAAGTAATTGTCCCCAAGAGAACCAGATGCAATTTCTGTTAAATACATTAATAAATTAACACCTAGACTCATATTGCCAGCTTTTAAGATGGGAATTTTTTTGGAATACTTTTTAATTAAAAGCTCTTCTTTTTGAGTAAAGCCAGTTGTTCCAATAACTACTTTTTTTTTAAGTTTTGATGCTATCCTAAGAATCTCAAGTGTACATTTTGGAACTGTAAAATCTACAATCACATCAGTTTTTTCAAAGGCTTTATCTCTATTTAAATCAAGTTTAATACCAGCTATTTTTTTATTAATAGATCTATTTTCTGTAAGAGCCACTAATTTAAATTTCTTATTAGATTTAGAAGATTTAATAAGTTGTTGACCCATTCTTCCAAGACATCCCGTTATAGCTAAATTAATTTTTTTCATCTAAGAAAAACATTAACCTTTTTTATCTAATTAGTCTTTTAGTTTTTCCAGAAATTTTTAGCTTTTTGAAAGAATTTTTTAATACTAGGATTTGATTTTTCATTTTCAATCTTTCTAAATTTCTCAAGTAGTTCTTTTTGCTCTTTATTTAATGAGATTGGAACCTCAGTATTTATTTGAACATAGAGATCACCATTTCCACTACCACGCATGTAGGGCATTCCTTTGCCTTTTAATCTAAACTGTTTTGCATTTTGTGTGCCTTCTGGTATTTTAATTTTTGCTCTTCCACCATCAATTGTTGGTATTTCAATTGTAGTTCCTAATGCAGCATCAGCAATTGATATAGGAAATTCAAAAAAAAGATTTTCATCTGATCTTTTGAATAAATCATGAGAGTGAACATTAATAAATAAGTATAAGTCGCCACTAGCTCCACCTTTGGTGCCAGCCTCACCCTTGCCAGCTAATCTTATTCTTGTTCCATCATCAACGCCTTTTGGTATCGTTACTGATATTTTTTTCGAAGCCTGCTTATTACCTTGACCATTGCAGTCAGTACATGGATTGGTAATTTCTTCTCCAGTCCCTTTACATTGAGGACAAGTTTGTTGTACAGTAAAAAAACCCTGATTAGACCTGACTTTACCATTCCCACCACAAACTGTACATCTATCAGGAGAGTGACCTGGCTTGGAACCATTTCCTTTACAGGTAGTACATTTTTCTGTAGTCGAAAATTTTATATCTTGTTTCTTACCCTCATATGCTTCTTCAAGAGTGATTGATAAATCATACCTTAAATCAGAACCCCTGTTATTAGTGCTTCTCCCTCGCGATCTTCCACCACCACCAAAGTCACCAAAAAAGTCTTCAAAAATGTCTGAAAAATCACCTCCACTAAAGCCACCACTTTGTCTTCCACCACCACCTTCAAATGCTGCGTGACCAAAGTTATCGTAGTTTTGTTTTTTCTCTTGATCAGAAAGAATACCATATGCCTCACCAGCTTCTTTAAATTTGTCTTCAGAAGCTTTATCACCAGGATTTTTATCAGGATGATGTTTTACTGCTAATTTTCTATATGCTGATTTTAATTCTTCAGGGCTTGCATTTTTGCTAACACCTAAGACGTCATAA
>MDSY01081032.1_pt1 | contig 15117 bp, 10 predicted proteins | sample 811131 | NCBI WGS metagenome assembly MDSY01 (sample SAMN05326643, study PRJNA326480) | marine metagenome | isolation source: seawater | place: Atlantic Ocean: South West | collected 2010 | reverse complement strand
GTGCGGAAGGAAAACCGCGGCGCACTCTGAGGCGGGCGCGTCGATGTACTCTGCGCAAAGCGCGTTGGTCAACCCTTGTACCCATCCCAAACCAGCCGAGTTGAAAGCGAGGCCGGCAAGATAATCAGCGAATGTGATCATGTTTCGAGCGTCGTCGTTGTTTGCGTCAAAAACTGCGTCGCGCAGATGCGCGGTGATGAGTCGTATGGAGTGCAACGCCGCGGCATCCGTGATTGGCGATGACGCTGGTGATAGGTACGCCTCAACGGCGTGCGCCAGCGCTAACACGCCACTCGCGGCGATGAGTTCTGGTTTCCCTTGTGACTCCGCGGTGACAATGCACGCCACGGTTGGCGTGAGTCGGTGGTCAATCACGCTCATCTCGCACCGTTCAATCGGGTCATCTATAACCGCGAGTCGTGAGAGTTCAGATGACGAACCGCTCGTCGCCGTGGACGACACGGCGTAGTGCGGTATCATTTGCGAGGGCGAGGCGAGGCACATATCGACCCCGCTAAGTTCGCACGCGCTTGTTTGTGCTTCGTTTTTGTACAATGCGCGCACGAGCTTGGCCACATCATGGCATGACGACCCGCCGACTGAAACGATGCTGTCTGCGCCGATTTCTTCGCACATGATCCTTGCCGCGTCCACGTGTTGCGTAGTGGGGTTCTGTTCTACTTCATCGTACACCTCAATGCGCACGCCCGCCTCTAACAGGGTTCTCTTGGTCAAAGGAATCACCCCCGCGGCGTCGTCCCGGCGGTCACTTGTTATGAAAAGACACGTCTTGTGCTCCGCGGCACTCACGATTCCGCCGAGGCGACGCAGCGCGCCGAAGCCGAGGATAGACAACGACGGGGCGAAGAACGTGCAGGCGGACATGTCATGATGTGGGCGTGCGGCATGAGAGACTCGTGCGTCGTTCGCATCGTACTGCTCGCCTCTGTGTGAGGGTATGGTTTCTCCGAAACTGGGGTCGTGCGACCCCGGAGGTTGGCTGGCTGAAAAGGAACGAGGAGGGAGGAGTCGTTTCATGCGTCGTCGAGGGCGCTGCACCACGACTGTGGCTTCGAACGAGGAGACGCCGAGAAAAACATGCATGATCTTCAAGCACAGATGGGCTCACGCACGGAGGTATGCGAGGCGGGCGGGACAGGTAGCGTCTTATAGGATGAGGAGAAAATCTAGTTTTAATTTTAGTCCCCCTTACTGCCTTCGTGGTCCCCGTCCTGCTCATCCATCATCTCCGCGAGTGTTTCGATGCCGTGCTCTTTCTCCATTTCGAAGAACTGCTGGACGACTTCAGGGCGTTTTGCTTTCGTGAATGGATTTTTCGGGCCACCCACGCCGACGGGTGTTTCCCGTCCCAAGTCGTCCTCGCCGGACGTAAGGCTCGCAAGCTCGTCCGCATCGAAGTCTGCAAAGTCGCTGAAGAACTCCTCGAGCTCGCTCGTCTGTTCGATCGTCTTCATCTCCGTGAGTCGTCTGGGGTCGTCGTACGCCCAGAGGTCCCCCCACTTCGACTTGCGCGCGGCTTTGTACCCACCTTTCCCAACGCCGCCTTCCCACGCGTTTGATTTGGCGATTATCTGTCGCTTGAGTTTACCATCGGCTGAACAAAGGTCGACGATGACGTGCCCGCTGCGTTTGATCGGCGGACGAACCATACGGCCCCACTGGTGCGCGCTCGCCAACGCCACGGCATCCGCTAAAGGATTTGCGTACTCGTACTCTTTATACTCTTCTTCTTCGTCGGCATCTTTCAAATCTTCTACGTCTTCACCAAGGTTATCCTCGCTCTCCATCGTCCCTATGACGTCGTCGACGTCGCGTGAAAATCTCATATTTTTCTCAATCGCACGACGCTCCACGATTTCCTCGGCGTCCATCCCAGCCTCTTCGTCCTCCTCTTCCTCTTCCTCGTCCATGAGCCACTCCCCCTGCACTATCCTCTCCGCGCGTTTCGTGTTCTCCTCCCTGGCCCGCGCTCGACTCAACTTTCGAAGCACAACGTATGAGAACCGCTCGTCCTGGTGCTGTGCGCCTTTCCCGCGCGGCAACATCTGGCGGTGCATCTCCGAGCGCTTCACGCGCTGCGAAAAGTGACACCACGTGGGCAGCCCGTCCATGGGGCACGTTTTATCGTGCTGGCAAGGCGCGACGACGTGCGCGTTGATTTCGCTTTGTTCGATTTCGTCCGCATCATCCAATGCATCCTCACCCTTGCCTCGTTTCCTTCTTGCCGCCGCGACGCGCTCCTGCTCAAGCATCCGCGCGCGCGCCCGACGGACCAAGCGCGATCCGTTTGGTGTTCCGGGCTCGACAATCACCAGCGCCCCTCCCGGTGCGACCCTGGACCACAGGGCCGTGACGGTATCATCCAAGCGCCGATGCCATTGCGTTGCATCACCCGGCGGAGCTAGCCCACCGCTCCCGCCCAAATTCGTAACGAGTTCGCCCAGCGAGTACGCGGCGACGACCAGGTCGAAGGATGCTTTCGAGTGCAACGACCGCAGGGACGCGACTGTTTTCACCGCTCCAGATTCGCCCCACGGGTGCGGCTCGGGCATAGGTCGTCCAGAGGGGTTGGAAAGGAAGCCCATGCCTTGCCCCAGTTCTTGTAAATCAACTGCATCGCCCGCGGACTTCGCAACCCTTCGCGCAAAGGTCATCATGCTCGGCGACGCGTCCACGAGCGTGGCGGATGACTTTTCGTAGCCGGCGCTATTTGTGTCGCCGCCGACGCCGAAGGACTGCTGGAACACGTCGCGCGCCGCCCACAGCGACGGCGCCGGTCCTGCGCCGAAATCCAGAAGCGTTTTCGGAACGAATTCAGGACACCGGTCTTTCAGCTCGAGCATCGCCCGTCGCTGCGCGCCGAACGTCATCGGTAACCTCGCCACAGCGTACGCCGCGGCTTCAAGCGGACCGTACGTCGCGGCGCCCGTGTGTTCTTTTCTGAATTCTGTTTTTTTCCCTTTTCCTTTCACCGAGTTCGCGCGCGTCGCGGCGTTTTGCTCCAGACCTTCCATGACCCGGGCGTGCTTTTTCGGCGAAAGACGCACGCCCCACTCCACGTCTCGCATCCGATCTTGTTTCTGTGGCCCAACCTTTCCATCCCTGCCTCCGAAACCCAGCGGGTCGTCCTCGTCTTCCGTCTTTTGTTTTTTGAGCCACGATTTCACGTTAGCATCACCGCCCTCGGTGTCCCCGCCGTCGTTGCCGTCCAACGAAATCACCCCTCGGGAAACCGCTTTGAGGGACTCCAGCAAGTTCCGCCCTTTCGCCTTGACCTGTCGATGCGTCGCCCCGGTGTCTCGCACCGCTATACGCACCGCGTTCTGCAGGGACTCGGGGAGCTCGACGATGCCTTCGGAACGCGTCGACAGCCGATGAACGCCGTCAAGGAAGGCGTCGCCGTCCCGGGCGGTGAGCAGGGAGACGAGGGCATCAGGCGCCCGTAATGCCGCGGGAAGAACAGGAGGCGTATCGTCACCGTCCTTGTCGAACAACGCGCGCAAGCTGCGGTCTTCAACCACCGCCGGGAGCGCATCGGCGTCGCTCGATGTCGATGAAGACGCCCCTCGGGCGCCGGCGGCGGTGCCGCTCCTCGCCACGCACGCCCCGAGGGCATCGTGTCTCCACACGAGCCGCCGCCCGGCGGCTACCATGAGCGCACGCCGCATCTTCGTTCCGCCGCTCCTCAACCACCCGGCGCGCCCAACCACTGAAGGTCCAATACTCATCGGCACGGGCGATAACAGTTGCTTTGGTGACGAGCAGTTTCAGATGCGTCAATTGTCGTTTTAGGTCATAACGCACCACGCAGGCCACAGAGCATGGCGACCGTGCGACTCGTGTCGACGGCAGTGCGCTTCGCCAGAGCTTCATCTACGACTGGCATTCACGTCTCGCGTGCCACCATGCGTCGCCACCATGCGTCGTCCATCGCACGGGTATCGACGAGCTTCAAATCTACGGTGCCCACCGCGTCAGCAACGCCCCTTTCTCGGCAACAACGCGGTGTCCCCCTGTCTCGTCGATCCGTGCGTGTGATGGCCACCGCGGCTGGGGATGACGAGGGCGAGGCGTACCGGTCCCCTCCGTCTGATGTCGCGCAATTCGTGGAACGCCCGCAAAGCCCGGGGATCAGCATCTCGCCGCAACGCGACAAGCTTCTGTACACGATGAAACCACCGCCCTACCCGTTCGTTTCGGAACTGGCGCGCCCCGAGTTGAAACTCGCCGGTTTGCGCATCGACGAGACGCAAAACAGCCGCTCGCGCATGTCCGGCAACACCGGCATGGCGATCGGCCCGATGCCGACGTGCGAAGCCGAGATTGGCGTGTACACAGAGTTCACCGGTATTCCGAACGGTGCAACGATCAACTACGTGAGCTGGGCGACGGATGGCGCGTCGATTGCGTTTACAGTCCGGTTCGCCGGACCGGACACGCCTGATGATGAACGAGCGCCGCCCGAGCTTTGGATCGCCGACGTTGCTACGATGAGCTGTAGACCCTTGCTTCCCGGCCGTGGGTTGAACACCTTGTTCGAAAGCTACAGCTGGCTGGACACGAACACCATAGCGGTGTGCGTGGTGCCCGAGAACCGCGCTGTTCGCCCGGCACGGTCGCCTACCCCTCGGGGGCCGCGCGTGCAGACCAACACCGGGGGGGTCGTCGCACAGGCGCGTACGTACGCCGACCTCCTGAAGGACGGGCACGACGCGGATCTGTTTGAGTATTTCGGAAGCTCGCAGTTCGTGAAAGTCAACACGCAGACGGGGGAGGTCTCTCCGTTCGGCGACGGCGCGCCGCGTTTATACACGCGGTGCGACCCGTCACCCGACGGCGAGTTCGTGATCATGGAGGAGCTTCTGCGACCTTTCTCTTATGAAATTCCGTGCGGGCGGTTCCCGAAGCGGGTGTGGGTCGTCAACCGAAACGGTGAAAGCGTACGTGAGGTGTCAAACCTGCCTCTTGCGGATAAAATTCCAATCGTGCACAACAGTTGCCGCGCCGGCCCCAGGGGCGTGAACTGGCGGCCGGACAAGCCGTGCGAGTTGTATTGGACAGAAGCGCAGGACGGAGGCGACCCCCGAATCGAGGCCTCCCCAAGGGACATAACGTACGTCGTGGATATGGAGAAAGGTCCGAAATCAGACGGCACGGCTCGATTCCAAACGGATTTGCGATACGGAGGCGTTTCCTGGGGCGCGAACGGGTTGGGAATTTTGTACGAGTCCTGGTACAAAACGCGTACTATTCGCGCGTGGGTGGTGGATACGTTCGGCCGCAGCGATCGCCCACAACGCTTGCTGTACGACAGGGATTACGAAGACAGCTACGACGAGCCTGGTTCGCCGCTGTCAAGACGAATGCCGGACGGGACGTATTTACTGGCGCAAATAGAAGGGCCGTTGCCCACCGACGGGTGGGTACCCCCGAAAGTGCCGAAAGAAAACGGTGATAAAGAAACCTCAACGGTTAGGATGAAACCCGAGCCCGCTAGTGTTTGGAAAACCGACGCGATTTTGCTGTTAGAGGGCGACGGCGCTAGTGACACCGGGGACAAGCCTTTTCTTGATCTGCTCAACCTGGATACAGGGGAGACGAAACGTTTGTGGGAGTGCGCTGGAAAAGGTGCGCTGGAACGCCCGGGGTCCGTGATTAGCGACGCGCACGGCGCGCCCATCACCATGGAGAGTTTGAAAATCCTCCTGTCACGGGAAACCCCGAGTGAGAATCCTCAGTACTACAGTTTGGAGCTAGGGGGGGGATCTGATGACCTCACTCCGCGAAGGATCAGCGACTTTCCGCACCCGCACCCGTCAATCGTGGACCCGCCGAAACAAATTTTGCGGTACAAACGAACGGACGGCGTGGATCTCAACGCTACTTTGTACAACCCCCCAGGTTACGACGCGAAAAAGGACGGCCCGCTGCCCACGATCATGTGGGCGTACCCACGTGAGTTCAACAGCGCGGAGGCGGCGGGACAGCTCCGCGACTCCCCGAACCGATTCACGTCGATTTCGCCGATGTCGCCGTTAGTGTGGCTCGCGCGGGGTTATGCGGTTCTGGAAGGGCCGTCCTTGCCCATCATTGGCGACGCGGACAAGGGCGTGGAACCCAACGACACTTACGTTGAGCAGCTTGTTGCAGGTGCAAGGGCGGCGGTGGATGAAGCCACGCGGCTTGGGGTGTGCGACCCCGCGCGCGTCGCGGTTGGGGGGCACTCGTACGGCGCGTTCATGGCGTCCAACTTGTTGGCGCACGCGCCTGATTTGTTCGCGTGCGCGGTAGCTCGATCTGGGGCGTACAACAGGACGTTAACCCCGTTCGGGTTTCAGTCGGAAGAGAGGACGTTGTGGGAAGCCCCGGAGACGTACCAAGCGATGTCGCCGTTCATGCACGCGAACATTATCAAGAAACCCATTCTTTTGATTCACGGTGAGGAAGACACGAACAGCGGGACGAATGTCATTCAATCAGAGCGCTTCTTCGCCGCTTTGAAGGGCAACGGCGCCGACGCAAGACTAGTGCTCCTGCCGCATGAGTCGCACTCCACCAGAGGGCTGGAATCAGTGCTACACGTGCTCGCGGAGACGAGCGATTTCCTGGACAAGCACCTCAAAGCGCCGGAGGGCACGGCGCACGCGTCGAAACTGTAGTGAGTGGGGAGGTGGAAAACGATTGTATTCAAATAATTAAATTAACTGAAAAAGTCACCTGAAGCGACGTCAACCTCGAGCATCCCAGGCTGTGGCTCCCAGAACCGAACACGTCGATGCGCGAGGTACTCCGCCACCGCTCCGGGTAGCCGCGAGGGCGTTCTCGAGCCTTTGGTATGGTGGCCTGTTCTCACGAGCACGTGCGCTACGCCGTCGCCTCGCGCGGCGCACTCGCCGAGTTCGCGGTGCAACACCGAAAGCGCTTCCTGGACATGCAAGCCGTGCAGGTCGAACATCCGCGGCCCGGAGCCTCCCACCCCCGTGTTTCGTTCGCGGAAAATATTCTCCGCCGCGTTGGCGTGCGCCGCAGCCATCAAACGCGCGTGTTCGCGTCCCTTTCGCGAAAGATCCTTCGCCAGCGCTTTGTTTCCAGAAAGGTACGCCTGCGTGGCTTGTTGGAAGCACATATTCCGCGCCCGCAAATGTCCCTTCGCGTCTTCCCGCGTCGTGGCGTACATGTGAGACACCGCGTCGCCGGTTTCTACCCAGGGCTGCGAAGACGCCACGCGCCTTCCTGAGAAGTTCCCGCTGCCGTAACCCACGGTAACGCTTCCGCGCGTTTCCGCTTCTTGCGCAGGCGCCGTCGTGCGCAGACGGTCGGCGAACTTTCTGTTTTCGTCAATGCCCCTCGCTCCAGGCGCTCCGCCTCCGCTTACGCCTTCGCGCACGTTCGACATCCCACCCGAGATGGTGAACCCAGTGAATGGTTCTTCACTAGGAGAGGTGCTCGGAGGCGGCGCCGGTGGAGCCGTAGAGGGCGCGGGCGCAGCAGCCCCACCTCCCCCAAGCGTGGGGAACGTGGATTCGTCGTCAAGCGCAGGCGGTTCGGGCGGCTCGACTTCCACGTCGAGTTCCGCGAGAATTTCCACGGTCAGCGCGATGTCTCCGTTGTTCGCCTCTAACAGCTCTGTTAGGGATTCAAGCGAATACCCCTGGTAGCTCTCCATTAGAAACTGAAGGAACTCGCTTTCGTTCATGTGCTCGTCCATCCCGTACGATTCGTGATATGCATCCGCGTGATACCCGTCGCCGTGATATCCACCCTCGTCGTACCCATTCCGCGGGTAATACCCGTACTGCTCGGGGGCGTGATTCGGGTGGAACTCGTTTGCGTGCGGGTGGTACTCACTTGCATGTGCTACTTGTGGATGGAACTCGTTCGCGTTCGGGTGGAACTCGGGGGGCTGGTACCCTTGGTACTCGCCGCTCGCCGCGCGCTGCTGATTGTACAGCATCCCACCCTCCAGTTGTTGCACAACCTCATCTCTTCGTTGTTTCGTCAACGGAGACGCGGTGTCATTGTCCCCCGCGTCGCCTTCTTCTTCGTCGGAAACAAAGCCCAGCGAATCAAGCCCGAGATCGGCGAAGGACTGCCTTTTCGGGGGAGCTGGCTGCTCCGCACCGCGGTCCAGGTCGTCCACGTATCCTGATCGCGAAGGCGGGTATAAGGGAGTAGCTGAGGCTACTCCTGGAACGAACGCCTGCGCGGCTGGCTTGAACGTGAAGGACGCCGCAGCCGCGTTCATTTTATCCGCCGGGTCATCACCGTGCGACATCCCAACCCCCGCACTCACGGGGGGGCGTCAACGTTCTCGAACCAGCGCCCGAGCGTGGTGTTGTGGTGCGTCACGCGTTTTCACGATCAGACCTCAGTGAGTTGGCAAAATAAGATTTGATCGGCTCTACCTCCTATCAAATTACCGGAGAGCTTGGATACAGATGAAAGGTTCTGCTCGGTCACCTTGATAGGGCAAGTTGGCCTGACTCAAAAAGTGAAATTGGTGGGTTTGGGTAACCCTCTCCCCACGCCGCAGTGTTACGACCGCGCGTGAGCCCTTGCGGGCTGGTCGCTCTGCACGATGGTGGAGGCTATCATGTCCTCGACTTTCATGTCTCGGTCACTCATTGAGGAGCCTGAGGAGGAGCACGATTCCGACGTCTCTGACCTGGACGAAGACGACGAGACAAGGAGAAAGGACGACGAGCCAATCCTGGCACCACGAAGAGTCGTCAAGGAACCGAAATCGCTGCAGGTATCCGGACGGAAGCCGTATTTACAGCAAACAGAATCGACGAAACAAGAAACAATGAGGAAAATGGAGGTAAGTGCGGTGGTGCGGAGCGCACCTGGACGTCGTCGAACCACCCTCAATTTAGATTTTCCCTTTTTTGTGTACTTTTTCTCTAACCACACCCCTCCTCCAGATTTATCTGAACAGCGCCGCGCACACGCCTGATTTCCCGCCCGGTGCGTACACCGCACCTAAGCTGTCCGACGACGCGGTTTCGCTTTTGGCGGACTTCATACAACGCCCCGCGGTGCGAAAGCAGCTCGTGCCTCTTGTTGGAGAGATTCGGGGAAAAAAGCGCAAGCGGGCGGAGAGCAAAGCTGGGAATGATGACACCGCCGGCGCGCGAGCGCAACCTCCGCAACGTCCGCGTAACAAGTCGTTCATCTCCAAAGAGACCGGCCGCCTTGTACGTACGAAACTCACGGAACAGCAAACCCGAGTTCTTCTGGACAAGTTCGAGGAGAAGAAATACTGGAAGCCGAAAGAGTGCGCGGCGATGGTTCCCGGGCTGAATCAGCTCGGACCGGATTTGGATTTAGAGCAAGTCCGCCGATGGTTCGACAACAAACGACGGCCGCCGAAAGTAAAGCGACTAGGGGAGGATGGGATGGATGGAGGAGGTGACAACGTGAATCAGCAGTCGGATCAACAGCCCGACTCACCAAGTACCAATCCAAATACCTTCAAAAAAACAAAGAAAAAAGACACGAAAGGTCCTCACAAGACTCAAAAAGGCGCCGTGGGTACGAAGGAGAGTAAAATCCTGGAAGCGGCGTTTGTTCAAAACCCGGCGCCGTGTATAAAAACCAGACACGCTTTGGCCACCGCAACCGGGATGAGCGAGAAGAACGTCACGATGTGGTTCAAGCGGAGGCAGAATGGGGGCGCAGGGGCGTACGGTTTAGGTAACGTAAAATACTTTGGACTCCCCCCGGGTTTAGACCAAGCCGCGCACGACCGCATGATCCTTCCCAACCATTTAAACGGCCTACACCCGCACTCGTTCTCCGCCGCGCACTTAAGGCACCAAGGGCTGTTACAGAACGATTAAGTCAATATTCATGCCAACTTCAACGTGTACGACACCGGGCACGGGCTGCCTCCGCTAGGGGGGGCTCCAGGGTTCGGTGTTTAGACTAGACTAGAATTTGATATTCACACACATCACGTAACTACTTGTGTTTCACGTCCACGCGCACGTCCTCGTACTGCTGTGCGAGTTCGCGCACATTCTTCCCCAGTGTCTCGTGTTCATCTAAACATTCCACGTGTTTCAGGAACAAGTCGATCAAGCCCAGTTTCAGGTCGAAGAAAAGGTTACTATCAACCGCGCCTTTCATGCCGATTCGTGTAGCGAGCGCTGGCATTCTTAACGGCAAATCGGAAAAGTCCTGGTGTTTCGAGTCGTGCACCTCGGTTTCTACCCACGCCGCGGTGGCATTTGCGTAAAACGGCGTTAAATCTGAGGCCCACCTATGCGAGTTCATGATGAATGTAGGGACGTTCGCTTTGGCGGCTAAAATAAGCGGGTGATCTGAGTCCTTTTCCAAACACGGCCCGAACGGCGCCGTCCACGGATCGAGCAACACGACATTTTTTATTTTATTTTCCCTTGCCAGAGACGCTAACACCGTGGTGCCTCCGAACGAGTGCCCGATGGCGGTGAGATTTGTCGCGTTGATGGCTCCACTTAATTGTGAGATGTCGAATTTCGATCCCACGTTTCGAGGTTGAGTACTACCAGTCAGCGCTTGTACCACAATCTCCAGTTCCGCGGCGCGCTTTCCAACCTGTTCCAAACGCCATGCGAAGTTTCCGTCCGTGTGCACGTACGGCTTGTGCTTGACAACCCCATTTTTCACGATTCGGGTGTACGAAGCACTCCCGTCTCTGTGCTCCACCGCGGCGACGAGGTAGCCCTGCGACGCCAACGCGCTGCACAACGCGCTGTACATGTTTTTCGTCCCCGCGAGGCCGTGGCTAAAGACGACAAGAGGCATCCGCTTGTCAGTAATGGGAGGGGCATCCAGGGACACGGGAATGGTGTCGAACAATGTGTTGGATATGCCCGATGAGATACGCTGCGCGTGCGATGAGTTTCTGCCACCACGTGCGCTTCGGGTTGGTGAAGTCGATTAAGAAGTGCGCCATCCCGTGCGCGTAGTGGATGTTTGGCACCCATAGATTTCGACTGATGCGTGAGGGCGCACGTTCCGTGGGGTAATACAGTCGCATGAACACGTTGGTGTTCTCGGGCTCGTAGTCCGCCACGCCGACGTTCGCAGCCTGGCCCTGCCATCGCGCCGGAGGCGGGATCAGGGACCTCGGGAACGACGCCATCCAACTCTGAAGCGACAGATTATTCTCAGACGAGTTTTCTGCAGTTGTAAAAACCTCGGGCGTGCTACGCCACTTTATCCAAAGCGAACACGTCGAAAAAAGCAAATGCCGCGCCACTCTCCTCCACAGTCGACACGCTCACCCGCTTGTCACGTCAAATCGATACGCCAAGATGGCCGCTATGATGACCTCTATGGTGCCGGTGACCATTCGCACCGCCACCCCCTCTTCGTCCGGCGCGACTGGTAAGAATGCGGCTCTTTCCGACTCATGGACGATTTGGCGATTTCGCGTCTTCTCGGAAAGTGCCGTCGGCTCCGTGCGACCGGCATGACGCCCTGCCACGGACCACCGACGGCACTCTGCTCATTATTTTGCTCTGACGGTACCGCATGACACGGGATAGTGTGGGCGCGCGACTTTTAGCGTGGACTGCGTCTCGAACGCGCGTCGCGGCGTCGTACCCAGCGCGTCTCCGCCGCGACAAAACCCTATCGCTCAGGGTTTGCCAGTATAAATGAATTGGCATTTTTCAACACCTCGCCGCAACCACTGACCGTGTCTCTTTCCTCCCCATTTCCTCTCTCTCCAGGCCGCGGACGCCTCCAGGTTGTTGGGGCGAACAAGATGTCCCGCCCCAGCTTGGGTGATGCGGACATTGCGCAGTTCAAAACCGGCCCCAACGACACCGGGAGCTCGTCGCTCCAAATCGCGCTTCTCACCAAGCGCATCGAATCCCTGACGCAGCACCTTTTGGAAAACAAGAAGGACTACGCCACGAAGCGGGGGTTGCAAATGCTTTTGGGAAAGAGGCAGAGGCTCACCAGGTACCTCAAGCGCGACGACGAGGCGATGTACACCAAGACCATGGAGGGTCTCGGACTTAAAATCAAATGAGCAATTATTTTGGGAGCGGGCGGCGACCCGCTGGTGGGTGCGTAGAGCGCACGTCAGGTGACGCGTGGATTTTTATGCACATGTAGTAGCTTTACGATTTAAACGTCGAATCGTATATATCACCCAACGGTGCTAGGTGTGCTATCGCGGTATTTCGCGTTTTCCGATGACCGTGATAGCATGCATCAAGCCTCGCGAAAAGCAGCATTCGTACTGGATGATGTCGCCTACTTCGAGGTTTGGTCCTAGCTTCGTTTTGTTCGCGGCCAACTCCCCCTCCAACTCCACCATCTCTTTGTCTTCGAAAACCGTGAACGCGCGTTCCCGCCAACCGACTTGCCTCAGGTGCGTGCGCCAGTTGAAGAGTTCGAGTTCCCTCTGCAGTTGCGCCAAGGGCGTTCCTTCGACGACTGGGATCCCGAACGCCGCACAGTTGTTGACAACCTGTTCTTCAGTGCGGTGAGTGAACGGCTTCCTGAACGGGAAGTCGAACCGATACGAGTGCATCGCGAAACCATACTCGGGATGATTCTTGGCGCGTTGGTATAGGTAAATTTCGATCTTTTCAGCAAGCCACTTCCATTTCTTAGTGGCCTCCACCACCCACAGCGTGCCGGTTTGTCCTTCTCTTGGATCACAAAAACCCTCGTCATCCCCGCCCACATCGTTCATCGGCGTTACCGCGAGGCTGTATTCTATATCAGGTCTCCTCTGCACGTGGCATCGTCAAGGTGCGTCGAGATGTGATTCCCGAATCGGATTCTGGGATTGTGACAAGTCAGCACCAATGATTTGCCTGTCACCTCGGAACGTCCGAAAAACGCCTTTTGACCCTCTGTTTGTCCAACCGGCGATGTCCAGTACGCACCGCACCGCGCCGCACGTCGCGAAAAACCCGACCAGTGGAGCGTCACCTCCCCGAATAAGACACGAGCTTGGCGACGCGATGTCTCCCACGATGTCTCCCGTCCCTCCGCACGCTTCCACCGAACTACCGAATCCCACAGATGTAGCGGATGAGACGACGCCGCTAGATGAGACGACGCCGCTCCTCGTCATCGGCACCGGTCGCGCTTCCATGACCCTCGTGTCGCACCTTTCCGAGCGCGCCCTCGTCGGTGCGATAGTCGTGGATCCATCGGGTGAGTGGCTCGAGTCGTGGGCGCTGCGCGTCATGGGGATGGGCGCGACGCACGTGCGGTCCTCCATCTCTATGATACCTTTCCCCGACGCCGATGGCCTGCGCTCGTTTGCCGAGAAAAGAGGTAATCGAAAAGAAGACGTCTTCGCGGGCGATGACGACCACGCCCCCGTCCCCTCGTGTCGCGTCTTCGCCGAGTATTGCGGCTCACGCGTGCGTCAAGACTCACGGTTCCAGCGCGTGCGTGTTCTTGCCGACCGCGTCGTCCGGGTTGACCCCGTACCGGGCGGCGGGCTTCGCGCGACGCTCGCGTCTGGCGGTACCATCGTCGCCGCGCAGGTCGCCCACGGCGGCGCGTGGCACGTTCCGGTGGAACCTAGCTGGATGACCGAGGCTCGGAAGGTGCAAAACAACAACGTCGACTCTTCACTCGCCGTGGCGCATGACGTGGACGTGACCGTTTCCGATTTGAAAGATCGCGCCGTCGTCGTCGTGGGCGGCGGCGCCACAGCGTTTACGCTCGCCGCCGCGGCGCGGCGTCGCGGCGCGTCCCGGGTTACCATCGTGCACCGCGGAAAAGTCACCGTTCAGGACCGCGAGTGCGACGTCTCGTTTTACGGCAACAAAGGTATTGGGCAATTCAAAGCCGTTTCCAATCCCGAAACTCGGCTCGTTTTGTTTCGAAAGGAAACAAAAGCGTCCGTCCACACCCTCGCCTTTGACGCCGCCGCAAACGAAGCGGTGACGGTTACGGAACACACCGAGGTGGACCAAGTGACTTGGTGCGCGGAGACCAAGAAGTGGCGCCTGGATTTATCATCTGGCACGACATCATCTCACACCCTGGAAGCTGATATCGTGTGGGCAGCGTGCGGTGACAAAATCGACGCGTCTCGCGATCCCGTTCTGCAAAACCTTTTGGACCGAACAGACGATGCCGGGCGAGTCGTCGGCGGGCTGCCCGTGCTCGTCGAGGACGACGATTTGGATGAGGATGAGGATTCAAACTCCAATACCCTCGGCTCAGGAAAAGGCAAAGGCGCGGCTTCGCCGGAAGCGATGGGACCGCTTCGGTGGCCGGGGCTTCCTCTTTATTTCGTGGGGCGGTACGCGGTGCTCACCGTGGGACCGGCGACAAACTCGCCCGCGGGGACCCGAATCGCCGCGTGCGCCGTCGCGCTTGCGATGCGCGCGCACGCGGCGCGGAAACGTCGCGGGAAGGACCCATACGCCCGGGGTCTGACGGAGGCGCAGACGGTAACGCTGAAAGCGACGACGACGAGGGAGACGGATGCGGAGGGCGTGCCTTTGAAGTTGCGTCTTGTTCCGGAACACCTGCGGGCAGGCCGTGCGCTGATGGACGCGCGGGAGTTGACAGGCGCGCCGGGAGGGTTAGAGTTCAGTCCCATCAACGACAACATCGTCACGCCACCCGTGAAGCCTAAAATGCAAGAGCTTGCACAGTATCAGACCATCGACGATGACTTCGTCCTGGAGGTTCGCCTTACGTTACCAGAAACCGTATGTTCGGACAAGGTCCGCGTCGCGTTTGACGAAAGGTCCGTCGAGGTTTTCGCCATTGGCGAGAAAACCACCTATCGCTTCTTCGTGCCCAAACTGTTCAAGCCCGTAATCGTCGAGCGGTGCCGATACGAAGTGGCGAAATCCGGAAAGCGCGTGTCGCTCTTCCTGCACAAGTACGACAACAACGAGTGGAGGTTTTTGAAGGGGTAGTGATTGGGAGAGGTAGAGCCGCTGTGGCGTTGGAGAAAACGTTGTCTTTGTAAGATGTCATGTCGTCCCAAAACTTTTAGCCCGTTGACTCCTGCCACTTCTTCTGCTTGGTTGGACCAGAGGCGGGGGGCGCGCGCCGACGCCATGAGCGCGCTGGCCGGACCGTTGGCGGTGCTCCGGCGGCGAGCTGACG
>MDSY01018282.1_pt1 | contig 15121 bp, 12 predicted proteins | sample 811131 | NCBI WGS metagenome assembly MDSY01 (sample SAMN05326643, study PRJNA326480) | marine metagenome | isolation source: seawater | place: Atlantic Ocean: South West | collected 2010 | reverse complement strand
TTTTTTGTGCACCTCCCAACAAACATGACATGCCTTCCGCTTGTCCCCATCACGCCGTCCATACTCATCCACTATCTTCACTAACTCACATATTCTGTCCGCATAATGTACTTGAGTGCGGGCGGGTGCGCTCTGCGGTCGCTGCGACCCTGCTGACCTTCCCGTGTGATGCAGAGGCGGTGGCGGCATCTGAGAAGGCGTTTCGTTTGTTGCAGAAATATTTCCATCATCCCATTCATTGTCAACAAGCTGCTTTGCTAATATGGCAGCGAAGGTTACTGTCTTCTTACTCGCCTCATCCAGTCGCGGCTTCAACATCTTGAACATCAGTAATGCGTCTACTGTGCATATACCTACAAGAGTGGTGAAGAGGCGAAACCAACAAGTTTGCGTAGGCCACTTCTTCTCGAGTTCAAGAATTCCCTGCCGATGATGATTGTGCACGTCAATGGCGTTGCTACCCTTAAAGTACATGGATGCCAACTTCGGTCGCGGAAGTTCTCGCTCGGCCGCATTTCTATTGTCATCCGTCCAATGCTGTGCGTGCGGGTCGTTCGGGTCGGATAGCGTCGAGCATGCACCGCGCCTCATAATAAAGTAAAGATTAGATTCGCGGTTTTGCTTCCAGCCAACTGCAACGAGGTCAACGCCATCCACGGTCGCTGTCAGCACCACTTGTGTGCCAGTAGCCTTACCCGCCAAAACCGTTTTTACGTAGGCTTTCGGATAACGAGCCCTTCAAATTTTTAAAACGCCCACGTAATGGTCATTCCAGTGCGCGGTGGCGGCACCTACTCCGCCTTCGTCATGTGCATCGCTCATTTCGTTTTCCAAAACGTTTGCGTTTTCGTGTTGCATCACAGGCTTCCGCCGCGCAACCTCCAGTGCTGTCCCTACATTCGTGAACCACGAATCCCCAATAATTACACGTTTGTAGTCTAACGGGACTGGTCGGAGCTCCGAAACCAAACTGGCGACGCATGAAGTCGCCGGGGTCAACCTATTTCCACTCCGTGCACGGATTGAATACATGGCGGATTTCCCCTCCTGAATTTCGAGCGCCAACATGATGCCGCTCTGTGCGTCAGCCACATTCTTAAACTCTGTACCCAGCGGCTCAGGTTTCCACATCACGATCGATATGTGTGGTAGCCCGCCCTGCTTCGTACGTCTAGGACGCCAAGCGGACGTCGACTCGTCGAGAACAGCCATGGGTACCGGACGCAGCAATGCACGGCGCTTTGCGTTGAAACGCTCAACACCACCCCGCATCCTCCACCAGTCATCCGTGTCTGCAGCCTCGTTTTTATACATGGTTGCCGGCACATGTTTGCGTATCTCCTTGAAACGCGTCTGTGCCATATATTTCCGGAAGTCTGGCACCGATAAGGTGTCGTAATTCGGTGCCCAAAAGCGTGCGCCATGCTCCGCAATTTGCACGGCACCAAGGAAGAGCCCAAACCAAATTCCCAATTCACGATGCGTGACTTGTTTCCAGCGAGGTTCGACTGCCACCGCCGCCTGATTGATGGCAGTCACCATCTCAGGGATGCTCATCCACAACATGTGCGTGAAAGCGTCGATCTCGCTTGCGACAGAGATGCCCGGTGCGAACACGTCGTGATGAGATGATTGAAAAAGATCAGCACTCACCTCGCCAAGATCACCAACCCATTCACGCACAGTCCATGTCTCGTCATTCACTTCAATAATCTCACCTGCAAGGAGTTTGATTGCGGCCTGGTCGCCCCACAGTCTCTGGTCTGGAGCGGCCTCGGGACCAGGTCCCTGGACATCGTCGTTGCCCCCTTCGTCACCGGCATTAATTAGCACTGTGGTTGCCTCCAACCGAGATATTTTCGGAATCGGAATCCTCGACTTCCCTGTCATCACCCTCCTCCTCTGGCGCATCTTCGGGTTGCTGAGACGGCCCAGCTCCCGCAGGACGGCGTATATGTGATAATGCGTGGCGCCCAGTACCATCTTCGTGGAGCTTCAGCCTCTGTGGCCCTGTCGTATCGCCCACCAAACGGGCACCATCGTCCCATCTGACATTAAACCGCCCCGGTTCGTTCGCCACGGCGCCGATGAGCGTACCCTAGATCCGCCGTTTTTTCCGTCGTTGGAGGCCCGGTTGGGGAGGGTCGTTCTCATAGGGATGTGATTGCGACACGCGTGCCCCAGGATGCCACACCTGGAGAGGCATTGTGCACGTTGTTGTGAGGTGCAAGGAGCTCATCTACTTGGAAAGATGGCGGGAGATCCTAGGAAAAGAGCGGGAAGCGTGCGCGTTCAAAAGCCTTATCAACTTCATGTGCAGACCGATCACTTGAGCCTATTACAAATTATCCCCATGAGTCATTTTGACCGGAGCGGTCTTTCAAAGACTGGGGATAAATGGGGATATTTATCCCCATTTATCCCCATTTATCCAAAAATAACCACGAGGCAAGCTAGAATAGAAAACCGAGAGAACGTTTTCTTCTTCCGAGGTGCTTCGATTCTTCCTGGGTTGCTTTTCCTCGGAAGCAGCCTCGGAGGTCCCGAGATGTCCTCGTGTGTCCTCGTGTCCTCGTATCACGCGCTCGCGCACGAAAAGAAAAGATCCACGTCGATTAAGCCCTCCGTTCGAAACGTGGAGGTCACTCTCACGCGCGTCATCGGTCGTCACCCTCGACGCCTCTTCGCGCTTCGACCGGCTGCTTCCCGTCGTCTTTCTTTGCTCCAGATATGCCACGCCGACGCCCCACCAACGCTGCGCGCTCTACGCGCACGCTTGTTCTACCCCTCGCCGCAGTCCTCTCAGTTCTCTCCGCGGTTTCCCCGGCGGCCGCTGTTCCCACGCGTGCGCTTCTTGACCATAACGAGGGTTGGTTCAGGACGCAGCTTACAGGCGGAGCGCACAACGCCCTGGACCCAAGCCGCCCTATCGAGGACCAAGTCACCGCTACGACGTGTCTCCCCACCGACCAGTTCGTGCGCGTATCTCCATCCGGCAAAACCTTCGAACTGAACGGAAAGCCATTCATCTTCGCCGGGTGGAACCAGTGGGAAGTGCTGGAAGCAGCGAGCGACGCGCCGGCGCCGTTCCGGCACCTTCCACTTCCGGGACGGGAACACATCGTGCGGCAGATGAACGAAGCTGTTTCCGTTGGCCTCAAGGTAATGCGCATGTGGGCGCACACCATCACCGCGGGGCACGCGATGCAACCCGAACCTGGTGTGTTTGACGAGTCAATACTCCAGGGCTTGGACTTTGTGTTACACGAAGCGAGCAAAAGAGGCTTGAAAATTATCCTCGCGCTCGCCGACAACTGGTACCCGGTCGGCGGGGTTGATAGCTACGTGGCGTTTTCTGAAACGGCCACGAAACACACCGATTTCTTCACCGATACACGTGCGATTGAATTGTTCCTGGACACGCACAAGGTGTTATCAAACAGGGTAAACACGTTCAGCGGAGTGCAGTACAAAAACGACCCCACAATCATGGCGTGGAACTTGGCGAACGAAGCGCGGTGTCAAAATTGTGATTCGCAGGTGATGCAGACGTGGATCGAACGCACGTGTGCTGCGTTCAAACAGAACGCGCCGAACCACTTGGTGGGCATCGGCACGGAGGGTTTCTATGGACCTGAAAGCGGGCAGTTATCCGCCAACCCCGGGTTAGGTGGAAGCACCTGGGCATCCAGAGAAGGGCAAGACTTTCTGCGCAACGCGAACACGCCATGCGTCGACTTCGTGGGCGTGCACGTATGGCCCGACGACTGGAACTTCGCCGGCGTTGACTTTCAAAAGAAGTTCATCAAGGAGAGGATTGCGAGTGTGGCGAATATGCTGCCTTCCGGACCCAAGCCGTTCATCTTAGAGGAGTTTGGGAAGACGGTGTACCCTGATGAGACTGATGAAGTAATTCTTAACGCAAACGGCGGGCGAACCACCCCGACGCGCGTCGAGTATTTCAAAGCCGGGTACGAAGTCTCGGAAGCTGCTGCGATTTCTCAGGAGTTGTCAGGCACCTTGTTCTGGCACTGGTACGACCGAGGCGTGGGGCCGGGGAAGTACGGCGTGCAGTCGCACGATGACGTGTTTTCAGTGATTGTAAAACACGCCGATGCGATGAATGAAATCGGAGGCGTGCCGAACGAGTGTGCGATTTGAGAATGAAGTTTTTGAGAAAAACTTTCGCTCTATGTAAATCTCCCCACAGAGCAATTAGTCACATAGAAAAAATCACATTGTAATTTACCTCTTTATGAGACTAAAAGAGTTATGCATTTATCATTTCTGTTGGGAGCGTTTTCCCGAAAAATGCGGAAGGGGTAAAAGTTCGCGACACGAAGATGTTGGTTGACTCACGCGTCTCGTGTCGTGGCATTCACGCGCGCGCCCCCGCAGTGCGCCCGCGTACAGGGTACGTTCGTTCGTGTATCGGCGACGTCACCCTTCCGTGCCTTTCCAAGTTCAAGGGTTCCTTGTACGGGCGACATGGACGCCGGCGTGGCGCACATGATGCCTCCCCCATCTCCCCCGGCTGCGCCCCCCCCCGCGAGTTTGGCGAGCACCGCGCCTGATTCAATCTCCAGCCTCACGGAGCAGGCCACGCAAGAGCTGAACGTGAAGCGGGAGCAGTTCAAGCTGGCGATGATGGAGCTGGACTTGGCGGAGCGACGAGAGAAGATCGCGACCGCACAGGCGGAACGGGCGCTGGCGATAAAGGAACGCGAGCTCGAGCTTGCGGAACGCGAGCGGAAGCTAAATCCGTTACCGCCCCCTCCCGAGCCGTTCGTCCCGCCGCCTGTGGAACCACCCGCACCCGGCCCTAACTTGCGGCAAAGCTCAGAGATGGGCGTCAGCATACCGCCCGCGAACGACATGACGCAACGCACGAAGAAACGCTTAGTGATGTCTTCGGAGCTGCACGCGGGGAGCGATCCCCGAGAGCAATCTGCGCCGTACGTGCGTGCGCCTTCGGTGAGGGACGAGAACCGCGCGGAGAACGCGCCGGCGGAGCCCACCGGGAAGGCACCCTCGGTGGTTGGTGATGGGAAGGAGAACGGGGTGCAGGCTGATGCTGTCGCGCCTGGTGATGGTTATACCGGGCACGACGTGGGCCGAAACCAGGACATAAACGTACGTCTGAACCGCATGCATCAGCACAAGGACCATCTGAAGGAGGAGTATTTATCAAAGTTGGACGAGCTGGATAAACAAATGGCGGAAGCCGCGATTGCTCAACATAAACGGGAAATCCTCGCCGAGAAAGTAGCGGAACAAGCCGTGCGTGATGCGAAGATGACCCGGGTGACGCAGCTGGCGAACTTGATCGCGGCGAGTCTCGAGATGGTGAAAAAGTCCGGCGACGCGTTGGACCACGTCGTCCTCAAATTAGTGGACCACCTTGAACAAGAGACGGCGGAGGAGATGGCGCTGGATGACCCGTCGCTGAACCCGCTAGACCCCCCAGCGGACGAGAACGAAGACTTGCAATCCGTGAAGACGCAGACGTTGCAGCAGAAACTTATGAGTTTGATGACTAGTACTCCTACTACCGAACAGTTAGAAGAAGCGGTGGGGATGATCGAGGGGCTGAAGCCGAAGGGGGAGTGGGACACGATGGCCAGCTTGGGTGCGAACCTGTCGTCCCTGCAGAACTTCATGTCCGAGATGGACGGGAAAGCCACGGAGGAGGAAGAGGCGCTGGCGATTGCCAACGCGGTGCTCGCGGCGGAGGGGAAGGAAGAAGAGGAAGGAGGTGCTGAAGGGGAAGGGGAGGCGGCGCCCGCGGCGGATGCGCCCGCGTCAGAGGCACCACCCGCGGAGGATGCGGCGGATGAGGATGCCGAGCCCGCGGAGCTCCCCGTCCCCCCCGAGCTCGCGGACAAGCTGAACACGTTACGCGGGAAGAAGAAGTACCTCGAGGAGATTCGCGAGTTGGAGTTGCAAGTAAGGGCGTTGCAGGAACAAGCCGCCGCTGGGTTCCCACCAGAGGTGGAACCGCCGGAGGTGTTCCCGGAAGGCGAGGAGGGAGAAGACGAAGCCGCCGCCGAGCCTGTCGTGGAGCCGGCGTAAGACGTGATTGGAGATGATTTATGAACCGCGTATAATACATATGTCTCTATGCGCACTCTAACAGTAACACTCTAATAGTAACACTCTAAGCAGGCGTTACACACAGCCAGGCGTGGTTTTCGCTCATTTCAATTTCAGCCTCATCCGTCGTCTCATTGATCTCGTTTAAATCAACGTACCGCGTCTTGTCAAACTCCAGGCCTCTTCTCACCAACGACCGGAACGGGTTAATTTCAGCGCGCCATGCGAAGGTAACTTGTGATGATGCGGAAGATTTCGTAACGCTTTCATCCTCTGAAAACCGGAAATACCCGCCCATGTTTTCAAGCGCGTCTTCGTCGTTTTCCGCTTCGTCGGCTGAGTACGCGGTGAACACAATCGGCGCCTTCAATTTACCCAATACAATTTCCAGACTCCGGCCCCACTCACGTTGTGAATACCCCCATATCCCCGCGTTGTACGCTAAGCATAGATCAGGCTCGAATGCATGTGAACCGTCACTTAAATCGTCACTTAACTCGTGGAACAGACCAGAGCGGTAGGCCGTTTTAATCGCGATTGCGTCGCCGGTGTTTTCTTTTTCTTTTCTCAACTGCTTCGCCTGGTGCCACGCCGGCCACGGCTTCACGTCCGTCGCCACACTCACGTTGGGGCCCACGCACAGGAGCTCGATTTCCTGTATGCTACGCATCACGCGGCTCCAGGGTGTTGCGGACTCGCCGGTGGATGCGTTGTCACTCACCCTCCACGCACCGCAATCCTCCCCCAACCCGCGGAACACCACGTTCGTCCCCTCCGGCGACACCCCTTCCCTGCGGTCCGCGCCCAGAATCAACAAACGAAGCACGCCGGGACAACGCGGCCGCAGCTCCAGCCGGTGCAATGCCCCGAGCGCGGTGTACGCCCGCGAATGCCGGTGCGTAAACCCGACGTCACTCGAACCGGGGGACGACATCACAAAACCGCGCGTGGCTGTGGCGAATGATTGCGCCAACGCCCCGACGCTCCGACGCTTTTATGGCTTTTGCCCGCCGACATGTCTACGCTTTTAAGGAAAACAAACAAAAAAGTGAAACAGTTGGCCCTTTCACGGAAATTTTGCGGTTGTCATTGCCGATTGATTATGAGCGCGGAAAGGTTCAACTTGGCGGAAAAAGAACGAGCAACTCTTGACTTATTATATCAGACCGTCAGATAAGGAAGAAATCGAAGTGTCGATTTCTTGTTCTTCATTTCCACTCAACACCGACGAGGGCGCCTCCTGGGTTGTCACACGGTGTCGCGCGCAATAGGCTTGTTTTGTTCACGTTGCGTTTGCGGCGGAGGGTTCGGTCGCGTCTGGGTTGGGGCACGCGCGCGTTCGCGGTCGCACGCGTTTTCGGTTCAGGAGGAAAAGGAGGCGATCTTTTCACCTTCTATCTACACTTTGCGCGCGTAGAGTTGATGGGTCCGTCGCCGTCTCCGACCACGGGGGCGAAACCCGGAGCGGGGACAGATTCCAAGGATGCGCGGTTTGGAGACGACACGAAGGAGCTTAAATCGTTACAACGCAGGCTGTTCGAGGTGCGTATACCAAGGCGAACGGGACGCGCGGGGCCAAGCCCCGGACGGGTTACCGTCGAACAGATCCCTGGGAAAGGGAAGGGCGCTTGTGGCTCAAATGGAAGGATCAATCTTCACTATATTTCTTTTTTCCCGACCCTTTTTCCCTTTTGAACCTCCTTTAAACCTTCCAAGCTTCCAAGCTTCCGGGGCTGACCATTCTTCCCACCCCATCCTTTACGCCACCCGATTCCACCCTTCACTCTCCCCTCATTTCCTGCTCCTACCCGGCCCCTTCATCCCAAACCCAAATCCCTGTTCGTGTCCACAACCACACAACCAGGCGGCGTCTCCCCAACACGAGGCGTACTTTTCCTTGCTTACGGATTTCGCGTGCCAAAAGATCACGCGCGCGGCGTGCGAGGAAGGCGCGATTCGGTTTCTGCCTGCGTCGAAAAAACACATGCACGACGTGTTCATGCGCGAGTGCAAGGCTTTGATCGATTGTAGGGCGAAGGGTTCGAGTTTGGGTGAGGTGGAAGTGGCTGGTCCGGACGCGGGAGGCGCGGAACGTTTGGAGCGTCCTCCGGGCGCCGATTCCGCGGGCAACGTACCCAATAAAGTTTCACGGAAATCGCCTGTGGGAAACCACATAGGGGAAACTGGGAAAACCACGAAACTGCCATCAGACGCGTCGCAGCGACGTATAGAAAACGCGCGCGCGCTGTTGCGAGCGCAGAGTATCGCGAACGATAAAAAAACCGTGGGAGGGTCTTTGAAGAAATCTGAATTGGGGGTCGGTCCCGTCGGTGAGACCGGTGCGCGTGGCGCTACCGGCGCTACCGGCGCTACCGGCGCTACCGGCGCTACCGGCACTACCGGTTCTATCGGCGCTACCGGCGCTACCAGCGCTACCGGCGCTACCGGCCCCGCTGGCACAGAACCGTCTACGCACGTGGTCACCACATTGAATTGGAGGATATCACGTTTGGAAAAGGCGTTGAAAGTGCCAAAGTTTGTCGATCGACTGAAGAACAACGCGGACGCGCGCGCGCTGTTTTCGGGACTCTACGGCGCGTTCCAGCCGCCTGGGTCTTTCTCCACGAACGGACAGACGCACGGCCGGACGACGCATGACTCGCGATACCACGACATCGACGACGACGCGCTGCTACAGCTGGAGCATCACCTAACTACCGGGTGCACACACGGAGAGCACGGAGGGCAAAATTTCGCCACCCCGGACGGCGGTGCAGGCGGCGTTACCTCTGGGAACTCGGGAAAAATACAAACACGCGCGATTGTTTCGGATGACAAAGGCGTCGTGTCTATTACGGTTCCCCTCGCGGAAGTCGTGGGTCGTGAGGACTCGATGCAAGGCGCGGGTCGTGAAAACCCAAAACAGGGGCAATGGGGTGGACACCACGAATCGCGGCAGTTTCAGTGGGCGCCCAACGGCGTTCAATCACGGGTTCTTCACCCAGGGTTGGGAAACCGCGGGAGGGAGTACCAACCGCCGGTGTTACGTCGAACGGCGTTGCAACCACATTTACCTGCTCCGTGTCCCAAACCGAGTGGCGCACGTGGTGCTGTTCCCGGGCCCGGTGATATATACGACATGGTGGACACGTACATCGACGCGAACAAGCCGCCGCTCGCGATTATCGCAAACGCACAACGCGCGCCGCAGTTTCAAGACAGAACGTCGCCGCCCTTCGCGAACACAGTTCTTGTTGAGGACCAACACGCGGATACGCAATTTATGCGAAGCAACAAGACGTCCATCCCGGACCCAGATGGAGTGCCGGATGGTTTTGGTAACACTCTGAAAAACGCGTTTGGCATGGAGCGGTGTGATTTGTGCGTACCGGCTACGGCGAACCTTCGCGGCGCGTCTTTTGGGTTATTGCGCGCGCCGGTCCGGGCGCTGAAACAACAGCATGCCGGGTACGACCTGCGGGTTCCGAAAATGCCCGCGCACGCACGCGACGCGCCGAACACGCCGAACACGCGAAGGCGCTTGGAATCCACCGCCTCGAACGCGGGGAAAGTTGAGCGACGGAAAGTACCGCGCGGGAGCGACTCGGAGCCGTTACCCGGCGCTTTCCCGCCTCCGCCCCGGCTTTTGCGGATGTCATCGCCCGGGATTGCGGGAAATAACCAACCCACAACCCAAACCCTGAAAGAACAAGACCTGCCAGGGTTCCTAACCAACGAAATCGCCCTGTTTTCAATGCCGCCCGGTGGGGTTGACGTGGGAACAGACGCCGCGGCGGAGATGGAAAATATTTTCGATTAATTTATTTTTTGCTGTCACCAACTCGACTCGACGGTGCGCCAGTGTTGACGCCGACGAGAGCAGTTCGAGAAATAACAAAAACTTACGTGCAAAAATACAACCGGCTGATGTACAGCCAAAACAATCTTTGGTTTAGAAATTTTATTTTAAACGCCCGTCTTTTATTATATCACTAGTACTTACTTTCTTACTCCTTCGCAGTCTCTCTTTTCTCTTCATTCACAGTCATCCACACTAATGGACCATAGTTCCTCGCACACCGCCCCGCTTCTTGGCCTAGCTTCTTTTCCTGTTCCGTCCCAAACGCTTGCCCGGGCCGGACAGAATCCCGAGCAGCGGCACCGACGTTTTCCCAGCCGAGGGATTGCTCGGTTGTCCTTTCGTTTCAGTGGCTTGCGCGGTGGAATTCATGGCCATCGAAGCCCGGGCTGCCCGTCCCAATCGCGAGGACGGCCCGGTCAGAATTCCAAGCACCGCTCTCTGGTGTCGCGGCGACGTCGCGGCGATGTTTGACTTCACATTTTGCACTTCTGTTCGCTCTTCGCCTTTTCGCGCGCGCCCTCTGGGCGACTCGAACACGTCAAACTCGCTATCCGCAAACTGCTTCCACCGCGCGGCTGCGGCGAAGGCTTTCTCGGAGAAAAAATCGTCGGGGTTCGTAGGGATGTTCCCTGTGTTCGCCGCTTTTGGGCCGCTCGCCAGACGCCGCGCCGATCGATCCGCCCGGTTCCCGAGTTCATCCAACAATCCGAGCGTGGGAGTTTTCGCATCTCGCAGTTGCGCGGACCGCGCGCGGCTGGCTTCGTGCGACGGCGAGACGCTGGCCCGTCCTCTTCCCACGCGAAGGCTCGGACTGTCCAGTAAATCATCACGCCGCCCAGGGTTCACCCGGTGCGACGCCGCGTCCCCGAACACCGCGCGCTGGCGGTTGGCGCGCGATTTGCGGTCACGGCCCAGGCCGTCGTCCAACCGAAACCCGCACGTCACGCGAAGCGGGGAGATGAAGGTAGACATGGCTTATTGGCACGAAACGTACGCTATGTGTGTGGCAACAGAGGCAGCAAAGCAGCACACGAAGCACCACTATTCACATGAACCGAACACACCTTGTGCGCGCGGGGAAGTACCGCGGGGGGTCGTTTGGATCTTCACATTCAAATGGTGTTGACGTACTTTTAAAAAAGCGCGCTTTTTCCTCTATTTCCCATTTCTGCTGACTAAAGGTCCACTGCACCAGAGGGTCAACGAAATGGCGGGAACTCGATGACGCACCATCGCCGCGGACAACGACCTCCCTTTAAAAAAGCCAACGTGTCGTTTTGCGTTTGGCAATGGCCAAAAGTGAAAACGTCATGGATCGAAGCCGAGAGGCGACGAAAGTAAACGTTCGTTTCAAGGTATGATATTGATATTATTATTATTAGTGGGTATGCTTTCATACCCAAGGATGTACTTTCGCACCACAACATCTCTCCTAACCCCCTCAGACCCACTGCACTTCGCGCGAGCACTTTTCCATGAACTTCCTCACGGCGGCTTTCCCGTCCTCCACCGATAAATCATCTGGTGCATACGAGTACGAAGTTTGCCGCGCCACCGGCGGAATAAAAAACATCTGGTTCGGCAGCGAATGGAAAATGTGGTAGTCGATTATCTTCCCCCGGTCTAAATCTGGGACGATGTTGGAAACGGACCGCCTGTGAATGAAATACGCGTCGCTTGACTGCATGGAGCACCCCGTGGTTTTTTGCATGCACAGCTTGTCGCCGTACTTGCCGCACACACATTGCTCGGGGCATTGCACGTTCGGTTCACTGAGCCCCCGTCCATTCTCAAAGTCATACGGCCGGTGCGACAGACGCATCAGCGACCAGTCGTCTCTCTTGACCGCGGCTTCGAACGCCCACCAGTCGTTCCGGTCCCAGGTGACGTCGAAATCGCCCTCCGTGTCCTGCTCCAAAATCGCCAACACATTTATGGGATGTGCTAGACCCTTGTACCCCAGTGAACCACGGTCACCCACCAGCCCGTTCTCGTTCACCCCGAACGCGTCCCTAATAGCGGCTTCATGCGCCCGGCTGGCCTTTTCCCAGTGCCGTGTTTCATCGGCATAACCAGCGCACTGGTCTAGTTTGAATCCATTCAATAAAGTCGTGCGTCCCGATAACTCGGTTGGAATCACGAGCTCGTCGCACTTGTCCGTGCACAGAATGTACACCGCATCCGCGTACTTCAAAACACCGTTGAACGTGGGTGATACTTTGGTTTCTCCCAACGGCGCGACGTTACTGGGCTTGGTGAACGCGTGCGCGCAGTACCGGTCGGATTGAGGATTTCCAACCCGAGGCACTTCCGATGCCGATGCAGATGCAGATGCCAATATCGTATACACCTCTGATCTCCCCAACGCGGCAACCTTGGGACCCTCACTCGGAACCTCCTTGCGGTGCACCCTGTTCATGGCTTCGCCCAGGGTCGCGACACCAGACCCAAACCCACTGCACGTGATCACACCCACCAAGCCCACCACCAGCACGACCACCGCAACCGCGGCTCGAGGGAGCCCTATAACCGCGACGCGGGCGACGCAGATGCGGGTGGTTTCACCACGAACATCGCGGCGCCCCTGATCGGTCCCGACGCGACCACTCTCCGCCAGCGTCAAGGGAGTCGTCTCCTCCGTCGCACACGGGCGACCCATCGCGGGCGACACCATACCCGCAAGATCCCACGCGCCGCACGTGCTCGTTCTGCCGCAAGTACGCAACCGAATTTGTTCGACAAGGGCTGACCGAGGCACCCCGAACCTCGGGTGTTTAGTGAGTTGGGTGTTGAGTTTCAACTAAAGGACAAATATTGGCGCCGAAACACGGCCACAGTTTTAAAAACTGCCCCAAGGCCTCGTCAGATTGAAGACTGTCTTTCGGCCGCCACCGCCGACCCCTTCACATCGGACCCGCGCGGCAGGCGGAGTCAAGGCGATTGTGGCGCAGGTGCGCGCGGTGTTTCGTGTCTTCTCACTGAGTGGAGACCGGATATCGTGCCACGCGTACCCCACCCGGGCGCGGGTGAGTGGGTAGGGAGGAGAACCAGCAGGCACTATGGCGAGCGCGGAGCAGTACCTTTCGGTTCTCGCGGGGGCGCAGTCGGGTGCGAACGCGGAGGCGCAGCGCCAAGCGGCGCAGATGCAGATCGAGGTACGTACGGTTATTTAGTCACGATGTACCTCCCAAGACACCGCACCACTTACACATCCAAAACATACGTCAACACGTAAACCCACCCGATCGCAAAGACCTTGTTTCCCTTTTCTAATTATTTTGAGCACTTCTGATCTATTATTCTCACTCACTCACTGCCTCCACCCCTTCCTCCCCTACCCCTAGCTCAAATCCGGCGACCCCCGCACCGCGATTTCTGTTTCGATGCAGCTCGTCAGTTCCGACAAGCCCATCGAGGCGCGGCACTTCGGGTACGGCGTGTTACAATTCGTCGTCGCGAAAAAGTGGAACGAGTTTTCGAGCGATGAGAAAACGCAGCTCGCGAAGATGTGTTATGATAAATTAGGGGAGATTGGCAGCGGCGTTATTACGAAGGATTTGAATGGCAATCTAACAGGTGGAACCACTCCAGAGCCTTTTATTCTCAAGTCGAAAGTCGCTACGCTGATGGCGCAGGTTGTGCGGCAACAAGGTGCGGCGGTGTGGCAGGCTTTGGTTCCAGATTTAGCGCTTGGCGCGAGTAGCGAAAACCCGGCGTTAGCCGAAGTCAGCGCGCTGACCATGCGGTACGTCGCGGAGGACGTGGCCGTGCACAACCAGGACATAATCGGGGGGAGGATGAAGGAGCTGCTCTTTGGGTTAACATCTACGCTGCCGCAAACCCTGCCGGCGCTGTACAGGTCGCTGGAGGTGCGAGATTTCTTTTTTTTGTTCACCTGACTACCTTGAGCACCCGCTTTTTATCATTGGACTTGTTACCCGAGTACCCTGATTGCCCTGATTAACACCTCCTTATCCGTCGCCGATGACGAAACAACCTTCAAGGATCAACCATCCGAACATCCTCATGTGGTTACTTTTTAACTCTCTTGCCTAGGCGAAAGATAAGGAATACACGGGTTTTTTTTTTGTTTTTTTTGTCTTGCACCTGCTTTTCTTTTCGTTTGCCTCAGCAATCAAAAAGTCAAATCTCTGACCATCCATATACCTATACAGATCCACTTTGCGCAAGCCCTTCGGTGCGCGTCTTCCGGCGACCCAGTGGGCGGCAAGGCGCACGCGGGCGCGGTTACCGCCGCGCTGGGCGCCGCCGCGACGTATTGCGAGTGGGCGCCTCTTGCGCCTTTGTTCCGCTCGGGGTTGCTGGATGCGTGCGGCCACTTTCTCAGCTCTTCCGAGTTCCGAGGACAAGCCTGCGAAGTCTTGAGGCACGTCGCGCATCGACGCAGGGGGGACGTGGTGAACAACGCGCTGAGTGGTGGAGGCAAGGTTGCTAACGTCGCGCCGGGCGCGGAGGATGCCGGCGAACAAGAAGCCGCTGAGGACGCCACGAGCGTGGTCGACGGCTTCTCCAAGATGTGCAGGTCAATCGGCGTCGCGGTGACTCAAGTGTTGTCGCAAGGCGTCACGGACAGCGCCTCGGAGGAGCGCGAGTACGTGGTGCGCTTAACGGAAACAGCCGCCGCGATTGCGAGCAACCACCTACATGTCTTACCCGATCTGTCTCTAAAATATTCGTTCCTCGAAGCGCTGCTGGGGCTGACGAAGTACCCGACGCTTGATACACTAGGCCCGAGCGTCTCGGCGTGGCCTGGGTTGTTAAGAAACGCAGGCGCGGAACTGCCGAACGGGTTCCAGCGGCCGGACAAGAAAGACGTAGGGTCCGGGGTTTACGGCGCGCAGCATAAGGATTTACATTTTCAAAAAGAATCCGAAAAGGACGAAAACAGAAAAAACGTAATTCCGCCCGAGTGCGTCGTCGCGTTGCTCGAGACCACCAAGTTTTGGCTGCAAAGCGGCGGCGGGCTCGCGGCTGGGTTGCTCACGAGCAAGTGCTATGACGCGAAGTCAGATGACTGGGAACTGGAGTACGAAACACGGGAGGAGTTACGCGAAGTCTGGGTCGTGTTGCGGGCGCGGCTCATGGAAGTCACCAAGCTGTGTACTTTTTTGAACCCAGTGGCGGCGGCGAACGCGGCTGCAAATT
>MDSY01048136.1_pt1 | contig 15126 bp, 14 predicted proteins | sample 811131 | NCBI WGS metagenome assembly MDSY01 (sample SAMN05326643, study PRJNA326480) | marine metagenome | isolation source: seawater | place: Atlantic Ocean: South West | collected 2010 | reverse complement strand
TTTCCATGAATAATTATAGACTAGTTATTTAAGATATTGACAACTAAATAATTATAATATATTATTTCCGATAATTAATGGTTATCGGAAAATATGATGAATAATCTAGTAAATGACATAAAAAGCCTAGAGCTTGAAACATTAAATAATTTAAAGAATTCTAAATCACCCAATACATTGAGAGCATACGAGTCAGATTATAAAGATTTTTTAGCTTTTTGTATCAAAAATAATTTTCATCCGTTGCCAGCTGATCCAAAAATATTATCATTATATTTAACTAACCTTTCACAAACTTCAAAATTTAGTACCTTAAAAAGAAGAATAGCTTCAATTAGCATTATACATAAACTTAAAGGCCACTACATAGATACCAAGCACCCAATAATTATGGAAAATTTACTAGGAATTAAAAGACAAAAAGGGAGCAATCAAAAATCAAAAAAACCTATATTAATCAATGATTTGAAAGCAATAATTAATGTAATTAATAAAGTAAATATCAAAGAAAGTCGAAAATTACGAGATAAAGCTTTAATCCTTGTCGGTTTTGGAGGTGGATTCAGGAGATCAGAATTGGTAGCTCTAGATTACGAAGATGTTGAATTTGTTCGAGAAGGAGTAAAAATATTTGTAAGAAGATCAAAAACAGACCAATCAGGAGAAGGAATGACCAAAGCTATCCCCTCTTTTGACAACGCTTTGTACTGCCCGGTTGTACACTTACAAAATTGGATTTACGAATTAAAAATAAAAAAAGGAAAAATCTTCTCTATTTCAGACAAAAGCGTGGCACTGATAATTAAGAAATATGCAACTTTAGCCGGGTTAGACGGAAATAAATATGCGGGCCATAGCCTCAGGTCAGGCTTTGCCACATCTACTGCAGAAGCTGGAGCTGAGGAAAGAAACATAATGGCAATGACAGGGCATAAAACTACACAAATGGTAAGAAGGTATATACAAGAAGCAAATTTATTTAAAAATAATGCTCTAAATAAAATTAAAATTTAAATAATGAATAAAAAAATAACCATAGTCTTAATCTCTTATAAGAGTGAAGAAAAATTAAAAAAATTCGTTGGAAATATACCATCAAGTGTACCTGTATATATAATAGATAATTCTAAAGATTTTAATTTAAAAAGAATTTTTAAAAAAAGAAAAAATATTAAAGTGTTTTTTAAAAAAAATGAGGGTTATGGGTCCTCAATAAATTATGCAGCAAGTAAAATTAAAACTCCTTATTTTTTGGCCGTACAACCAGATGTAAAAAATATTAATAGCAAAGCATTATATGAATTTTTAAAATATGCAATAATTACTAAAAATAATTTTTCAGTAATAGGTCCACATTTTTTAAATGCTTCTAAAAAAGGACATTACCAAACAAATATTAAAAATAAGATTAAAAAAATTCATAATGTACATGGGTCTACTATGTTTTTTAATAAAAAAGTTTTTTTAATAAACAAAGGTTTCGATAAAAATATATTTCTTTACTGGGAAGAGACTGATTATACAAAAAGATGTTTACAAAATGGTTATCCAGCCTATCAGTTAAATACAGTTAAGGTGATACATGAAAAAGGTAAGGCTGTGGACACAAGAAATAATGAAGATATTGAAAAATTAAAAAATTTATATATTTGGCATTTTATCTGGTCAAAATTTTATTTTTATAACAAACATTATGGTCCTATAATATCCTTTGTATATTTTATTCCAATATTTGTTAGAATTTTATTTAGATTGTTAATCTATGTAAAAATTAATCCAAGTAAATATAAGAAATATTTATGTAGATATGATGGATTAAAAAAATCATTTTTAAGGAAAAAGTCATTAATGAGACTAGAAATGATTAAAAAAATAAATTTTTCCTAAAATTTATTAAATTTTCTTTTTTGACAATAAAACCTGATATTGAGTCTCAAAGAGAATTTGAAAATTATTTTCTAAAAAAAAATCTAGAGATAAATTAGTTTTAGTACCTTTGTCATCAAGTAAAATAAGTGATTTATCATGAAGTTTCTTTATAGCAATTTCAGCTTCAAATAATTGATGTCTAGAAGCTAATTTTGAATCATGTCCGTCAAGAGAATCTAAATAAAGTAAATCAATTGGTTTATTAAATTTCTGAAGGAAAATTAAACTATCCTCATTATAATATGTTATTTTATTTTCATATTTTTTAGTGAATTTTTTAGCGGCATTAATATTTTCCAGAGAAATATCACATGTGTGCAACTCTCCGTTAAAATAGTTTGCGTATTCAGCAAACATAGGCGTGCTCATCCCATCTTTCCAATTGTACCTTTTGAAGAAAAAAAATTTTGTTTTTCCTCTTGATGTACCTGTTTCAACAATAATTTTTAAATTTCGAGAAACACATAAATTAAATGTTTTCTCAAAAGAATCGTATCTTATATTTTTCTTATTGTTATATTTTTTTAAAAATTCCGTAAATTACCTAATATTTGTTGAGTTAAATTTGAAAAATTATCTCTATTAATGAAAGTATAATTTCTGAAATGTTCCGTCCATCTACTATAATTATAAGATTTATCAATTATATCTATTTGTTTAATATTTTTGGCGGCTGCTAAATGAGATACAGAACCGTGGCAAGATATTAATACATCAGATTTGATAACCACTTTTTCAAGTTCAAGAAAACTGAGGTTTTTAAAATATAAAATATTCACGTTTTCTCTCTCTTTGATCGCTTCATCAAGCACCTTGGGAGAATTTAAGCCAGTAGTTATTACTAATTTTTTTGAAGTCTTGGTAATTAGTAAATTTAAAAAATCAGACAATTGTTTTTTTGATGGTTCAATATTAATATAATTTTTTATATAATTATCGTGTATCCACTTTTCGTCAAAATGCAAATGAATAAAATCTTTTATTTTAAAATCATCAATATTTTTTGCTTCCAAAAAATCTAAAGCTGATTCATCAAAATTGAAATTACACGTATATAAAATTTTTTTAATAATTTTGATGTGTGATAATTGTGAATACTTACTAATTGTAATTTTTTTTTTTGTGTTTAAAAATAAACTAATTAGGTGAGATCTTTTTTTGTTATCGTGTAAAATTATACTATGAAAAAAAAGTTTTCTTAACTTAACAATTAGCTTAATTTTTTCAAAAAAATTATTATTTAATAAAAATACTTCATCTACTAATTTGTAGCTTTTTATATATTCATAGTTTTTTTTGGAAGAAACAACAGTTACATGAGAGTCTTTATCTTTATCTTTAATTGATTTAATTAGTATTGCGGAAAGTAGAAAATCTCCTATTCTATCAGTACGAAAGACTAAATATTTATTCATAGGTAATTACAATTAATAACCCACACGTGATACAAAATCTAAATCTTCGTTTACCATCTCTTTTACGAGTTCTTTAAAAGTGATTTTTGGTTTCCATTTCAAGATTTTAAACGCTTTTTTATAATCAGCGCATAAGGTATCTACTTCTGAGGGTCTTAAAAATAATTTATTCATTTTTATATATTTTTTATAATCTAAACCGACATGTTCAAATGCTAATTTTGCAAATTCTCTAACTGAATGCATCTTGCCTGTACCAATTACAAAATCTTCCGGTTTTTTTTGTTGTAACATTTTCCACATAGCCTGAACATAATCAGATGCATGTCCCCAATCTCTTTTGGCATCAAGATTTCCTAGTTGAAGGTCTTTTTGTAATCCTAATTTAATTTTTGCAACTGCATGAGTGATTTTTCTAGTAACAAACTCAAACCCTCGTTTAGGTGACTCGTGATTGAACAGAATTCCGCTACAAGCAAAAATACCATATGCTTCCCTATAATTCCTTGTAAGCTCAAAACCAGCTACTTTTGAAATGCCATATGCTGACCTTGGGTGAAATCTAGTTCTTTCATTTTGATATGATTGATCAACCTTCCCAAACATTTCAGAAGAAGCTGCAAAGTAAAATTTAGTTTTAGGAGAAAAATCTTTTATAGCAGATAGTAAAAAGTGTGTACCATTTATATTAGTATTTAATGTTGAAAATTCATCTTCAAATGAATAGCTAACATAACTTTGAGCACCTAAATGATAAACCTCATTTGGTTTGATTTTATTTATTATTTTAACTAAACTTGCGTAGCTTTCTAAAGAAGCGCCGTGTAAAATAATATTTTTTTTAATATTTTTAATTCTCCAAAGTCGATGAGTCTCGTCTTCTAGCGCTACCCTTCTCACTAGTCCATGAACATTGTAGTTCTTGTTTAAAAGAAATTCAGCTAGATATGAACCATCTTGTCCTGTAATACCTGTAATTAAAGCTATTTTTTTTTTTATCTTTCCCATAAATAATTTTTCTTATTCTTTATGTCAAAAGTTCGATTTACAATATATTCACTTACTAAATCTGAATTAAAATGATCCATATACTTCTTCTTACCATTTTTAGCTATTTTTTTTCTTAACTTTTCATCATTGGAAATTCTTTCTATTTTTTCAGACAATTCATTAACATTTTTATAGAATACAATTTCATTATCATTAAAAAAATTTCTATAATGAGTAGCCTCATCAAGTAGACAAACTAGTCCATTGCCGATGATTTGAGTAATACGATCACTACTGTAATACTTTATTGGCTTACCTCTACTGAGATTTAGTCCCATTTTTGCATTAGCTATGACTTTAAAATAATGGTCTGCCCATACAGGTTGTCTTTTATTAAGCCCATATAGATCAAACTTTATATTTGGAATTCTTTTTGTGAGTTTTTGTAAAAACTGATTACGGTCATCAGCTTTTCCATATTTTAACACACCTCTGTGCACACCGTGACTTAGAGCAAAAAAAACATCAATATTGCAGGGATGGTTAAAATTATTTAAAGTTTCAAATGAATGATCTGCTGGATTTGGTATAAAATAATTCTTAACAGTATTGGGTAAAAATTTTAACACATCTGGAGAAGTTGTTATGAAGTTAGTATCTATAAATTCTGATTTATCCAATATTCTTGCTTTATTTCTCTCAAAATCAGGCCCATTCTCATTTAGTGGGTCTAAAAACCATTGAGCTATTTTAACCTTTGGATAATCGTCTTTTAACTGACCAAGTTGTTGTGCATTAATTAAATCACAATGACCCAACACAATCATATCAGGTTTGTAGTTGTAACAAGTGTTTTTTAATTTTTCATTAAGTGTGTTTGACCCAGAAATATCTTTGAAAGATTTATAGTATTTAACTATATCTCTATCACTAAAACCTAAAACGCTATGTCCTTGACGAACAAAACCATTGTTAATTCTTCTTCCGGTGTTAAAAAATAGTCTCCCATCAAGTCTTTCATTAAAATTTGTAACATGAAGTATTCTTAGTATGGTTTTATTTTTTTCTATATTAAATAGATTAATACTTTTAAGTTTTTCATCTCTATAGTCATCTATCAAATTTGATACATATTTATTTGAAAGATAAAAGTTTTTAATTGATAATTTCTGTAAATTATTTCGTTTTCGTCTATTGTTAATCAATTCATTAATTTTTTTTGTAAGTTCATTTGAATTAAGCTTATCAAGAATAATTCCATTAGTGATGGTCTCTGGAAGACCTCCTTTGTTTGATATAATTACTGCATTACCATTAGCTGCTGCTTCCAAACTTGTTCTTCCAAAAGGTTCTTCCCACCTAGAACAAACAACGGCTATACTTGATTTTTTGTATAAAGATATAACTTTACTATGTTCTAAAAAACCTAAGTTATCTAATCTTGTGTGCTTAAACACAATCTTCTCTCTTTTCTCATCTCCAACAACTTTTGCACTCCAGCTAGGATTCTTGTTTAAAATCTTGATGATAGAATTTCCGAATACATCATAACCCTTAGCTTTATTTAATTTCCCAACAAATGTTATCCATTTTTTTTTATTGATTAAATTGGAGATGTTTCCTTTGGCTGCTGATTGAAAACAAACTTTGAGTTTTTCACTATTTACAAATTTGTTGTCTACTGATTCTAAAAATCTATTTTTTGACCAGTTACTATTAAATATAATTCTGTAACAAATTTTTAAAAGAAAGTTTCTATCTTCTAATGATTTTGAACCTTCCATTGACAAGGGATCATTATGAAAAAAAAGAGTATAGTTTCTATTATTAAGCCTTTTTGACAAAAATTTAAGGTAGCTTGGTCTATTATGTACTTCTATTAAATTTGATGGTTCAGCCCTTTCGAATTCAATAAATTTATTAACATAAGATTTTGACTGACTTTTTATAAATTGTTTATTCAAATCTATATTTTGATAGTTGATTTTAAAAAGTCTTTTATAACTAGTGCTTCCATAAACTTTAATATCTTTTTTATATCTACTCAACTTGCATGTATCATTAATAAACAATGACACAGCACCTGGATATTCTGGTGAAAAATTTTCTTTATAAGGTAATAATACTGATATTTTCATATAAATTTTTTTTTGATTAAATCTCTAATTTTTCTATTTTTCTTTATATAATATTCTCTTAAAATTGCTTTATTCTTAGAACTAAATTTTTCTTTATAAATAAGCTTCCATTTTCGCCCCCTAGTAAACTTAGCCCCCTTACCTTTGTTGTGTAGAGCAATTCTATTTTTTAGGTCTATTGTGTAGCCTACATAAGTTACAGATTTTTTCTCAACCGATTTGAGCATATAAACATAATAGCTCATTAAATTTTATAATTAATAGCCTTTACTGGTATCTTTTTTTTGATCTTTTTTAATTCTACTTAAGGCATCCTTAGCAGCTCCTATCATATATCTTTGATCAGATCCTATGGTCACGAGTTGGAATCCCTTTTTAATCATTTTTTCTGCATATTCTGGTTGCCCATTTTGTATGCCAGCAACAATTTTATTTTTCTTAGCATGTTCTAAAATTTGCATTATTACATCATAAACAGGATCGCCTTCTGGTTTGTCAAAACTTGGCTTTTCTCCAATAGCGAGGCTTAAATCTGCGGGACCTATATAAATACCACTTAGCCCTGGAGTTTGCATAATTTCATCAAGATTATCCAAAGACTCTTTAGTTTCAATCATAGCAAATTTTAATATTTCATCATTTGCTTTTTCTGCATAGTCAGCCCCCCCATAAACTAGGCCTCTAATAGGTCCATAGCTTCTATATCCTTTTGGTGGGTACATACATGCTTGTACAAAATTTTCAGCTTCTTTTCTGTTACTAACCATGGGGCAAATGACACCATAGGCACCTGCATCTAAAATCTTCATTATTTGGCCCGGTTCATTCCAATTAACTCTTGCTAAAGGAACTACATTAGTAGTTGAAATAGCTTGCAGCATAGAAATTGCATTAGGATAATCAATAATACCGTGCTGCATATCCAGTGTAAGTGAGTCCCAATTTTGATTTGCCATTAGTTCTGCTGTAAAAGAATTTGGTATTTGCAACCAACCATTTACAGCTGATTTACCTTCTTTAAAAATTTCTTTTAATTTATTTTTTCTCATAATTAATAATTTATGCCAAAATGAGTGTATTTTATATTCAAATAGTCTTTAATTGCCATAGAACCACCTTCTCTGCCGTATCCTGTTTGCTTCATGCCTCCAAAGGGAACTTCTGCGAAAGCAACAGCGGGGGTATTGACAGCACATGTTCCCGTTTCCATTCTCTCTGACACTTTGTGTGCTTTTTCTAAAGAGTTGGTGTAAACATAGCTTGCTAAACCTAGATCGTTATCATTAGATCTTTTAATAACTTCGTCCATATCTTTAAAAGTTAAAACCGGGACTAAAGGTCCAAAAGGTTCTTGAGACATGATAGTAAAATTATCTTTTACATCATCAAATATTGTAGGTTCATAGTAGTATCCTTTATTAAATCCAGCTGGTTTTTTTCCTCCACACAAAACTTTTGCACCTTCTTTTTTAGTAGTTTCAACTAAATTTTCTATCTCTTCTAATCTTTTTTCAGTAGTTAAAGGACCTAAGATTGTGTCTTTATCCAGTCCGTTACCAATCTTTAATTTAGTTGCCTTAGCAACCATAAGTTTTGTAAACTCATCTTTTTTAGACTCATGAATGTAAAATCTATTAGGAGAGATACAAACTTGACCATTATTTCTAAATTTAGCAGTAATAGCCATATCAGTTACTAAGTTCATGTCCACGTCATCAAAAACTATAAAAGGAGAATGACCACTTAATTCCATTGTAACTCTTTGAACTTTATCTGCAGCTTGTTTTAATATTAATTTTCCTACTCTTGTTGATCCAGTTATAGAAATTTTTTTTACAATATCAGATGATATCAGTTGAGAAGAAATACCAGCTGGGTCACCAGATAATAAATTAACAACGCCAGGCGGGACTCCAGCATCTCGAATAATGTTCATCAATTCCATTACACTACCAGGTGTTATGACATCTGGTTTGCATATAACTGAACAGCCGGCCCCTAAAGCAGTTGAAATTTTTCTTGAAGCCAAGATTATTGGAAAATTCCAAGGTATTAATGCCGCTACAACACCTACGGGTTCATATCTTACATACATTCTTGTATTTTCAAATCTACTCTCGACTATTTGACCGTAAATTCTTTTGGTTTCTTCGGAGTTCCACTCGAAAATATCAGCTGCACCACCCACTTCACCAGCGGCTTCTGCCAAAGGCTTCCCTACTTCTAAGGTTAACCATTTTGATAAAATATCACTTCGTTCTCTCATTAGATCTGCAATTTTGCGAATAATTTTTGCTCTTTGCCAAGGTGGTGTTTTTCTCCACACTTCTAAACCTTTTTCAGCAGATTTAAGAGCTTTGTTGACATCATTTTCAGAAGCTTTTGATGCTTTTCCTAAAACTTCCTCTGTTGCTGGGTTAATAACATCATACGTTTCTCCTTTTTCAGATTTATGCCATTTACCATCTATAAATTGTCCAAATTTTTCGTACATAAAATTGTTATTGCTTAATTGAAATTTATTAATTAGTTTTCAATTTAATAAAATTATGAAAACAATTCAACTAACTTGTGCTCACGCCTTAGTAAAATATCTAATTGCTCAAAAAATTTTGATTAATGGAAAAAAAGAGCCCCTATTCCCAGGTGTTTTTGGTATATTTGGCCATGGAAATGTAGCGTGTTTAGGACAAGCCTTAGAAGAAAATAAAAATGAGCTTCCTACATGGAGAGGTCATCATGAACAAAATATGGCTCTTACAGGTATTGCGTACTCAAGAGCAAAACGAAGAAAACAAATTTTTGTTGCTACTTCTTCAGTAGGCCCAGGATCGACTAATATGGTGACGGCCGCAGCTGTGGCAATGAGCAATCGCATTCCAATATTGTTTTTACCAGGTGATACATTCGCAAACAGAATGCCTGACCCTGTTTTGCAGCAAGTAGAAAATTTTAACAACCCAGGTATTACCGCAAATGATGCATTTAAACCTGTCACAAGATATTTTGATAGAATTACTAGACCTGAACAAATAATATCTAGCCTGCCACAAGCAGTTCAGGTTATGTTGGATCCAGCGGATTGTGGTCCAGCATGCATCTCATTAAGCCAAGATATACAAGGTGAGGTTTTTGATTATCCGGAAGAGTTTTTTCAAGAAAGAGTACATACGATCAGAAGATCTAGACCAGATGATTTTCAAATTAAAGAAGCTGTAGATTTAATTAAAGAAGCAAAAAAACCAATTTTGATATCAGGCGGTGGCGTTTTTTATTCGGATGCAATGAATGAGTTAAGTGAGTTTGCAATTAAACATAATATTCCTGTAACACAAACAATTATGGGTTACTCAACTATGAAAAAAGATCATTCACATTACACAGGTGCAATCGGTGGTCTTGGAGGTAGAGCTGCAAATAATTTAGCAAAAGAAACAGATGTTGCAATTGCAGTTGGGACTAAGTTAGCAGACTTCACTACTGGCTCATGGGCAAATTTTGAAAATCCAGAATTTAAATTAGTTTCTATTAACGCTGGTAGGTTTGATGCAAACAAACATATGGCAAAAGCAATTATTGGCGATGCAAAAGTAAGTTTAACTGAACTGTCTTTAGCATTGGGAACATGGAAATCTGATAGTAAATGGTATGAAAAATCAAGAGCAGAACTAAAATCTTGGGAGGCTTACGTAGACAAAGAAAGTGGACCAACAAATCAAAAATTACCAAGCTACGCGCAAGCTGTAGGAGCTTGTTACAGAAATTCTGATCCATCAGATATTGCTGTAACAGCAGCTGGCGGTTTGGTTGGTGAAGTTGTTCAAGTATGGAAACCTAGAGAACTTAATACCCATGAAACTGAATGGGGTTTTAGTTGTATGAGTTACGAAATTTCAGGGGCCTTAGGTATTAAAATGGCGAATCCTAACAAAGAAGTTATTTCTTTTGTTGGAGACGGATCCTATTTACTTTTTAACTCGGATATTTATAGCGCCGTAATAACTAATCATAAATTAATAATAATTGTCTGCGATAATGGCGGACACGCCGTAATTAATAGATTACAACTTTATAAAGGCGGTAAAGAATTTAATTGTTTATTAGAGAGTTCAAAAACTTCTAATTTAGTACCTGTTAATTTCTCAGCGCACGCTAAAAGTATGGGTGCTGATGGTGAACATGTAAATTCTATATCTGAATTAGAAGAAGCTTTTAAAAGAGCTAAAGCATCCAAAAATACATATGTAATTTCAATACACACCGACGGATATCAATGGTTAGAGGGATCTGCTTACTGGGAAAGTCCTACTCTATCAATACCAAAGACTGAAGAAAACAAAAAAGCCTTAAAAGAACATCTTGCGGGAAAAAGTAAACAAAGAAAAGGTGTTTAACTTTAATGAACAAAGTATTTAAAGTAGGTTTAGTTGGCTGCGGTCATATATCTGAAACTTATTTTAGAGCACAAGAATACTTTAATAATATTAAAATCATAAAATGTGCCGATATTAATGCTGATGCAGCAGAAAAATGTGCAAAAACATATGATATAAAATCATCAAGCGTAGATGAAGTTCTTAAAGATAAAGATGTTGAAATTATTCTAAATTTGACAATTCCTAAAGCTCACTTTGAAATTTCTGAAAAAGCTCTTTTGTCAGGAAAGCATTCCTATAGTGAAAAACCTTTATGTATAAATTTCGATGATGGAAAAAAATTATTGGAACTTTCAAAAAAAAATAATCTTTATTTAGGTAGTGCTCCAGATACATTTCTTGGCGCCGGAATACAAAAATCAAAAGAATTAATTCAAAGTGGATTACTCGGCAAGATAAATTTAGGTAATGCAATTTTTGCCTTTCCAGGAGTTCAATCATATCATCCCAATCCTGAACCTTGGTTTGCAAATAATGGAGGTGGACCAGTTATTGATATGGGGCCTTATTATATTACTGCATTGGTATCATTATTAGGTCCTGTAAAATCTGTTAACAGTAGATCAAAAAAAGTTTTTTTAGAAAGAAAAATTGGTATTGGACCGAGAAAAGGAAAAAAAATTGAAGTTGAGTGTGATACTTCATATGTTGCAACATTAGAATTTAAAGACGAAACTCTCATACAAATGACTTTATCTTTTGATGTTAAAGAGCATAAAAGAAATCACATAGAACTTTATGGGGACAAAGGATCGATAATAGTAACTGATCCTAACATGTTTGGCAGTTCAGTTTTTACATGTCTTGAATTAGGAGCTAAATGGACAGAACATGTAACACATAACTTGGAGCTTGGTAAAATAAACATCAAAAATCAAAGTTCTAGAGCAAATGAGGCGTCTACAAATGCAAATTATAGAGGGGCAGGATTATCTGAGATGGCTTACTCAATTGAGAATAAACTAGAACACATGTGTAATGGGCAATTATCTCTACATATTCTTGATGTAATACAATCAATAATGAGATCAGCACACACAAGAAAAACAGAGTTACTGTCAACAGAATGTAATATTCCAAAGGCTTTTACTCAAGATAAAATAAAAAAAATCCTTAAATAGAGTTTTTTCTTCCTAGCAAGGCAGCACCTCTTACGCCGCTTGCATCACCATACAAAGGTTTTAAAAAAACTGTTTTTAAGTTAGGTTCATTAATTAGCTTAGATGTAATTTTTTTAATCTCATCCAAAAAATCAATTTCATTAGATAAACCACCACCAAAAACAATTGCATCAGGATCTAAAGTCGTAATAATGATAACCAGAGATCTTGCCAATTTATTTTTATAATCATTTATAAAATCATAAGCATTCTTTTCTTTATTTCTATAATTAGAAAAAATTTCTTTTGCTGTTAATTTTTTTTTAAATTTTATTTCATAATTTTTTTCTATTGATTTACCAGACAAATATCCTTCTATTCTGTTGGAAAAATCTAATTTTTTTTCTGATTTTAAATTTGAGTTATTGGTCTCCGGCATTTGATTTAAGCTCCATTCTCCACCCAAGCCATTAGAACCAGATATAATTTTTTTATTAATAACAAATCCACCACCACATCCAGAACCTAGTATAACACCAAAAACTGTTTCATAACGATTGGCAGATCCATCACTCGCTTCTGATAAACAGAAACAATTCGCATCATTCTCAGAGTAAATATTATTATCCAAAGATCTTTTTAAATCTTTGACTATATTTCTATTATTTAGCCATTGGGAGTTATGTGCATTTTTGATTAATCCAGTTGTATTATCAGTCACACCAGGATGACAAATACCTAAAATTAATTTATTATTATTTTTTTCCTCTAAATCTTTAACAATATTTATTATTAATAATAGTGTATCTTCATAATTGTTAGGTGTTGGAATTCTATCTCTGACTACTTCTTTGTTATTGCCGTCTAGTAAAACGTACTCTATTTTTGTAGCACCTAAATCTATTCCGATTTGCATTTTAAATTAAATCTTAATTATTTTTTTTAACTTTAAAGATTTTGACGCAGCGATAGCTAGAACTAATGCTTGATGGCCATCATCAAAATTAGCTCTTGGTTGCTTGTTCTTATTAGCTAGATCAGCTAAATCATGTAGTTGTAGAAAATAAGCTTCCTGATACCTTTCTATAAAAAATTTTAATAGTTTTTTTTTAGAATTAGTTCCTTGATTGTTGCTTAGTTCAACTTCGTTTTCTCTTTTGTTGTTAGATATTAGCATTCCCTTCGTACCAAAAATCTCAACTCGCTGATCATGACCATACGAGCAATGCCTTGCATTATTGATTGTACATAAAACCCCTTTCTTTGATTTTAATACAACTGTGGCTAGCTCAAAATCTTTTACTTTTTTAAATAATTTTGAATATTCGGATAAATCACTCGTGGTTGCAAATACTTCCTTAATAGGATCGTTCTTTAAATAAAATCTTATAAGATCAAAATCATGAATGATCATGTCTTTAAAGATACCTCCTGCAGTTTTGAGATAAGCTAGTGGTGGAGGCGCTGGATCCCTACAGGTAATAATAATTTTTTGCAAAGTTCCAATCCTTTTTTGTTCGATTGATTTTTTTAAATAATAGTGACCTGGATCATATCTTCTGTTAAATCCAAGTTGGACACGAGGAGAAAATTTTTTTATATATTTTTTACATTTAACAATTTTATTTAAATCTAAATCTAAGGGTTTTTCACAAAAAATTGTCTTTTTATGTAAAGCTGCCTCTCTGATAAAATTAATATGTGTAGGTGTAGATGATGCTATAAAAATTACACTAATGGACTTGTCTTTAAATGCATCTCTATAATTTTTTATTGATTTAGCATCAAACATTTTTTCTGCTTTTTTAGCTAATTGTATATCTCTATCGTAAACATATTTAAGATTAAATTTTGGATGTTTAAAAAGATTTTCTCCATGCATTTGACCTATACGACCAAAACCAAATAAAGCTACATTTATCATTAAAATTTAAGCCACTTTTTTTTTTTAGATGAGTCTAGGCAAGTTTGTATAAACTTAGCTGTCAATAATCCTTCGTAAGCGGTAGGATAATAGTAAGTCTTTTTGTTTTTTTTTGCGTTTATATGATCTGCTACTTCGTTGTAAATATTAGCGAAAGCATCTATATATCCCTCTGGGTGACCAGCCTTTACACGTGCAAAATTTTTTGAAAAGGGAGCTTCATGAAAAGATTTTTCTAAAATTTTAACAGCTCCTCTTGCAGGATTTAATTTTAAATAGTTTGGATCGTTTTGAACCCACTCTAAACTACCTTTGGAACCAAATATTCTTATTCTTAAACCGTAAACACCACCTTTTGCAGAAACACAAGTCCAGAATAAGCCTTTTGCACCATTTTCATAATTAAGTAAAACTTGTGCGTTGTTATCTAAATTAACATTCTTGCTAAACTTTTTCATATCGGCAAACAAAGAACTACCTTTTAGACCACTAATATAATTTGATAAATGATATGCATGTGTGCCAATTTCATTTAGCACCGCAGAGGAGCCAACTATTTTTTTATCTAATTTCCATCTAAAAATTTTTTTAGAATTTTTTTTATTAACAATAGTTCCGTTAGACCAATCTTGAACATATTCAACATTTATAAATTCTATATTACCAATTTTTCCATCCTTGACTATTTTCTTAGCCTCTCTAACCATGGGATAGGCAGAATAGTTATGAGTCAACCCATAAACGATTTTTTTATTTTTTTTTATTGCTGAATAAAGTTTTTTTGCTTGAGCGTAATTAGCAGCAAATGGTTTATCCGATATTATATGAATATTTTTTTTAATGAAATATTCTGCAATTGCCTGATGGCTTCCAGGTGGAGTCATTATTGCTACAACATCAATCCCATCTGTTCTTTTAAATTCTATTTCAGCCATTGTTTTATAGTTTGAATAGCATCTGTTTTTAGCCAAATCTAGTAACCTGCCAAAATTACTGTTAATTTTGTGATTTCGTGAAAAACAACCCGCGTAAATTTTATATTTACCATCAATTCTAGAGGCAATTCTGTGAATATTACCAATCCAAGATCCAGGTCCTCCACCTACAATACCCAATTTTAAAATTTTTTTCATTTGAGATATATTTATTTAATAATATAAATATTTTAAAAACAAGTTAATTAATTTTCATTAT
>MDSY01064723.1_pt1 | contig 15128 bp, 10 predicted proteins | sample 811131 | NCBI WGS metagenome assembly MDSY01 (sample SAMN05326643, study PRJNA326480) | marine metagenome | isolation source: seawater | place: Atlantic Ocean: South West | collected 2010 | reverse complement strand
TGGTAAAAAGCCAGACGATGGTAAAAAACCAGACGATGGTAAAAAGCCAGACGATGGTAAAAAGCCAGACGATGGTAAAAAGCCAGACGATGGTAAAAAGCCAGACGATGGTAAAAAACCAGACGATGGTAAAAAGCCCGATGATGGTAAAAAGCCCGATGATGGTAAAAAATCAGATGATGCTACTACAACAGGGGATAAACCCCCAGATAGTTCATCTGGTGATACAGGAGATGCAGGAGATGCAGGAGATGCAGGAGATGCAGGTGATGAAGAAGGAGACGAAGAAGATGATGGGGATGGTGCTGGGGGTGAAGATGAAGATGATAAACAATACAAGGTAACTATGAAAAAAAAATGTGATAGTGATGAGGAGAATGATGATGATGATGATGATGATGATAAAAAAGAAAGCACATTAAGTGGAGCAATTCAAATGATTAAAAGGATTGGAATAGGAACAGGTTCATGGCTAGGTATAATAACTAGACCAGATGGACATAAACCTGTTCATGATTTAGGAGATATATTTGTAAAAGAGCCTATTTGTATTGATGATATAAAAAAAGATATAGGTGCTGATTTCAGAGATTCAGATATATTAAGAAAAGCATTAAATACGATGGACTTAATAAGACTAGTAGCAGAATCAAGAGTATTTCAAGAAATAGAAGAAAATAAGGATTTAGAAAAAGAATTAGTAGATGATGTAAAAACTGCAAAAAAAAAGAAAGAAGCTAAATTGAGTGATCCGATGGCTCCTCCAAATGAAAAACTGGATGCATCATCAGCAGTAGATAAAGCAATTCTTTGGAGAGAAATTGGTGGATTATATAATGATATAATGAATACAGGGAAAACTGCCATGAAATTTCTGGGATTTTATAGTAATAGTTTGCCTGGAATGTTTCAAATGATGGATTCATATTTGTCTCAATTTGTAACAAATAGAGTAGATAAGGATAAAAAATTAGAAGAAGAATTAGAAGATGACCCAATTACCTTAGATACCAATTTAAATGAAATAAGAGAAAATAGAGACAAATTAAGATTATTATTACATATACCTCTTAGAGATGTAAATGAAGATAGGTTACGTGATCCAAATAGGATGAATGAAGAAATGAAAGGAATGATTAAAATTATACATAGAAAACTAGAGGAAAACAATATAGAAAGTTTATTATTAGATCAGATGCAAGAAGTAATGAAGGGTCAATTACCATCTTTAATAGAATTGCAAAATGAAATACAAGTATTGATTAATACGGCACAAGATACAATAAGTTCATTACAAACAGACATTGATCTTTTGAGAAAAGATAAAAAATCTACGGTAGAAGAGGAAAATATATTACATATGAATATTAGGGAACTAGATAAATTATATTTAAAATTAGAATATTTACATAAAAAAGAGTTTGATGAAAGAATGGCTCTCACGAATCCATATTTATTTGCTAAAAAAGATAATAGACCACCACCTTGTTGTGATATGCCACCAAAACCTCCCGGTCCTCCAAATCCACTATGTGAGAATGGGGGATGTGTAGAAGGAACCGTAGATGAAGCAAAAGCTCCATGTGAAACAGCGCCTGGATTTAGATGTCCAGCAATAGGACAAACAAACAAATCTACAGAGGCTGGTGCCGAAGAAGATGAAACAAATGCAGAAGAAGCAGAAGATGCTGAAGCAACTGCAGAAGAAGCACAAGAAAATGCAGACGAGCAAGAAATGTCTGGTGGAGGTAAATCAAATAAAAATGAATATAGGGGTAAAGAAATATCTTTATTTGATTTTTTATAATTAGCATCTTTTATTTAAAGTGCAAAAAATAATATATAATCCTAAACATCCGGTCATAGCAAAATATATTTTCATTAAATTATCACTTGGAATTTTAAACGAAGGTTTGATATTGGAATATCCTTCACTGCATGACTCTTCTGAATATGAGTTATAATTATTACTAAAAGAACAAGGGTCAATTGATTTTATATCTTTAATAGTTACGTAATGTGTTTCATCCATTACTTCATGTGCATTATTTCTAGTTTGCATGGTTAATGGAACACATTCGTTTTCTTCTTTATCATCAGGTTCAAAAATAGAGGTCAATTCACTTAAATCTATTTTTCCAACAGAACTTACTGCCGCAGGTATTAATCCTTTTAGCGCACCTTTTGGAACATTATCGATATAAAAATATCTATCATGTTCTATTCCGTCTGAATCTTTACATTTTTGTTCTGTAGATACGAACCTTTTTTCTCCTAATGGTCTCCCACTTAATGCTGCTCTAGATTTTCCACTAATTAATAAATCTACATAATGATTTAATCCTACTATATTTCTTTCTACTGAATCCCAATCACCTTTCTTACTCATTCCAATACTTTTTGGGTCTTTTATTTTACTGGGATAATCATAATCAGCCCCACTATCTAATTTAGCTAGCTGTTTTGAATCATATTTGCTCTGGTCTTCCCATTCAAGTCCCTCAATAATACCATTTGTAGAATATGATTTTTGTAAAGCAATAATAACTACACTAAATAATATAATTATGATAAAAAAATAAGTGGGATTCATATATTATTATTATATTATTTATTAGCTATATATTCCTTCAGCAAGTTTTTCTAGTCCTAAATCTATTCTAAATTTAGATTTATCGCATTCTTCATCACATTGGCATTCACTGACTTCATTGTAATTACTAGGAAATGAACAAGCATTGATATTTCCAATATCATTGATAGATACATATTGTGTTTCATCTGATGTTACATTATTATTGTCTCTAACTGGCATAGTTATTTGCCTACATTTAGGTTTTGATGGTTCAAGAAATACCGATTCTATTTCCGATATATCAAATTGTTTAAGAGTATGCATTGCACCTGCAATTAATCCATCTTCAGCTCCAGGTGGAGCATTATCGATATATATATATCTATCTTTTTCTTCATCTGTATTTTCATCTTTACATTTTAAATTTGTATTATAAAAAAATTTTCCACCTAATTGAGCCTTACCTGTTACATTTGACATATCTCCACCAAATACAATATTTAAATATTTTGCTTGTCTTTCAATATTTTTGGGTATCTTATTACCTTTTCCTTTTTTAGTAATACCCGCTTCATTTGGTGGTAATACTTTACTTCCATAATCATATATATATTCGGATTCAAAATTTTCTTTAATTCTAGAGAAACCTTCGACTGGATTCTGAATTTCTGGTATAGAAGGATTCGGAATTTCTGGTGTAGGAGGATTCGGAATTTCTGGTGTAGGAGGATTCGGAATTTTTGGTATAGCAATATTTTTAGTTGGTATATAAACTTTTTTTTTTGTTTCCTTATACAACCTCTTTATTTTGGGTGGCAATTTTGGTCTTGGTGGCTTTGCTTTTTCTGCGGCTTTTTTTATCGCTTTACCTGCAGATTTTGCTCCCTTCTTTATCGCTTTACCTGCAGATTTTGCTCCCTTCTTTACTTTTCCAAAAAATCCTTCTTTGTAACTAATGTTTTTTATTATAAAAATGATCAGTATAATAAATAAAAATATGTATGATATTATATTCTTCATATTATATTTTTATAATATATTTTTCTAAACTTATGATATAATGCATAGTATTCCATGGAAACCCCCAGTGATAGTTGGTGTAGTTCCTAAATATGTTAGTCCTAATTTAACTGTTTTAGGTTCTCAAGGAAGACCTAATCCATATAGACATTATAGGAGACAATTAGTAGATTATAATTCTAATGTAAACAATATTTCAAATAGTGTATCTATTGATTTATTAAATGCTCCAGGTGGTAGTGTAACAAATAATACATGTGAATGTAATGATACTTCAAATACTAAAGCAGTATATACATATGTTCCAAATAATGATACATGTAAGAGTAAATCATGCCCAAGATTTATAAAAAAACCGGCTTCTACGATTGTGAAAAAAAATTATTATCAATCATCTAGCAGTTATTTAAAATCTAGGCGTAAAACATATACACAGAATAATGGTCCAGGAAGTTCTAAAAATATAAATAACTCTTGCTGTAATAATACAGTATACAAGCCAAATAATCCCAATTTCTCTAATCAAGGAGCCGTATCCAGTAGTTCCAGAATAGACCGATTAAAATTAAATACAATACAAAAAAATGCCGCATCTTTTAAAGCACCATACGGCAGTCATGTAGCAAGTGCTGCATCTTATAAAGCAAATAAAGAAGCACCAAGAATGGTTAAAACCATAAATTATGTTGAAAAAAATGTATGTTGTTAAAACCAACTTGTATATTTTATTAAAAAAAATTATTAGTAAAATATAATAGATGTTAATACCTTTATGGAAACCTACTTCAACCAATCAAGTGATTTCTCATTTATCATACCCAGCAAATAATAAGGATACAACAACCTTAGTTCCCGGGCCTTGGAGAAAACCTTTTCCTTTAAAGCATTATCGAAGACAATTACAATCAAATCATTCTTCAAAATCAAAATCCAATGCTAAATTATATTTGTTAAATACACCTGGTGGTGAAATAAAAGATACTACTGGCGTTTGTGATAATGATGATAATTCGGTTCATGTAATTAAATCAAATATAAGTAATTTACCAGAGCCTTGTTTAGGAACATATAGTAGTGATGACAATAGATGTTTAGGTGGAACAACATCCATTACTATATCCGGTAGTGCAACAATGAATGAATCGCAGTATCATTCATCAGAACAATATTTAGAATCAAAATGTTTAACCTTTTCTCAAAAAAATAAAAGAATCTCAAATTGTGATTCTACATGTCCCACTATATATAATCCGTCAAATAATCAATATAATAGACAAGGCGGGGTTTCTTCCAGTAGTAGATTAGCTAGATTAAAGTATGCAACATTAACAAGAAATGGTGCATATTTTAAAAGTGCTAACGGAACAAAAAAAATAAATAAAGGAGCTTATTCAAATTCTGGTGTAAATAATAATATTCGTTATAATACATCTAAATGTGAAAATCATGTTATAAAAGGCTATGTTAAAAATGGGACTAGATTAGCTCATGAAAATTGTATATAGTATATATGTATATATATTATATTTATACATATATATATAATGCTTTATTACAAGAAAAAATCAAAGAAAATGTCCGAGATAAAACCCGCTTTACAAAAATTGACGGAGTTAAATATGACCGTGAAAACAGTTCCTGAACTAAAGGAACTTTATGAATTAATAAAGTTATATTTAAATAATGATAAACAAATAGATATATGTATACCGTTAGTAGAGACAAATCGTGTCCTCCGAGGAAGTCTGGAAATAGATGAAACAAAACCTACTTGGATTAAAATAGAATGTTTAGCATGATAATTTATATAGAAATATTATTAAAAGGTAATTTGTGTTTTTTACACCATTTAATACATTTATAAACATTTGTTTTTTTTAAAGCATTTATTTTTTCACCATCTATTTCATTGTTGATTAATGATAAAGTATTAGATATGTTTTCTATTTGTTGCTGACCAAATATAGAGTTATATTCTATTAATTTATTTAAAAAATGAGATGGTTTATATATAGATAATATATTTGTAATATTTTTTGTTTTTATTTTATGAAAATCCTTAACTAGATGTTTGACCACTTCATCACATTCTTTATATTTAAAATGTTTACACACAATATATTTTTCAGAATTTGCATGCCTACTTGTGTCTGGTTTCATAATATATACTTTGCTATATAATGTATTCAAAATATATATTAAATCCACCGTTGGTTTTGTAAAACTATCGAAAATTTTTAAAATAAAATGACCATTATATTTTTGCATTGTTAGTGCGTAACAAACTTGTGCAAATATTAAATTAAATCCAATTTCTTCTTGCTTGTTAAAATCAATTGAAAAATCAAATCCACCATCTGCAGTAATTAAATGCATCTTATTTTTATATTTTTTGCTACAATATTCTAAATTGCAAATATTAAACAAGTCTCCTGTATTATCTGCACCATATTCTATATAAATATTTGGATACATATTCAATATATCATCGCTTTTTTTCCATCCAGGGACATCAGGATTATTATCAATCAAGGTCATACCATAGTATTTATCTTTAATGTTTGATCTTAAATAACAAATGGCTTCGATAAATCCACCAGGACCTTCCGCCAAATGAAACGTTTCAATTGGATTATTAACATCATTTAACTCTAGTGTATTTATAATTTCAATTAATTTATAATAAGACCTGGATATAGGTCTAATCGTGCATACTGTTTTTTTAATATCTGGAATAACACTATGTATAAATTCATATGGATTGGTATATTTTTTATAATTATTCCATTCACCGCTAGATTCTAATACATCGATTCTAGTTTTAATTGCATTTAAATATTGATGTAAGGATATATTAATGGTTTCTTGCTTTTCTCCATTATATTCAATATTTATATTTTCACAACACGAAAGTTTATATAATTGAGGTAATAAAAAATGATTCATTAATATATTTATATATCATGTATTTATATTAATTTAAGTCTTTCTTTTAATTTTCTGGGACGTCCAATTGTAAATGGTATAGGCTCATCTACTAAACTATCTGTATACATTTTATATACTTCCTTTGTATCTACATTATGAGTCTTTTTATATATGAAATAAGAATTCAAAAAGGATATTTCTTTTTCCTCCGGGGTCATTTTTAAGGCATTTTTATACATTGTATTTTTTTTTAATTGGGTCATAATATCAAATAAATCTTTAAAAGAACCATGAGAGGTTTTAAGTCCTTTTTGTTTACATTCTTCACTTGTCAATGGAGAAAATCCGTAATCTGCTAGGATTTGAGTCAAATAATCAAAATGGACCAAATATTCTTTTGTATATTTATTAATTGTTTCTTGATAAATATCAATTTGATACCCCACACATTTTTCATTACTTGGGAAATCTGAACCAGCATATTGTTTTTTAATAGACCATATTTTTGTTTTATCCAACATAATTGAATATTCATCATTTTTTTTCTGATTTCTTAACATATCAAATATAGATTTGCCATTAAAACATGTTCCAATAAAATATCCATGTGGTTTTGTAAAATCACTTACATTTTTCAAGAAAGTGTGCAATATTCGTTTACTTTCAAACATATAATGTAATGCAAATTGTATAGAGCTTATATTAAATTTATCCTTAGCTATACCATATAGATTAAATAAATTATTTCCCAAAGAACGCTTATCTTTTTCTCCTTTACCGACCAACGCATTCATGGCTTTTTTACTAATATCATTATAGAATGCTTCCCCGGATTCTATATTTAATCCCGTATTACCATGTAAGAAAATGGCTTTTGGAATAGAGTGAAATTTTTTCTGTTCGTCTAAATATCTTGCACATGCGCCATTTATTTTATTTTCAATATTGTCTCTGGATAAATCTATTCCTAATACAAAATCTAATTTAGAATGACGCCATTTTGATAAGTCTCCTCCTTTTCCTACTGCATAATCAATTAACTTGTCACTCGATTTAGATACTATATTAATTAAGGTTCGTTTTACAAATAAATTATGAAAGTCTCGTAACCCAATTGTTTTAGAATCTCCATGAAGTTTTACATAATAGGTATCACTATTTGCCATATCCATAGTAACATTATAATTTGTTGCTAGCATATATGGTTCAATTGGATTATGAATCGATTGCCAATTGCTGTTTGCTGCATGATAAACATTACCATAGTTTTTAAATCCATTTCTAAATTCAGCTGTTTTATCATATCTTACTTTAATCGGAGTCCATTTCCATTTACCTTGTTTTTTTAAATCATATTTAAATTCAACAATCATATTATCTTCAATCACTTCATTTTCTTCTGAAAACATTTGAGGCTGTCCATTTGTGTCTGTTTTTAATAAAATATTGCAACAATGAGCATTAGAATCAAATGGATTGGTTGGATAAAATAGTGCTGGTTTATAAGAAGATTCTTTCAATTCTTTACTCTCATTGCTTCCATTTAATAATGTATCTAATGGATTTAAATATCCATGTTTAGATTCATCAAATCCTATTTTTAAAAATAAGGTTTTATACTGTGTAAGATTTTCTTTTGTTTGAACACCCCCAGTAAACAAATTACCTATAAAATCTTCATTTGTATCTGTTTTTTTAGTGGATATTAAAAAGTCAATTGTGTTATATTCCGGCGGTTTCCATTTAAAACTATATTCCCAATTTTTTTTATAATTTAAAGGCTTACTGGTTGAATTAATACAACCAACACCTAATAACGTGGGAGTAAATATTAATCCATCCGTATTATATTCAAATATGGACTGTAAACTATCACTTTCTTCAGTATCTTCTTCCACCTCACCTTCTTCCATGGAATCATCATCTGAATCTTCACCGGGAATATCTGTATGAATCCCCATTTGATCTAACAGTGTTTTACAACATGTGTAAATTGGATTGGTTGCAGAAGCCACATAAAACTTTTTTGTAATCATTCGAATAGGACAGCTATGTTTTGGCACAATCGATTCCAATGACAAGTCATTCACTGCATTAATACACTCTAATAAACGCATTACTGTTTTTGTTTCCATTTTAGATTCATCTATTAATACTTCACCTCTAATATCCTTTCCATTTATAAAATATGCATCAAAACAAGCATATAAATTGATATATTTTTTATGCTTGTCATGCAATATATGTTCCCCATCAAACATGCTTTTAAATATTTTATTATTTTTTGTAATTGCGCCAGTAAATTGAACATTCATGGACATATCAATCAAATATACTCGCCCAACATCATTGATAAAACAAATTTTTCTAAGACCATCCGCTTTATCTGTAACACAATAATTTTGCATTATATTTGGTGTTAATGTTTTTTCATTCTTAATCATATTGATTTGATGTAATGTATTTGAAGAAGGTCCAATAAAATCACTTGGTCGTAAATTATATTTTGGATTATCTGCACCATGTATGAGCTTATAATATTGTTGTAATATATTAGTTTGTTCATTATAACCAATAGGATAATTGGATTGCTGCAGTCCAGATAATATATATTTTATCATTTTTTTAATTTTACTCTCTAGTTCATCTACTGTATAAGATTTACTCTTTATAATATCATTATTGAGTTCTATTTCTATTTCATAAAACTCGTAATTATTAAATACATTAGATTCATGAATAGAATAAGTCATAATAAATTGACCTTTATCTTTTCTAGATGATTTTACAACACTTAAATCAATTTTAAATGGAAAATCATCATGGATTAATGTGGTTCGGTTTAATAATCTATAGCTTTTTTTTGTTTCTTTCCAGGATTCTTTCAAGTTTTGAACAATAGTTGAATTAGGTCGAAATATTTTTTCTTCTTGTAACGAGATTCGAAATTGAAAGTCTTGATTATCAATTGGATTTTTTGGAGGATTTCCTTGTCTATATTTAAATTTTTGTATATAGCTTTCTTGGCCAGATAATTGATTCGTTTTACAATATTTTGATATATGAAATAAATCATTTATTTCTGTGCGGATATTAGAGTATCGCATATTACCATCATTATCTTTAAATTCACTGTTTATTTTCAAAGTATGTTTATCTTTATGATTTGTTTTGAATCCTAAGGAAAATAATTTTTGAGCTACATTATCAAAATCGATTCTTTTTATTTTATTTTTGGATTGAGTTCCAAATCTAATTTCAAATTCCAATACAGAATTAGGATTTGATATATTTTTTAAATATTCTGATAACAATATCTTTAATTCTGATTGTTTGGGTGATGTCATTATATATGTTCTATACATTTTATATTTATTCAATTTTTATTAAATGATATATTCTATTTTCATTAAATCGTTTATATTATTATAAAGATCCGTTTTGTTTTTTCCTTCAGTTTGTATATTCATCTTTGTGGCCATAGAGATGAGGTCATGTTTTTTATACGCAGATAATGATTTTAAAGGCTTATCAAAATCCACAATTTCAATATATTTATTCTTAATTTCTTTCACTTCTTCTCGACTTATATTTAATTTTAATTTATTAGTTGGAATAATTTTATGAAATGATTCATCACTTGTGTGTATTTCATAATAACTGTATTTATTTACATATATAATATTTTTATTATACAATAAGCAAAGCGCGTGCAATCCGTATATATTTAAATTATTGTCCTGTAAATTATGAATAGCTTCTTTTTTTTTCAATATGCGAAATGGTTTCAATATACTTGGATTAGATTGCAATTTTTCTATTGCATTTATTTTAAATGTTTTCTCTATTTCAAAGGTATTCATCGTATCTTTTATTATTTGGCCATTTAAAATAGTATAAAATAACCAAAATAGTTCATCATCTGGTTTTTTTTCCTTGACATTGCGTGTATTTTTTTCATGCTTTATTTTTTTGCTGGGAAGTATATCTTCTTTTGGTTCATTACTATTCATTTTAGATAATAAATCATAATTATTACTAGTTAACATATATGGATTTAATTTGAATATAATATCAATCATAATTAATATTATATTGTGTCTTTAATTGGTTTGAGAAAAAAAATTGTTTTGAATTATTTTTTTTTTCTTTTCTAAATCATTTAGATTATCTTCTTGTGTTTTGATATAATCAATATAGTCTTGTAATTTTTTAATAACATTTTCTGGAGCATTTGAAATATTTATAAATGACCCATTTTTATTTTCAGTGATTGGTATATTGTTTTCTTTTAACATTTTATATATTTCGATTTGATTTTCCTTAGACAATGATTCAATCGCTTTTTTTAAATCTAACAGATTCATAGTATATACTTTGACTTATATTTAATTTACTTTTTTTTATGTTTTTGAGTTAAATTTATTTTATTTCTGAGTTCAGCAATTACACTAATATAACTGTCATACAGTTCAAATCGATGACCAATGATTTTAACAGATATAATATCGTTTTCTGCAATATTTGAAAAGGTTGCATCATCATAATGATGGTCTCTAGATATAAATATAACCAATGGACTTTTTTCATAATTGTGTAGCTGAGCCTTAATTCCAGCTTTTGTAATATTTTGAACCTCTCCAGTAATTATCATATTTTCTACAGGTAAACATATATCACACGAAAATATTACATCAAATGTTATATCATTTCCAAAAATTTCTCCACCAGAATAATTTATCACTTGAATTGTATTTTTTTTTACAAATCCTTCTTCAATACATTTATCTTCATATTTTTTAGACAGTTTATTTTCTAATAATTGTTTTAGATTTGACCCAACCATTTGAAATGGTATTGTAATCTTTTTTTCCAATATAGATTCATTAAATATGGTGCTATCATTAGAAGATTCCGTTTTTTTGCTCATATTAATATACCATAGTATTATTTAATTTGATTCAATTTAATTATAATATTCCTACAAATGGTTTTTGAAACCAAATTTGTTCGCTTGTATCATTTTTCCACCTTAATATAAATTCTAATTCTGCTCCTAATAATAAGGTGCTAATTGATTTTGTATTGTCTTCATCACTATTTTTTATATATTTTGTATAACCCAATGCATCATTAATATATTGAATTAATTCAGATTTAGATACATCTTTTATTTTGAATCCTGTGCTAAGTTTCTTTTTATTTGCTTTTAATTCTTGCATTATAGAAGCTTTTATTTTTAACTTAAAGTCTAAAGAATTTTTTGAACAAATACCAATATATCCAATAATCATTCCTAAATCATCTACATTAGATTTAAATTTTAAAATGTCTAATGCTAGTGCACGTTTGGCAGTATCTTTTGCAACAATCCATGCATTTTCTTCAAAAACATACAATTCAATGGCTTTATTATGAATTAATACAATTCCCGTATATTTATCGGTTTTTATTAGAATAGAATCAAAATATTCTTTAACCATTGTATAAAATGAGCTAAGTGATTCATTGTAAATGTAGTTTAAGATTTGAACACAATCTTCTATTTTTAATCTTTCTATCATATAGTGCATGACATATTTATTATATTGTTCGTTAGATATACCATTTGACATTACAATTTCTTTTGTTTTTTTCAATATTTTATAATTATCAGGAAGCTCTATTTTATTTGTATTATCAATACATGAATCATACATTTCTTGTATTTCACGTATTAAATCATCATTTCTTGATTGTATATTTTGTTTATTTTTTTTAACATTTTTATCTACATTATATGTTATATCTTTTACTTTTTCTGTAAATGGAACGGTTCTATCATTCATAGATATTTTGGAATTTGTCAATTCAATGGGTTGAAATATATAATAATCTTTAATATTTACTAAATTACCTCGCCGATTGTATTTATCGTGTATATACATAAAGGGTGTAGATGTTAATTTATGTAATGCTAAATTAATTTCTTCAATCGTAAATGGTTTAAAATATTGAACATGTTCTATGATTTCTTGTTTTGTATAAACAAATTTATCATACATTAATTGTTTAATAATATTTATAATAATATTTAATCTGTTGCTGGCAAATATTTCCGAATAGGTAGAATTATCTACAATTTCGGATTTTTTTCCACTACACGAAAAGTGGCAACTGTCCATATAGTCACATATGGATGTAAATGGCTTGTCTCCGACTGTATAATCAATTTCTTTTTTATTTGATAAATTTTGTTTTAATGTTATTTTCATCTTTTCTGCAGAAAAATTAGTTTGTTCAATATTTAATAAACAATCAATCGCATTTTCTTTTAATGCTCTATTGATTTGACCAATTTTTACTGCTTTATTTTCGGCATATCTATATAAATAAATATCAATTGCTTCTTGTTCTTGTTGTGTTAAAATGGTTCCATGTAAAAATATTTGCACATTTCTTTTACTAAATGGTAAATTTTTATGACTGCAATTACGTATAGCTCGTCCAATAATTTGCTCAATACGATTCATATTATACCATGGTTCTAATACATGGACCTGTCGGATATTAGAAAAATCTAATCCTTCTGACCCCGCAGAAGATATTAATACCACTTTAATTTTTTCTCCATTTATATTGTCGCTGTTTGTTAAAGCAATTACTTCATCGTTATTCTTAGGTGACAATAATTTGTCTCCAGTTATCATTGCATATTTGGCTTGCTTTGTAACATTTTGTTGAAGTGTCATAGATAATGCATCCATTTTCATACTGGGCGGATTTTTCAGCAAAGATTTGGATTTATCACCATATCTTGAAATTCCCATTTCTTCTAATGTTAATGCAACTGGTATAAGTCCAGCATCAATATATTGAGAATAAATTAATATAATACCTTCTGAATTAATAATACTTTCGGATATATGTTTAAGTTTTGAACTATATTTTCCAATTTCCTCTTGTGAAAATATTTTACCAAACTCCTTTGTTTTATAATCAAACTTATTTTTTCTTTGTGGATTTTTGGATATAGAATAGGACATTATTTCATCTAATCCTTCTTTACCGTATAATAATTTTAAATTAAATCCTTCTGGTATAGTAGATGATTCGCTTATTTGTTTATTAGGATAAACAATATTTAACGCATGTATTGGTGGCTGTAATACCGTATATCCAAATGTAGACGCTTCTTCATATTTTGTCATATCTTCATCATTAAATCCATCTTTTATATTATTTATAAGTAATTGATATACATATTCTTGATAAGAATCTAGTTTATTTAAAAATATATCAATAAACTGTAAATTTTGTAAAATAGGCATTCCGTTAAATTGAGTGGTAGGTTTTTGATTTAATGGGTCTTCATACGTTTTGGATAAATCAAATAGTTTCGGAAAAATGCGGTATGGAAATACATATGGATTTTCTCCACGAACATAAGAAACATATCCGATTGATTTTTTTTGAAGTATTTTTTTTCCGATTTCCTCACCAGAAGAGGATATTTTTAAATTATTTTCTTTATCAAAAATATCACTATTTGAGATTGTGCTTCTATTATCATTTGTATTTAATATATTAAGTAAGTATATTATTTCGGATGAATCATTATACATGGGGGTAGCAGATAAAAATAACAATTTTATTTTTTTAACATTTTCAACTAATCTACTAAGTTCCGATGAAACATATTTTGCTTCTCTATTGGAAGAAGAAGGTCTAATATTATGAACTTCATCTATTACTATTAAAGATTCTGAAAATTCTTTATTTAATTTGTTATAGATTGCTTTTTTTTTATTTTTAATAGAATCTGGTATTTTGGAAACATGTTGAATATAATTTGCAAATTTTGTATATCCAATAAAAATATAATATTTTTTAATCATTTTTTTTATACGTTCTACTATTTTTTCTTTTGATATATTTCCTAATTGACTAATATTTATGTCGGTTAATAATTTGTCTCCAGAACATCCCGTTAACTCCCAACCTTTTTCTGTTTTTGTTAATTTTCTTTGGTCAAATAGTTGAGTTTTGAAATTCTCTTGCACATTTGGAGAAGCAACTATTATTATTTTCTTTTTTATTCCAGAATATTTTAAATATTCCCTCATATTTTCAGTAATACCTATTGCCGCACACGTTTTACCAGTTCCGGTTCCATGATATAATAATAATCCATTATAAGGAGTTTGAGTAGATAAAAAATTTTTTATAAACTCTTGATGCGGTTTTAAAAATGCTTTTTGATTGCATAGTTTTTCCGCATGAGCCTCTAGTTCATCCTTAGAAACGATTTTGCCATCGTATTTAAATTGTAATTCCTTTTTTGAACTAATTTTTGAATTAAAATTTGGGTCATCTAAATGTGGATATATTCCAGAAATATTTTTTCCTTTACCTAGGGCTACATTATTAAGCTGTTCTTTTTTTTTTAAATACTCATTTGTGGATAAACCTTTTTGTAATTCATTTAGATTTACTTCTTCTTCTTCTGGTGATGGTATCGCCGGTACATCTGCTTGTTCTTGTTGTTCTTCTTTTTCATCTTCTGGTTGAGGAACTTGTTCTTGTTGTTCTTCTTTTTCATCTTCTGGTTGAGGAACTTGTTCTT
>MDSY01046304.1_pt1 | contig 15129 bp, 11 predicted proteins | sample 811131 | NCBI WGS metagenome assembly MDSY01 (sample SAMN05326643, study PRJNA326480) | marine metagenome | isolation source: seawater | place: Atlantic Ocean: South West | collected 2010 | reverse complement strand
ATTTGTATTTGAGATTTCCTCCTGATTCTTATCGCGAAAAAGTTTGGGACCACGCCGCGGGTGTTGCGGTCGTGGAAGCGTCAGGGGGGGTCATCACGGACGGCGAGGGCAACACCCTGGACTTCACTAAAGGAAGGTTTCTGGAGCAAGTAGGGGGGATCGTCGCGAGCGCTAATGCGAAGTTACATGGGGAACTGCTGGGGGCGCTGAAGGAAGGCAGTGAGTGAGGATAGTAGACATAGTCTCATTTATTATTTCACAAACTTTATACAGGCGTATGTACACTCAACCCTTCCTATCCCCCTAACTCACATCTCGTCATCCGTCTGCATGACCTTCGAACACAGCTCTTCGTAAAACGGTCTGTGTACTGCCCACGTGACCCTTCCTACCGTATGCGCAATTAGTTCCGTGAGTTTGCAAACGTCTTTCGCCACCGTCGCGCCGTCGCCACCGAACCCGAACCGCACCAACGGCGCCGCGGCAGCAGACGCGCGTTGTATGAGTACCTGACTAAATGCGCGGTCAGTACTTTTCAGCGCTTCGCCAAGCAATGATCTAACTTGAAGCGCCTCCGCAAGGGCGTTGGTGAGTTTTTTGCCCATGGAATCAGTTGGGGAAAGCAATTGGCAAAGCAATGCAGTGACTTGCGCGAGCGCGTCGTTTCTGTCGTCGCCAGGTCCCACTATTTCCAACGCAAAGTCCTCGACCGTCGTTGTCGGGTCGGATAGCAAAGCGTCTAAACGAGTTACAGGGCGTTGACGGTCACTCTGACTGTTTGCGTATAGAACCGCCGCGCGAGCTCTCAGGGTTTCGAACTCGGTTTGTAGTTGGTGCAGACGTTTAGCGTCGAATTCCAAAGTCTCGGGCAAAGTCTCTCCGGTGTGATCTTCATCAGCACTCACCACCAGGCCAACAAGCCCGAGCCTGACTAACCCTTCCGCGGTAGTGGCACTTGCGACGCACGTGACCGGTGGCGTCGAGACTTTGTCTCGAGGTTCCGGGGCGGATGTGGTATCTGTCGAGGTTCCAGCGCGCATGGCGAACGTCGGCGCATTGTTGCTTTTCGCTTGGAAACTCTCAAACGCCGACCGAGGAATTTGCGCGTCGAGCCGGTGCGCTTTTTGTGTAACTGATGCGAGCCAACTTTCAGTGCGAGGCAGTGACTGGTTTCTCGCCGCGAATCGCGCTCTTGCCCACTCCACGCCCCTCCCGTTCACCGCGAGGGGTACAACTGTCATCATCGCGGCATTCCCCACGTCAGTTTTGATCTGCGTTAAAATAGTAAACAGCTGCCGAAGCGCGTCCACCACCGCCGAGGCGACTGCGTGTCGCGCGTTGTCGACATCGCCGTTACTCGCGAAGCTCGAAGCTTCACCCGCTAGACGTTCTAATCTCACAGAAAGCGCATCCGAAGATACGTCGTGTTGTTCGTCTCTCACAGGCGCGCCCAGCCGCTTCAACATTTCAGAGGTGTCTCGGACCAAATCTCCGAAATACCCCGCACTCAACGTGTGTGGATCGTTGACGACCCTGGTCAACGCGACGTTCGCGGCGGTTGCGGTGAGCCGGAGTAACAAATCAGCCTCGCGCTCCGTGCGTCGGTGTTCGGGACACAATCCCGCCAAAGAATCGCCGAGCTCGCCGATTACGTTCACTGCAGGTTCCACGTCGGTAACGAGTAACCCGTCACGCACGTTGTCCCAAAACGCACGTTCCATCGTGGTGCGAATTCGCGTTGCCAACGATTGGGGCGTGGCATCGGTTGGTGTCGGTTCTTTTCCGGGCGAATCTTTTCCAGAAGACTCCAGCCGCCACTCGGGGTCGATCAACAGTTCGTGCATAAGCGCTTCGTTCGTGATGGACTCGGAGAGGGTTCGACGTGCGTTTGAATCATCATGATGGTCACTAGACACAGTATTCTCTGCACGCCGCGCTGCGAACGCGGCGAGTCTCGCCGCCCTCACGGCGTCGCGCGCCTCGACTCGTCGCGCCGAGCTGGACGCAGGATCACTCTCCGCGAGTGACTCCGGCGAACCCTCCATTGCAACACGTTCCTGCACCATCACGGCTTGCCTCGCATCAAACACCGCTGCATCGAACCGCACAACACCGTCCGCACCGATCAGTCCTTTTACCTTTCCGCGAAGCGTTCGAATGTCACGTGTAAGCGCTTCGAGAATCGCGCGCGCGTCAGAGCCTTCATCGAAGTCCTCGACCGTAGTCGACGCGCCAACTGTTTGCCGCGCCGAGGTTTCCATCTCCACGGCGACTCTTGTCAGTTCGCGCTCAAGAACCTGCGCATCTTGGAGCTTCCACTGGGTGAAGGCATCGGTGTACGCTCTAAAATCGGTATGGAAACGACGAAGCGCGGTGCGAGGGGAAACGGGAGAAGTCTGTGTATCTGTACCTCCAATAAACGTTTTCGCCAACACATCAGCCGCGCGCGTAACGTCTGCTGCGGTTGATTTCAACAATCGCGCATGTTCTCCCCCCGCCGTTGACGCGCCCGCGGCCCCGAGCACAACCTCGGGGAAGGACACGATAACGTACGCGCATAGAAGCTCTCGAGCGGTGAAAAGTTCTTGTTTTGTATCGCAACCGGTGTTCAACTCGGGCGGTGTCAGAATTTGCGAAAACGTTTCCCTTTCGCTTTCGGTTTCGAATTGATTCGCGGTATCACGACGCGCGGCGGAACGGTCCATGGCTTTGATTTTTTGTGCCACTCTTTTGAAAAACGCGCTTGTAGCGTGTATCGCCTTCTTATCTCTAGCAGCTTTGGCGAACGCGTCGAAGGCATCATCCGCTCCGATAGAACCGTTTGGGTTTATTTTCGTATCGGGGCGGAGCGTTAGAAACGAAAACGCGAGGACGTTTGTTTTTTCGCGACCAACCGAAAACAAACGCCACGCGCGTTGGATTGTTTGCACAGCTGTGTGTCTTTTGTGGCACGTGTCGAGATTTTCATGGTTATCCACTCCACGCCTTTCTGGCGTACCTGGGCCGCGCGAAGACTGTCTACGCAAACTTCCGCTCCTCGTGCGCATTGCGGCGCGTCGGTTCCGCTCGGCGGCAACGAGCCGTTGTTCGAGCTGCGCTTTTTTTCTCGCCACTCTGTTCAAACGCTCAGTGGCGGCGCGCGTGACCCGGGTGTTCGCAGCGCGGGCCTTTGCGCGCGTGCGTTCGAGCTCGTGAACCTGCATGGGAGAGGAGGACAATCGGTTAGAGGGGAGTTTGGGTCAGATACTTACGTCCAAAAGTTGTAGGAATGAAAAAAACGCCTGTAAAAAAGCGAGTTGCGAAATTTCGATTTGACGAGACGGGCAAAAAAAGATGATGTCTCGGAAGCTCCGCTGTGTGGTGACTCGCGTCCTGGGAGGGGCGGGCTGACGCCTCTCATCGCGTCACGCATGCTGGCTGTGGAGACGTGTCGATCGTTCCCTTCGAGGTGTTTGGCTTGAGCCGGGACGGCGTTTGCGTTAAAATCGTCGACCGCGTTTGCGAATGAAAGGCGTTTTGTCCTTCCGAGAAACAAACCCTCGGGGGGATGATGACAGGGATGGCACGCACCTGTAACCTTTCCGCGAGCCTCAAGCGCTCTTCCAGGTCGGTTTGCGTTACGAATCGTTCCGCGCTTGTTTGTAAACGAACACTGAGACGTTTCGGCAACGGCCAGGTATCGAAGGAACGGTCCCTGGTCTCGTCGTCCCCGCCGAGCGAGTCTGACGCGCCACATTCGTTCGGACGTCTTGTCGCTTTTTCCAGAGAGGGACCGGGGACCCGCCCGGGTATCACGAACACAAACATGGCGCGTTACGTAACGATACGACGCAAAGTACGTATCGGGTCGCACGAGGTGCCGAAAAGTACGCCTCGAGGAGGTCGGTGGCCTGCGCGGGCGGCTTTGTCGAGGCGCAGCAGGGGTTCGTTATTTTAAGGTGAAATTCTGGGTTAACAAGACCGCTCAGAGATTTGCAGTCGCGCGCTATTTTGCGGACGAGAACGAGCGAGACACACGTCACCATTGTGGTAACGCGCGTACCTCGGGCTGGCCCTGCGGTGTTTGGTGCACGATGCTCGCAATGCTTAACTGCCCGGTGACACGCGTCGCCCCCCACGGAGGCGTCAAGGCACCAAGTGCGTCCACCTCTTCGCGCCACGCGTGGGGATGCAATATTCGTGTTGATGACGTCGGCCGTCGTTTTAGCAAATCACGTCGCGGTGCCGCACGCCCCGTCCGCGCGTTGTTCGACCCCGACTCCGTAGATGACCCGTTGCTGAAACAAGCGATGAAAGAACCTGTGGCGTTTTTCGGCGGGATGTTCGCCGGGTTCTTGGGGCTCAGCGTTGATGACAAAGAGTCGCCACTCACGCAGTGGGTAGATGCGACGAGTAAATCGGCGGGGCGGGGCGGTGAGAAAACGGAAGAAATCAACGCGGTACAAGGTACGGAGAGGAACGAAACGAACGTTGAGAGTGCGGTGAAGGAAACTGCGGAGGAGGAAGTGTCACAAGAGGTGTCGAACGAGGTGCCCAGTGACGTGACGGAGACGAAAACGAAAACCGAGGTGTAGACAGTACGGGTACCTGCGTTATCTATATTTTACAAAAGACTAATTATTTTTCTCGTCCCTCACTCCGTTTGCGTTATCACGTCTATTTGCGCGTACAGCTCCTTCACGCTCAGCAGCGACATCTTCCGACACTTCAGATCCGTCGGTTTCGCGTACACTTCCAAGTCCAGCCGCTGCGTTTCTACGTTCAATTGTAACTCCGAGAGCTTAAAAAAAGCCCAACCTTTCGTTGACGTATTATTTTTCTTCGGCTTGAAGTGCTTTAACTCGAGAATGAACCCTACGTCTCCGGAACTGGACGCGATTTGAGTCAGGTCGTGCAACGGCGAAGAGACGTCCACTAAAGGTGTCTGTACGTGTATCACGGTGTCGAACACGATGTGCTGCTCTTCCCTTCGAAAGGTAACTGGCGTATCCTGTGTCACTTCGCAAAGAATGCCGCCGGGAAGTTTCACGACTGATATTGTGGCGAAGCAATCGATGTACCCTGTCGCCGCGTCTTTTATTCCTATCTTTTTTAAATTGAGAATCAGCTTTTTCTCGCCGCGTTTGCGAAGGCGCAACGGGGGAAGGAGGGTAGATGAGGTAGTCATGCCAGTACCGTTGTTTCCGTCGTCGTCTTGGGAATAGGACGTCGAAGGCGTTGTGTTGATTTCGGGAACTAAATTAATCGCGTCAAACTGATTACTCATCCCTCGTACCGCTAACCTTTCCATCGTCTCCGCGACTGGTACGTGCCCCACCGCCTCTGGGGCGACGTCGAACGGGAACTCCGCGTTTGGGTTCAGTAGGTACTGGGAGAAAAATCCGGCAAGTTCTTTGCAGGCGTCAGGACCTACGCCTAAATCGACGCCGTCGCGGCATTCGTTTATTCGCAACGAAAGCAAACTCATCAGCTTTGCGGTTTGCCCTAACTCCCACCGGCTGAATTGAACTTCGTCACGTTCGGTTTCCCTTCGAACAGAATCACGCAGCTTGCCGTACGCAGTCTCCGCGGCGTCAACCTGGGTGTATGGGTTAGGGTTTAGGGTACGCAGAGAGGTCAGTCGCAGGGTATCAGATTACGGGAAGAAACGAATGGCGTGAGGCCTTGTCGGGTCGGGACATTGACAAGAAGGATCCGGAAACGTCTGCCTGTGCCGCACGTACGTCACCCCAGCCGTCGCACTCGAGCGCGTGCTCGTACATCGCCGCGAAGTCGCGATGACGCGAGGGCCGCGCCGCGCTCATCACGGCCAGCGGCGGAGACACACACCGCCGACGCGCGCGGACGAATGACGAAATGCACAAGAAAGACGAAACAAAACGAAAAGGTCAACAAAATTCACGGACGAGAAGAATAGGTACGTCTGGTGGAAGGTTGCGATGGACTTTGCCTGCAATTTTCTGTTATAAAAAATCGACACGAGCCTCACGAGACTAACGACTCTAGCTCTCGTTCCGTCGGAACCCTTCCAAGGGTACCCACGTAGGGTAGGAACGTAAAAATGAATGGACGCGCACTACAAATATTTAGTCCCAAGCGGCTCCGGCGCGACCTCCGCCGCCGCCGCCGCCATTCCCTCCGCCTCCGCCGCCCCCTCCTCCGCCGCCCCACCCGCCACCTCCGCCTCCGCCACCTCCACCGCCACCGCCTCTAAAGTCTCTGCCGCCAAATCCTCCTCCGCCCCTCTTCCCGCCGCCCCTGCGTCCGCCGCCTCCGAAGCCTCGCGCGGCGAACCCACCCAGGAACGACGGCACTTCCTGTCCGGCTTCCTCCATCAGCTCCATCAGCGGGCGCGCCAGCCCTGAGTCTTTTTCCGTGAAGAACGCGGTCGCGAGGCCCTTCTTCCCCGCCCTACCGGTACGTCCAATCCTGTGCACGTAGTCGTCAATGTCGGAGGGTAAATCGAAGTTGATGACGTGCGTGACGTGTGGAATGTCCAGACCGCGCGCGGCGACGTCGGTGGCGACCAGGATGGGCGTCTGCCCACTTCGGAACGACTTCAACGCCCACTCTCGCTCTTGCTGAGTACGGTCACCGTGAATAGAAGTACTCGGGAAACCCTGCCTGGAGAGCCAGTCCTCCAACTGGTCCGCGCCTCGTTTTGTTTCCGTAAACACGAGCGTCAACCCCTTCACCGCTGACACCAGGTCCATCAACATCGATTTTTTATCCTCATACCCCTGGATGTACTCGATCTGCTGCGTGATCAGGTTGTGCGACGACCCTACTCTTCCAACCGTCAAGAAGATGTAGTCATCCAAAAAGTCGCTCGCCATGCGTTGGATTTCCTTGGGGAACGTCGCGGAGAACAGCATTGTTTGGCGCTCGCTCGGTGGGGGCATGTCGCGCTGTTCCACGATTTGACGAATTTGAGGTTCGAAACCCATGTCCAACATCCTGTCAGCTTCGTCAAGCGCGAGGTACGCCACCATTGAAAGCGAAATCTTCGCCCTGTCAACAAGGTCAATCAACCTACCAGGCGTCGCGATCAAAATGTCGCACCCCCGTTCCATCTCGCGGAACTGCTGCGCCGCGGGCGCACCGCCGTACACGACCACCGACCGCACTCCGGTTTGGTACGCGAACTTCCGCGACTCCTCGTGGATCTGGATCGCCAGTTCTCTGGTAGGGGCGATCACAAGCGCGATGGGGTAGGTCTTGCGCCCCCCTCGTTGCCCACCGTTCAAGTTCCTCGTTAAAATCCCGTGAATAATGGGGAAGCAGAACGCCGCCGTCTTCCCAGACCCCGTCTGCGCGCACGCCATTAGATCTTTCCCCGCCCGCGAAATGGGAATCGCGTACTTCTGCACGGGCGTGGGGTTTTTGAACTTACACCGCTCGATGTTCTTGTTCACCGCGGCGCCGAAGTCTATGTCTTGGAACGTCTTGATCGCCTCGTCCCAGGGGGGGGAGCACTCCACCGGGATGTCTTCGTACATGTCGAAGTCAATGCCGGTGCTTTCGCCATACACAGGGGCCTCGCCATCCTTCCCAGCGGTGACGGAGATGCCACTCGCCTCACCCATACTCTCAATAGCTTGCTTATCCTCCGCCTCCTGCTTCGCGAAAGGGTCCTCCTCGCGGTCGAAACGGCCAGAAGAGGCCCAGCCACCGCCCCTGGGTCTGTCATCGCGACGCCCGTAGTCGCCGCCGCCACGGTCGTCGCCCCTTCTTCCTCCAAAGCCGCCGCCGTAATCACCGCCCCTGTCGTCGCCTCTGCGGCCGCCGAAAGAACCGCCGTAGTCGTTGCCGCCTGTTGGGTTGGGGGAGGGAAGAGAGGAGTCAGGTTAGTTGGCGGCTCATGAATGAAAGCAAAAGAATCATTCCCAAAAAGTTTGCCAAAAGTGTAATTTTTACTCTCGCGAAACGCACGAGTGCCGATCTTCGCGTGCGTTTAGGGTTTACCAAGGGGGTCGGTGTGGGTGTTTCCCGGGGATGATGCATCTCAGAACGTCGCCATTGTCCCTACAACGTGCTCCGGAACAAATGTTTACTGACTAACCACCCCACACGCGGTCGGGCCTACTCGATCGCGGCACTTCCCGAACGCAAGGTGGCGGAAAAATTGATAAATTACTTGAGTGGCTCTCCGCGCCCGGGCGGCACTTTGGGCGGTCTTGGAAAAAGTGCGGGAGCGCGGCTACGTACCGCCACGTCTATCGTCTCGTCCGAAATCGCCTCCGCCTCCAACGCCCGCGGGACGGTTGCGCAGGTGAGGGGGGACGTACGCGGGTTTGCTGTTGCGAGGATTGGATTATTGGAGGGGGGTAAGCTCGTGTCGCCGTGGCGCGCAGGTCGGCGGATTGCGATCCAGCGAGGAAAGAGCGGGACGGCGGTTCGCGATGTGCATCGGCAGGCCCCGGAAGACGTTTTTGACGCTCACTACGATTCCGGTTTGATTCCTTTAATTGCTAAATTATAATACGTACCCGTCGGGGGCTGCGGCCGCGGGCGCGCTGGACCCTCCTCCGCCTCCGGACATGGGAGGGGGGAGGTCACCGGTATCGTCTGCCCAGTTGGACATCGAAGATGGAAGTGTTTTCGGTGCGGTGATGAGTGGTACTGCCACACTCGTGTTGAGGGGGCGAACTTGGGAAGTCTCGACAATCAGCGACGGTCGTAACTCTACGCGCGTGCGATGCACAGCGGGTGTACGTGGAACAGTCGCCTGTATCGGGCGCTGTGTGCTTGGTAGTGTTGCCGGGACGGCACGCGCGGCTTTTTGGGGATCGCGAAGAAGCGCGGAGAGGTTTTTGGGCTTCAGTTTTCGGCACTCGAACGCAGCCGTCACCACACACGAGGGCGCTCCGAGGGGACGCTTTCCCGCGACGGAACGGAGACCTTGTGAAGCTTGTTTACATTGGGTCATCAGGTGTGACTTTCAGCTCGTGACCGCGTGTGACTCCGGTTCAGCCTCCCCTAAGGCTCCGCACTGAAAACACGCGCCGTCATGCCACCGAAGAAGCGCAAAGCCGATGCCACCTCCCTCGATGAGATGGACCGCGAGTTGTACCAGCGGTTCCGGGCGGCGGCGAACAGTGTTTCGAGTTTGTACACGTCGTCTTTGAACCTTCAGAAGCGGGCGTTTAACGGAGGGGCGCGGCGAACCACGGAGAACCTGTTGCAATGGGCGCAAAACCATCAAGCGCGTGGGGAGAAAAACATCAGCGCCTCCGATTTGATACAAGCCTTGCAAGCCGAGCTGGTGGTTTTAGAGGGCGAGGACTCGGTGTTAGCCGCGTCGGGGGACTCACCAGGCGGCGTAGCGCCGTGGGCACCAGGGGACAGAACTCAAGGGGGGGGACATGGGGGGAGGTCGCGGTTCTCAGCCCTGGATTCAAACACGGTACGTCCAAGATACGATTTTGTTTTTGGCCAAACGCAAAAGCCAAAAGAACGCGCTTTATGCATTTTTCGACTCCATCTAGAGGAACATACGCACTAAAATATCCCACAACTAACCTCTCACATCCACTCAATTTTTCCAGGAATACGAGCAGGAGCTCGGTGCGAAGCTCGGGCAGGCGTTCACGTTGGGTACCTCGCCAGGACCGGCGACACGGCCGAGGGACGGCGGCAATGGAAATCACCCAGGGCCGTCGCCAGGAAACAGGATGGACGACGATTAGACTGTTTGCTCATACGCGGCGATATGAAGACACGGGAGAGATGTATCGGGATGGGTAGGTTAGGTATCACACCCTACACCCCGATATTTGTAGTAACATGATTAGTACAATGACAATAGAGGTCTCTCGCTCTATCGCTTTTTCACAAACTTGCGTTTTCGCGCGACGTTGGCCAAATGACTGACGTTTTCAGGGTTTATTAACTCGTCGTTCTAGTCGATCTCGCGGGATTTTTGGATATTTCTGGAAAATGGTATGCACTTTATGTGATCCGAGGGTACGCGGTAGGCTTCACTCTCGAGGCGCGGCGCTGGTTGGCCAGGGTGTGGGGTTCGCGGTTGCGCGAGTACGGAGCGAAGGCGGGTAAGGAAGCGCCGTTGAGTTGTGGAACTGAAACAAAGCGCGCGTAGGTATCGGTCGGACCCTGAGTGTCCGTAGGGTAAATTTGGCAGGGAAAAAGCAAAAGCGCCCTTCCAGTGAAGGGAAACATAGAGACGCCGCTCCGCGCTTCCCCGGATCGTCCCCTCTGGTTTTTGGGCTTCCCCCGACTGATCTCCGGACAGTTACAGACATGGCGCCCCCCACGCCGTCAGATTCCGCGGGCGGCTCGACGCACGCGGCTGGTGATGACGGGTTGGTTTCCAGCGGACCCGCTGCTGCTCATTTATCAAATCCGCCGAATCTCAATCACTTCGTGGCGCCGGTGACGGCGGCAGGGTTTATCGCACAGCCCGCGCACTCGCACCAAAGCCTGGGAGGCATGCATGCAGGTGACGTGGCGCATAACACAAATCAAATCGACCCCCAGCCCGCGCACTCCATGCAGAACAGCGTGTTCACCGCGCGAAGGTGGGATCGCGCAACGGGCAGTACCTCCACCGTGGGCGGAAGTAAACGACACGAGAAGAGCGAAGACAGCGCCGGTGATAGTTGTGGTGGCGGCTTTTCGAACAACGACACTGCTGACGGACCGGTTGACTCAACCTTAGCACAGCAGTTCGACTCGAAACAAAGGAACACCGCCGGCCACGAAACCGAAGACGACGACGGCGAGATTGTTTCTGGCGCGCGGGCGGCGACGAGCGGCTTTGGGATTGGGGCTACGGATACCACTGGGCCTGCCGCAGTAGACAGCGCACACGCTACTAATGCCACGACTGGGTACACCACCGGAGGTATCGGCGACGGTTTTACGGAGACAGGAGGGTTCACTGGGTTCTGCACCAGCGCGCTTCCCACCGGCGGGTTCGCGGTTGGCGCCGGGCCGGTACACAATCGCAGAGGTAACTCCCGGAGCGGAGGCGGCAAACGTCGAGGCGGGTCTTCCAAGCTCGGAACCGGTTCAGGGTTCAACGCGGGCAAGGGCGGTACCGGTGAGTCCGAGAATGCCACCGATCCTAGCGATCAGTATATCGACAAGCAACCGTGGGAAATCACCGCGGAGGAGATGTTACCCGCAGCGCGGGCGTTGCGGCAACACGGCTCATCGCTTCTCGAACGGGGCGCGTTCGCGGAAGCCGAGATGGCGTGCGAACACGCGGTGCGGTTCGTGGAGTACGAGGATGCTTTCGACACGGACGATGCAAAGTTATCAGCAAAGGTTATGAAAGTGGATTGCTTGATTGACGTAAGCGCGTGCGCGCTTGAACGCGGGGATACGCACAAAGCGTTGAGAGTAGCGGACGCGGCGCTTTCCATCGATTCGGAAAACGTGTTTGCGCTGTTGCGTAGAGCGAGTGCGAATGCCCATGGGGGGGCGCACGACGTAGCACTTCAAGATACCGAAAAGGCAGTTAAGTTAGCACCCAACGACGCCCGGGTCGTCGCGGAAAAGTTACGCATTAACTCGATGCGAAACCAAACGAACACCGCAAACGCCAACCACCACCAGCAACCTTCGTACGCACCGAAACAAACCAACTCGTTCGGACCGAGCGGGCCCGCGTTTTCAGCACCTAATAACGCAAACCCTCCCCCGGTCCCGCTGTTCCACTCCGCGCCGCGAGAAATAAACTCACCAGTGCCGCCCGGCACCGCCGCTGCGGCCAGGGCGCTCGCGCAAGAGGAGGCCGAGGGCGAGTGCGAAGCGCAACACGGTTTAGGAATAGGCGGGATGGACATCGGGGTTGGTGGCGCTGACGTCGAAATCGAACAAGAACACGGGTATGCGCCCGCATACTCAGAGGAGCACTCAGGCGATTTCGGCTCACCAGGCGTCAGTGGAGGCGGGCGAGGTGTGATGAGCGGGCCGGGTGGAGGTACTGCTGGGGATGTAAACGGAATGTCAGACAGAGGAGTGTCCGACAGAGGAGCCAACAACAGCGGCGGCGCCGCTCGTGACAACAGCGGCTCCTTGGGCCACGTACCCCCCAACCACCCCGTTCGCCCCGCCGTGTCAGGCGCCACGCCGGCTCAAAACTTCAGCGGCCGACGGGGCGAGCTATCCGCAGGCCCGGCGAACGGTTCGTTGGACGTTTTAGGGGGAGGCGGCGGGCAGTCGTTCGGCAACGCGCAGCAATTCTCCGCGTCAGTCGGCGCGCGGTCGATGCAGAAAAACGGCGACCCCACAGCTGCGGTCGGCGCCATGTTAGGCGGGGAAGACTCTGAGGAGGACGGGGAGGAGATTGGATCGAGGCCCGGGGGGGGGAACGGAGGTGACGCGGATATGGAAAATGACGACTAGATGGACTGCCTAAAGAAAACATCACACATGCCATTCATGTGACTCTTTGTGGGGTAGATACCCCGACACTTTGCATTGCACAACGTTTGTTGTAAACATACATAACTTTACACTTCTTTTCTCGTTCCATACACCACAGCCCACCCCAACTCTTCCTCAATCTTCAAATCGTCAAAGAACGGCGCGTACGCTTCCAACACCTGCGACGTCTGCGTCACTAGCACGCCTGATAAACACACCCTGCCCCCTGGCGCGCAGTACTCCGCGAACAACGCAGCAAGTTGCAAAACGGGTCCGATCAGAATGTTGGCGACGACGACGTCGAATTTTTCCTCGTCTTTTTTTCGACCCGGAGGTAGATCGGCGTTGTCGCTTCCGTCGGCTAAGTACGTGGTTAGATTTTTGTCCACAGAGTTTAGGGCCGCGTTGCGCATCGCGGCCTCTACGGACTGTGCCTCCATGTCAACCCCCACCGCTGTCTTCGCGCCCATTAACAAAGCGCCGATCGCGAGCACGCCGCTCCCTGTTCCGAAATCCAAAACGTTTTTACTCTTGAAATTTCCACTATCGTCCCGCAGCCACTTTAAACACAGCCGCGTGGTGGGGTGCTCCCCGGTGCCGAACGCCAGGCCTGGTTCTAAGATTACATTTGTGCATTCTTTGCTTGTATCCGTAAGCTGTTCCGTCCACGCGGGGACGATCCACAGCTTTTCCGAAACCTGGACGGGGTTGAATGAATCCAAAACCACGTTTACCCAATCGTCCCCGGGGATGGTTTCAGTTTGGTAATCGACTTTTGCGCATAGGATCTCCGCGGCGTCTTTCATGATTGTGTCGATGTCTGACTCAGGAGCGAACATTGCGGTGACGTTACAATTACGCCACAGCTTTTTATCACCCGCGTACACTTCCTTTTCGTCCAGAGTGCCGAGATCCGCATCCTCCACGCTTACAGCCGTCGAACCCAAACTCAACAACACGTCGCTCAACGCGCCCACATCCGCACCGGACAGGCGCGTGATCCTGATGCAATCCACCGCGTCGTTCGCCCCGGCGGCATCAAAAGCAGCCGTGAACACAGGAACAGAGCGGAGACGCGTAAGGTGCTTGCCGTGGTGGGGCTTGTGCGCGCTGCTCAGCCATCGGACGCGTCCGGGAGTGTTAAATTTGACGGCGGTAAACTGAGTCGGCGGGGGGGCTCGTCTCTGCGCCGAAGCTGTGGAGACGACGCCTCGACTCACCCGGCACGGCGCTGCACGCATGATCCGAAGTAGCGCGACTCCGCGGGCCAGCATCGTGTCTGGTGGCGCGAGGAATGAGGCAAGTAGTTGGACGAGGGGAAAAGAGTACTGACTTCGTGTTGGTTTAGGATTTTTTTATATTTTTGGTGGTTTTTGTTCCCTCGCTCTCTCGCTACGTAGCCTCTCCGAAAGCCGTAGGGGAAGGCGCGACGTTTGGACACGCATCTGGTCACACGGCATAGGGTGCTCCAGACGCGACAAGCAACGTCGCATGCTTACGGGTTCAGGTTCGTGGGCGGCGCCGCGGCGGGCGCGGGCGGCCTTCCCGGCTGGAACATTCCGTACTGCGCGGCGGCGGCGGCGGCTTGCTGCATCGCCGCCGCTTGCTGCGCGGTGGCGTGCGGCGGCCCCCTACCGCTCGGTCCACCTCGCCCCCCGACAGGAAACGAGCCCCTGGGAGGGAACCCAGGCATTTGCGGCGGAAATCCAGGCATTTGAGGGTACGTAGGGTACCCGCCCATCATCATAGGCATCCCGCCGGGGTACGAGTTTGGAAATCCACCCGGTCCGCCGGCTCCCATCATCTTGGGCGCCGTTGGAGCCGCTGCGGGTTTCTTCCCGAACGATGGCACGAACTCCGTGGCTTTCGCGGATAACGAGAACGGTTTCGCGGTGGCGCTTAAAGTGGACTTGGGCTTGTCCGCGTCGTTCGCCGTAGAAGGAGCAGGGACCTTCTTCTCCCCGGCGTCCGTCTTCGGCGCGGGCGGGTTGGGCTTCGGTACGGGGGGCGAGTTGCTCCTTGAAGTGGTGCGTCTTTCCTGGTCCGCCAGCGCCCTGACCCCTTCCGGAACCTTTGACGAGCCCCAAGCGGGTTTGTTCGGTAAAAGCGCGCCGCCTTTGGTGGTAGGGTCATTGGAATGCGCCCCTCCGTGCGCCGCCCCAGTACCAACCACCGCGCCATAAAGATCCTCCTCGTCGTAATCCACGGTCATCCGCTGTCCGCGCTCCTCCTGCATGTGCACGTTGGTCGACACCGAGTTTTGGATCTCTCTCGCAATACGCGCGGCTTCCTGTTCCGTGATCCCGCCACCACTCTTGTTGATTTGAGTCGTGTACTGAGACTCATCGAAGGACGTATCAACTCCGAACATGGTTTTGTTCGCCGCAAACTGGTCCCACTGCGCAGAGTTTTGGTTTTGCGCGCCCCATCCCCCTTTGTCACCCTTTCCTGATCCCTTTTTCGTCGGGTCTTCAAGCAGCCCTAAATTGTCCTCGATGCCGGTCATGTTCTTCTCGCCAGCGGCTGGGGTCCAGGCGACTAATTCGCGCTCGAAGCGCTCGCCTTTCGAGATGCCGCCGTCGGTGAACCCGTCGGCGTTGGAACGAGAAGGACCGACGGCTAAGTCAGTCATCCCCACGTCAGTGGCTTTGATTGAGACGAGATCGGCGACTGCGATTTGCATCGTATCGGTCGGCTTGGAACGCTGCGCGCGGCCGGCGATAGTGGCCTTGAGCT
>MDSY01122104.1_pt1 | contig 15130 bp, 13 predicted proteins | sample 811131 | NCBI WGS metagenome assembly MDSY01 (sample SAMN05326643, study PRJNA326480) | marine metagenome | isolation source: seawater | place: Atlantic Ocean: South West | collected 2010 | reverse complement strand
CTCATGTGACCTTCTCCTTCTTGATAGTGATTTGAACAACCCTATCTTGGCTCATTTGAAGCCTTTATGGGAGGAGAGGGTCCATACCATTAATCCGCATAGATCATTGCCCTCTCAGAAGGCGAGTTTAAAATTTCCGTACTCTTTGTTGTGTCACCTTGATGTGGAGCCACTACACCTGCGGTAACACGCCGCGATTCCGAACATTTTAAATCTCGCTGAGTGGGTAATGATCTACGCGGACTGGTATTAGTTGTGTTATTTTTATTTTTGCGTAGAGTCTGTCTCTTAATATTGATTATTTTTACAACAATCACAAACAGCTTCTTGAGTATTTTACCCAAATCGATGGTCATCTTATTTCGCTTATCAGCTATATTCGCTGTTTTAACGCTTTTTGCATGTTCACAGTCTTCACCCAGCGCACCAGTGTGTCGTGTATCCGATGCGCTTTTAGCTCAAAAGGTCGGGTCTGATGTAGAAGGTAAAATCACTCCCATTGCAGCCGCCTGCCTTATAAAAGCGAAGGATAAGGTGTTATTAGTTAAACACCGACTTTCTGGGAAGTTAGACTTCCCGGGAGGAGGCTTGCAGGAAAATGAAACGGTCGCGTGTACTGCGCATAGAGAAACGTGGGAAGAAACAGGGTTTAATGTTGAAGTCACGCAGTATTTATCCTCCACGCCCAATGGTTTGGTTATATTTGGCTGTGATCTAGATGCTGGCGTTGAGACCCTGCCAGACACTTTTGATGCGCCCCCATGGGCAAAACTGGAAGTCATAAAACTTGTAAAAGTAGACCCATTTAAGCTCGACCACGAATCGATGCGTTTCGCTGACGATCTTATTCCCTTGCGCGATGGCTATACCCAATTCGTTATAAAGCAGCCCTGACAAAGCATTGTTCATTGTTGCGGGTATTGGTAAATTGTCCCCAATAAAAAAACAGGAGAAGTGGCTTGTTTTCACTGCCAACCTTAAGTCTTAAAGACAAAGTATCTGAACAAGAATGGCAAACACGTGTCGATTTAGCTGCGTGCTACCGCTTAGTCGCAGACATGCGATGGGGCGATCTTATTTACACGCATATTTCTGCCAAAGTACCAGGCACTGACCATTATCTGGTTAACGCCTTTGGCCTGGCATTTGACGAGGTTACCGCCTCAAATCTGGTAAAAGTCGATTTAGAGGGAAACATCCTTGATGATACGCCTTACGGCATAAATCCCGCCGGCTTTACCATTCACAGTGCTATCCACGAAGTGCGCCACGATGCCCAATGCGTGATTCACCTGCATACCCTAGCCACCATTTCAGTTGCGTCTGTTAAAGGCGGGCTGAAGCCGTGGAGCCAGTATTCGATGTTTTCATTACCGTCACTTTCATATCACAGCTACGAAGGTCTAGCCGTTGATGATAGTGAAAAGAAACGCTTACAAGATGACCTTGGCGACACGAACCACATGCTTTTACCTAACCATGGAGGCCTAACCCTAGGCCCAACCGTTGGCGACGCCTTTATGCGCTTTTACGATTTGCAGCGAGCGTGCGAAATTCAGCTCGCCCTAATGCAGTCTAACGAAGAGGTTATCGAAATACCGCAGAGTATTATTGACGGCATATACGCGCAAGCAAGCGTTGTTCACAGCGGCGAAACAGGTGGCCAGAAAGCTTGGCCAGCCATGCTGCGTAAAGCCTACAAACTAGACCCAGGCTTCTGCGAATAATTTAGCTTAGCCAGCTAAACGCCAACTTATTTCAAACAGGAATTGTTTAAACATTATGAAAGTCACCAAAGTAGAAATTTTCGATATCGAATGCCCTAAGCGCCCTCAATGGAACCCTGTTTTCGTGCGCGTTTACACCGATGAAGGCATTACTGGAGTAGGTGAAGCAGGGCTTGCTTATGACTGGGGCCACAGCGCTGCAGCTCACATGATTAAAGAAATCGCTGAAGCCATGCTAATTGGCTTTAACCCTTTCCACACGGAACTGCTCTGGTCCAGAATGCTGCGCGAAGGTTTCTGGGGATTAGGCGGCGGCCCTGTAATTTATGCAGCGATGAGCGCCATTGATACTGCACTTTGGGATATTAAGGGCAAAGCACTTGGTTTGCCTGTGTACGAATTACTTGGCGGCAAGACCAATGGCAAGCTTCGTAGCTACGCTAGCCAGCTACAGTTTGATTGGGATAAAGAAGTAACCAAGCTTAACGACCCCGCTGACTATGCTCGCGCTACCGAGAAAGCGCTTAAAGATGGTTATGACGCAGTAAAAGTTGACCCTATCGTTTACGATAAAGACGGTAACACGCACTTCGACAGGACCAAGCTCTTCACTAAGCCCGAGCTTAAACTGTTCAAAGCCCGCCTTCAGGCAATTAGAGACACGATGGGCGAAGACGGCGACATAATCTTTGAATGTCACAGCTTATTAGGTGCATCAACGGCTATACAACTGGGCGACATCGTTGAGGAAATCGGCTGCTTGTATTATGAAGAGCCTGTTAACTACCTTAACTCGAAGCTTCACGACAAAGTGGCGAAAAACGTCAACGTGCCTATTGCGGGTGGTGAGCGCTTGTACCACCGGTGGGATGTACGCCCTTACCTTGAAGACCAATCAATTGATGTACTTCAGCCTGACGTTGGCCTTTGTGGTGGTTTCACGGAAGCGAAAAAAGTGTGTGACTATGCCGACATTTACGATGTACGTATTCAGGCTCACGTTTGCGGTGGCCCTGTAGCAACAGCGGCAAGCCTACATTTAGAAACGGCCATTCCAAACTTCTTAATTCACGAGCACCACACTTACGCCATTAAAGACTGGAACCGTGAACTTTGTATCCAAGACCCTCAGCCGGTAAACGGCTTTATTGAAGCACCTGACACACCGGGGATTGGTATCGATTTAAATGATGAGGTGGTTTACCGCTCTCCACACATGACGGTCACTGCACTAAAATAATGTAGAAGCTTAAGGGGTTTATTGAAAAACAATAAACCCCTTAAGCTAAACCCGTTTTATGCGATGCCGTACCATTGCTTCGCATTACCATACAGCAGCGCCGCTTTTTGTTCTTCAGAAAGCGGCGTTATCATATTGCTGAACCCTTGCCACAGTGCTGCATAAGGCATTCGCCACTGACACAGTGGGTAATTGCTGGCAAACATAATGCGATCTGCGCCAATTGATTCCGTCAAGGCTTCGAAAATATAAGACGCTCGCTGCCACTGCCAACAGCGGTCTTGCATTTCTAATCCCGAAAACTTAAACGTAACTTGCTTAGTTTCATTCAAATCGCAGATATTCTGTCGCCATGTTTTAAACGCAAAACTATTTACCTCAATCGGCGCTATAGCGGCATGGTTGATAGCTACGTTTAACGTAGGCGTTTGTTCTAATACCGTTAGCAGCGCACGTACGGCATTGCTATCTGCAAGATTTAACTGCGCCTCAAAAGATAAGCCTTGCGACGCCGTATGATGTAGCCCCCATTTAACCTTAGGGGTACGTAAAAGTGCTTCAGCCTCGTCATCTAATATATGACGAAGCCCCCGTACTGAACGGTAATTATTGAGCTTGTCGATATGACTGCCAACATGATTTCCGGTTAAGTCGATACACCCAATTGAACGAAATGGCAGCGTACAATGGCGCTCCAAGAAAGCAATTTCCCGCCATGGTCTTTCGTTATCGAAACCCGCTTCAACGTGAACAAACCCACCTAACCGGCCTAATGAAGCGCGGTAGAGCATGTGCTCTGTAGTATGTTTTGCAATCACCTTTTTGTCTGGCCAAAAAGGCGCATTGGCTGGTTTTAGCCAATCGTAACGCCCTTCACTTAAGGCAAAGAAATGAATATGAGAGTCTATCCAAGCACCTGAATATTTTTTCATTTTTACTTGTCGAACCTTGACTTATGTACCAGCGAATAGCGCAATTAAGGCTGCCTTTCTATTGAGCTGTATAGCCCCCATCAATCGCATACAAGCTACCCGTGATGAACGACGCTTTGCTGCTGCACAAGAAATAAGTCAGTTCAGCTACGTCTTCTGGCTGACCAAGGCGTCCGATAGGTTGTGCAGCGGCTTCTTCGGCAACCACTTCACTTTTATCTGCCCCAGAGCGAGCAACGTAGTTATCAATCGCGTTATGAAATAACGGCGTTTCTATGGTACCGGGGCAAACTGCATTAACGCGGATATTATAGGGTGCGTAATCAAGCGCGGTAGTTTTCGCCATAGACGCCAACGCACCTTTGCTGACGCCATAGGCAAACGAATTACGCTTACCGACAAATGACTGATCTGAGCCCATTACCACAATGGCACCACTACCCTGCTCTTTCATGATTGGAAGGCAAGATTTGATTGCGCCATACGCTCCTTTTACGTTCAGGTTTAGTACCTTATCAAGCAGCGCTTCATCAGTATCTTCAATAGTCGCTGAAACGTGTATGCCCGCGTTACACACTAAGGCATCTATTCTTTGATATGAGGCTACAACCTCATTAATCGCAGCCTCAATATTTTTTACCACACTCACATCGCAAGGCTTCCAGACGGCATTATCAATGGTTTCATCAAAGTCTCTGATATCAAAATTAACCACTTGATAGCCGTTTTGACTGAACAGCTTGCAAACCGCAAAACCAATGCCCAAGCTTCCGCCCGTTACAATGCAAACTGGACGCTGCGCTTTGTCACTTGTGACCCCGTCGTTATTATTTAAGCTATCTGAATTCATGTTGTTAGGTACCGCGCTATAAAAGCGTTAGTTTATGCGTTAACTCATTTAGGGCTAAGCATGCCAGTGAGAATTTGAATTGCAAGGAACTTGCTTCACACTCACACGCTTTTTAGCTAATAGCCCACTCACCTTTCCCAGCCAGTTACAGTGAATACATCACCCAAATTTATTATTAACTTTCCTTTAACGGACTATTCGGACTACGCTTTTTGTGACTATAATAGGCAAAATTAAAACACTTGTTTGAAAAAGGAGTCATCCATGCCTCTGTACCACGCCCCTACAACTGATTTTCAGTTTTTATTAAAAGACTGGCTTGGACTTGATGCTCACTACGAAAAGCTCGGTATCAGCGACTTTGATAGCGAACTGGCTAATGAAATTATTGCACAGGGCGCAAAGTTTGCTCTGGACGTGGTTGCACCACTTAACCGTGAAGGCGATGAAGAAGGCTGTACGCTAAAAGACGGCAAAATTACCACGCCTAAAGGCTTTGCTGATGCCTATCAGGAGTACGTGGCAAATGGCTGGAATGCGATGTTAGGTACTGCCGAGTACGACGGGCAAGACTTGCCGTATACCATGGCTGTGCCTGTTCACGAAATGCTAAACGCGGCAAACTTAAGCTGGCGTTTAACCACCATGCTTACAGAAAGCGCGACACTTGCGGTTACTAAGCACGCCAGTAAAGAATTAAAAGATATCTATCTTGCCAAGCTAATTAGTGGTGAGTGGACAGGTACTATGAACCTGACCGAACCTCATGCGGGAACCGATTTGAGCTTACTTAGCACCAAAGCAGAGCCACAAGGTGACGGTAGTTACAAAGTAACAGGTAACAAGATATTTATTACCGCTGGTGATCAGGACTGGAGCTCGAACGTTATTCACCTTGTGCTAGCTCGCTTGCCAGATGCACCTAAAGGCGTGAAGGGAATAAGCTTATTCTTAGTGCCTAAGTTCCTTCCAGATGCCAACAATGAGCCTGGTGAGGCAAACAGTCTGTCAGTGGGAAGCATCGAACACAAAATGGGGATCAAAGCGAGCCCGACTTGTGTGATGAATTTTGATGGCGCGACGGGTTACCTCGTAGGTGAAGAAAATCAAGGCTTGGCATGTATGTTCACCATGATGAACGATGCACGCTTCCAAGTAGGCCTGCAAGGTTTAGGAGCGGCAGAAGCCTCTTACCAAGGCGCGCTGACCTATGCTCGTGAACGCGTTCAGTCTCGCGCACCTCAGGGTATTCAAAACCCTGAAGGCAAAGCAGACCCAATTGTATTTCAACCTGACGTAGCGCGTATGTTACTTACGCAAAAATCATTGATTGAAGGCTGCCGTGCACTCTCGCTTTTCTACGCCAAATTTATGGATGTAGAGAAGCTAGGTGAAGGTCAAGAAAAAGAAGATGCCGACAAGGTACTTCAGTTTTTAACCCCAATCTGCAAAGCCTTTATGACTGATATGGGCCTTGAAACCACCAGCTTAGGCGTGCAAGTGTTTGGCGGTCACGGCTTTATTCGCGAATGGGGAATGGAACAGCTAATGCGCGATGTGCGTATTGCTATGCTGTACGAGGGCACCAACGGCATTCAGGCGCTGGACCTTATTGGCCGTAAGCTTACCCGTGATGGCGGACAAATGATGGAAGCTACGTACAATGCGTTTAACGCCTTAGTTAGCGACATTCAAGATGCTGAAGCTAAAGGCCTAGCGCAGGGTATTCTTGATGACTGGCGTGCCTCTTCAGCTGACTGCTTAGGTATGGATGCTACCACTGCTGCGGCAGCTGCCTGTGATTACTTGGCGTACAGCGCCTATTCACTGATTGGGGTACTGTGGTATAGCATGGCTGACAAAGCCCAAACTTCAGGTAACGCGGTACTTGCAGCGTCTAAGATGAAGACACGCGACTTTTACGTGGAACGTATCCTAGTGCGTCACGATGCACACAAAGCAGCTTACAAAGCTGGCCCTGAAAGCACCCTTGCTATATCAGGCAACGAGTTCGATTACTTGTAAGCAATTCATCGTCACAGCCCACAGCATGTGGGGCTAAAACAAAAAAGGTCACTACACGTTATATAGAGTAACTTAGAAGGTGTATATTGTGTATTAAGGCAGATTTTTTTGCCTTTTTATTTGATAAGTACAGTAATAGGTATAGAGTGTATTATGTGTTCATTGTGTATAATGGAGTTTCAGATTGTCATCTGTAAAAGTAAAAGCAACCATCGTAGAGGATAATACGGGCATTAAAAGTCAGCTTCCAATCTTGATCACCGAGCAAGGTGAAGTTGGCTCCGTTACCGATTACTTGCTCAAGATGGAAGCGGATGGTTTGAGTAATTCCGTTATGAATGGTTTTATACAAGCCACTTCTTTACTTTTGGATTACATGGAAGCAAATAAGGGATTGTTTGCAGATCCTAAGATGCTATTTCAAACCTTTGCTAAGCGTTTGTATACAGGGACTATCGGGGAAGATGGCTTAGATCCTTCGGGCCTGTATTGGGTGCCAAGCTCAACTGATAACGTCAATAAACATATTCATCGATTAACGGCATTCACTGATTGGCTGGCTAACAAGCACGGCGCAGAGCCAATGAACCCACTACGTGATGCAACACCCCATGAGCAGCGTTTGAATTACGCTGCTTGGCATCGAAAAAATCAAAATGACTTCCTCGGCCATATCGAAGACAAAACAGTTAATAAGACGATCCGAAAGGCTCGGACGATTAAAGGGCGCACTCCCTTAACTAAAACAGAAGATGATGCCATCGCCTTTCCTGATAAGCATTGGGAGGCTTTCTTCAGGGAAGGTGTCGGTGGTGCAAAAGATCCGCGTGTGGCACTCAGAGATAAGTTAATCCTACTGCTAATGCACGGGGGCGGATTGCGTGAGAGTGAGGCGCTAACTCTATGGGTGACAGACGTTCTTGAAGATCCGTATGATCCTGAAAAAGCGGTGGTTCGAATTTACAACGAGGTTGACGGAAAAGCACCTGATGGCTGGCGTAGCCGCTCAGGGGTTAAAACCAGGGAAGCCTATCTGAAAGAGGAATATGCCCGTATTCCTCGTATCCGCATGAAAGGCACAGCGCACATTGGATGGAAAAATCGTGTAGTTGACCACCGTGATAACTATATACAGGTTCAGTGGTTTCCAACCGATTATGGCAAAGTGTTTATGTTATTATGGAAGAACTACCAGAAGTATCGAGCCAGCATAGAATGCCATCACCCGTATGCATTCATTGCATTTCATCATAGCTCTTTGGGCAACCCTTATACAATTCCCGCTTTTCACGACATTTATGAAAATGGACTAAAACGAATAGGCTTAGAGCCAAACAAAGCTGAAGGGCTAGACCCACATGGTCATCGTCATAACTATGGTAGACGATTAGAACGTTCAGGGCTGAATCCGTTAGTAATTCGTCGCTGTATGCACCATAAATCACTGGAATCCCAGATTCCTTATACTGGCAAAGGGCAACAAGAAATCTCTGATGAACTGACTCAGGCCACACTGCAACTGGCAAACCCTGAATCCAAAGTCAAAGCACTGGACTGGAAAGCACTGGTTGAGCATGGCTTTGACGATATAGACCCGCAGGGGTACTTCACAGGCAAACATCCAAAATTGAGAGGTAAATAATGGCGAAGAGAGGAAAGAAAGACGGACGCTCATCGGATTTAACCTTTTCTTGGATGCTAACAACGCTTGGCCCTGAATGGCAACAATGGCAGGAATTGGCCGCAGAGTGGATAGTGACACAACAAACTGGTATTCGACACAAGCAGAAGGCGTTAGCCCGCTTCTTTGAATCTTATGTTTCTAAATATGCAGCTTATACGGTTAACAATATAGATTTGTTTTTTAAGGGATACCAAGGACACAAATGCTCTAGCGAAGAGCTAGAAAAAACAGTAAGAGCAACTATCAATGATCCGGTGGGTATTTCAATAGGCGTGAATTATCCTTGCGACTTCATCGACTTTGTTATTGAAAAGGTGTTCTCGGAAGATGATGACAATGGCAACTTAGTGCCACTGGTTCAAAACCCGCTCAACAAAATCAAAAGGCAAAACTCCGCTACGGAAACCGTGCGTAATCCCTTGCCGTATCGGTATATTCAGGACTTGCGTCAAATTCTCTGCCCACTGCCTGATAAAGCAGAGCTAACGGCCATTGAGACAGACCTAAAAGGTGGAGAAACTTTACTGCCTGCTTATCACTACCGCCATTTCAAAGACTGGACTTGGGCGCAGCAGCAGTCTGGGCACGGCAAAAAAGGTGGTGAATGGTTTGAAGTAGAACCTGATTTAATTGATAAATCCGACCCTGACTGCGTGTGGCGTACCAAAGAAGTGACTCGCAAAGGTACAAAAATCACCATTCACCAAATCTGGTCGCCCGTAAAAGCGATGGTGATTTTCATGAAGCTTCACCTGCCACTGCGTACCTATCAGGTACGCATGTTAGATAGTGGCGAAGCGGATACTTGGCGTTATGAGCACGACCAATGGGTGCTAAACACCCAACATGACTTCGCACTTGGCAGTGAAAAGCGCTCATTTGGAAAAGGCATCTTCCGCCGCATTCACGACACTATGATGGGGCGATATTCCACAGGCTTATATATCAACACTAACAAGACCGCAGATCAAAACAAAGGTGAGCTAGATTTAGGTTATATTATCCCGTGGCAAAATGAAGAAGTGCTTTACTGGCTAGAGAAATTGCGTAACTGGCAAGAAAAATATAACCCAATTGAAAAACCAACTGACTGCACCACATTATTGGCAAAGCACACAGGAGAACAGAAAAGTCAAAAACAACTAGAAAACATGGGCGAGATTGCGTTTCTGTTTCGTGATGCGTCAGCAAAAGGTGAGGATAAATCTAAACCAATTGCAGGTGAAACAAATATAACGTCTTTCTGGTATCAACTCTTATTGACGCTAGAAAACCAACTCGCAGAACAAGGCAATACCTTGGAGAATGGTGAGCGCTTGAAACTGGTTATGGATTATCCAGAAGGTACTACTGATGGCTCGAAGGTAGCAACACTCTTTCCCTTGCACAGCTTACGTGTCTCTCTCATCACGGCTTATACGATGGATACCCAACTGCCATTGCCTGTGATTTCGAAACTGCTAGCAGGCCATACACGCCTATTAATGACCATCTACTACAACAAAATTACACCGTCAGCTATGGCCGAAAAAATGGATGAAGCGGTGACTCAACTCGAAGAGAAGTCCAAGCAATCGGTACGTAACTTCCTTAAAGATGCCTCGATGGAGCAAATCCAATGCAAAATGGTTTATCACAAGGAAGACAGTATTCAGGCCGCTTTGGTCAATCGTAATCCGATTGGTTGGGAAGAACGAGCAACAGGTATTTGCCTAGTTGGTGGCAATACCGTGAAATCAGATGAAGTCAGCACTCTTGGCGGTTGCTGGAATGGTGGAGAGCTGATTAGAGATGCAAAAACAGCAGCAAACCGTTTTTATGATAGCGTACCGCACGGCCCTGAAAACTGTATTCGTTGCCGCTGGTTTATTACAGAAGCTTATTATCTTAAACCACTGAACGCACATTTTAATCAGCTCGGTTATAAGGCGCATCAGGCCGCGAACTTGTCAGTGGAGATTGAAGGTGAGTTAGAAGCGCTTAAGGACGAGCAATTCTTTTGTGAAGAGCAAGGCACCCCCTTTACCAAGCACAGTGAGCTACAAGCCTTACAGCGGCGTTATGAGAAGCAGCTAGTTGAAGCGGACGAATACACAAAGGATTGGACTGCTTGTTTTAAACTCATTTACAGAATCATCCAAGTTGAAGAATCGCGTGCTAACGGTGATACCAAAGATAAACTGATTGCAGTAGGTTCTGAGCAAGATATCAGCTACGCCTTAAAGTTCGTGGAAACCGAATCAGAGCTATTGCACCTTTCGTTATTGTGTGACGATGCTGAATTCTATCCTGATTTACAGGACGAGCTTCGCAAGACTCCTGCCATTCAAAAGCGCTCTATGCAACTCAGTCGTGTGCTGATGAAAAAAGGCTTTGAGCCAATCTTCTTGGAAATGGACGAAAAACAGCAACTCATTGCGGCTAATGCCATGCTACGTCAAATGGCAAAAATCGCTGATCCTGATGACAAATTAGAGGGTTTCCGTAAGGTCGCCAATTACATTGAAGCAGGTGAATACCTTGAAGAAAACAAACTGTTTAATGCAGGTATTAATGCACTCTCTGATAAAGCTTTACGCCTAGAAAACTTCACTCAACCTGCGCTATTGGAGGGTTAATGGACATTAATATTGATGTAATCTTGGATGACTTAAAAGACGGTAAAGTACCGAGAACCCAAAAGAACCTAGACAAGCTTAACGATATCTTGAAAGCCTATGCCGAATCAGGTCAGCGTGACTTCTCTATCACCCAAATGGGGCGAGTATCAGCAGCCGAAGGTGGCCCTGGCTACGAGGCTTTACGCGCAACGAAAAATGAACACTACCGCAAACTCATTGAGGCGTGGGCAGCGAAGAGTAAAACAACCACCAAAAAGCCGTTATCGGTAACATCACGATCTAAGTCTATTCCACAAGACAATAAGCTTTTAGAACGTATTCCAGATCCTGCGGTGCGAGCTTTGTTTGGTCAAATCATTGCTGAGCGTAACCGTTACCGCAAAGAGGTCAACCTGCTTAAACAGCACGCGAATATCACCATTGATAAACGTCCTGTTCGTCAGTTTGATACAAGTGCAGAGCCGAGTGTTGAAGTGTTACCTTCACTATCTGGCATCTTGACCGAATCTGAAAAGAAAGCCTTAGCCTACGCCATCTCTGACGAGTGCATGGAAAAACATGACTGGCAAACTACGCAAGCAGGCCAAGTGAAAGACATGGAGTACAACACAGAAATCTTCCCTAGAGGCTTTGCGACAGGTCTACGTAAGTTGTTAGGCGAGGTAGATCAATAATGGCAAATGGGCAGCAAAAAGCACAACAAAACCTTGAAGCATTTGAGGTATGGCAAGCCACTCAAACTGATGATGACTTTAAGCAAATAGCCTTTAAAGGCAAGCTTAATCGCATCGAAGTAGCAAAAGGCGTGGGTTGCGGAAAGTCTGCCCTTAACCAGAATCCTGCACTTAGAAATGCCCTCAAGGCGCTAGAAGACAAACTGCGTGATAAAGGTGTACTCCCGCCACTGACTGAATCAGCAAAAAAAGATGCAGACAAACCAAAGCAATACGACAACACGGCTAATCGCAAGCTGCTCGACTCTAAAAGAGTATCTACTTTGGAAGCTGAAAACATTGAGCTAAAAGCCAAGATTAAGGAGTTGGAGAATAAGCTAGAGCGGTTTGGCGAACTGAATGAAACCTTGTCAGAAATGGGGTTCATGCCACGATGAATGTTGCACTCCATCAAGACCAAATGCGTGTCACGAGCATTCCTTACAGTTCTACCAAAATGGTGATATTCAGTGGTGTGCCACTGGCAAAAAACTCATACAAAACCAACAGTGGCAAGTATTACGTCACCATCAAAGCAGATCCAGATACCATCCCCGTTCAACCAGCCCTCGGTCAGCACTGGTGGGTTAAAGGCTCTCGTTTAATAGAAGAGGTGGAAACGGGTGAGTTCGTGATGCAACAACACACTTACGAATCTCCTGAGCAAATCGAATGCTGTCTTCCAGAAACGGGCGAGCAATTGATTCGCTTTATCGCCAGAGAGGCTGACTTTAAAGGTATCGGCGAAAGTAAAGCCAGATTGCTCTGGCTGCTTCTTGGCAAGGATTTTCACTCGATAGTTAGAAAAGATACTCCTGAATCAAGAGAGCTGCTTAGAAGCGTCCTAAGTGAAGATTCTATCAACGCGCTATTTGAAGGTTACGCCAAATATAAAAATCTGGCTCACTGTAATTGGATGACCGAACACAAGATACCAGCAAGTGTTCAGCAGCGCTTATTAAAGCATCATGGAGAAGAATCCATTGAGGCTATAAGACAAAACCCATATGTTCTAATTGGCTTTGGTATGTCATTTAAGGATGTCGATAAACTGGTCGAATTAGACCAGTATAAGATCACAAAAAGTGATCATCGCAGACTAAGCGCGGCACTTGAAACTTCCATTCGAAAAGAAATCGAAAAAGGCCACACCTATACAACACAGGCAAATTTGCGACCCTATTTAACTAAACTGTTAAACGATAAGGAACTTGTGATCCAAGCGTTCAAAGCGGGTCACGATAGAGCGCAATACATCCTTAACCCTGACACTGGCACCTACCATCCAACGGCACAGTTGCTGATGGAAAATGTCGTTGCAAAACGACTTAAAGCATTAGCCAGCCAAAAGAATCTTTTTGACGAATATGCAAATTCTGCATATTGCTCTGCTGTTGATGAATTGCCATACAAGCTAGCCAAGAAACAGATTGAAGCAGTAACAACATGTTTAGATAACGCAGTGAGTTGCATCACTGGCGGGGCTGGAACAGGCAAAACAACGGTACTTAGAACAGCTCTTCGTGCTTATCAACAAATGGGATTTGAAATACATGCAGTGGCGTTGAGTGGCAGAGCCGCTATGCGCTTGCACGAATCGATAGGCTTATTCACCTCAACTATTGCTAAGTTGTTGCGTGAAGATCCTATCGAACCAAATTCAGTTCAACAAAAGCATCTTCTGGTAATAGATGAAGCTAGTATGATCGACTTGCCAACCATGTATCGTCTGGTCAACCACATTCATCCGTCAGTACGGATCATCTTTACTGGCGATCCTGATCAACTCCCACCTATTGGCTGCGGTAAGGTACTTGCTGACATCGTTACATCTAAAGCCATAGCTAACACTATGCTGGATATCGTGAAGCGTCAGGAAGGCTCAACAGGTATTCCTGAATACTCCAAACTCATTAATAAGGGTATCGTTCCTGGTCAACTAAGTACGGGTGCTATTTGCTTCCACGAAACGACAAAGAACGACATTGCTCAAGTCTGCTGTGACTTGTATCAGCAATCACCTGAAAACAGTCGTGTTATGGCACCAACCAAAGCGCTCGTTGCTGATATTAACAAGCTGATTCAAGCAAAGATTAACCCAGATGGAAGCAGGTTAGAATTTGAGTTACATGGCGAGGCATTTTTTCAGAATCTTAGGCTTGGTGACGCGATCCTGTTTACACAGAACCAGTACGATAAAGGCATTCAAAACGGCTCTCTCGGTACACTAACCAGCGTTGAATCATCAGGTGAAAGCTATGGTGAAGTAATGTTAGATACTGGCGATAAGGTTGAGGTCACGCAGTCTGTTTTAGATTGCATGGAACTAGGCTTTGCAATCACTCTTCACAAAGCCCAGGGATCACAATTTCCGAGGATTATCATTGCTCTGCAAAGCGGCAAGATCGTAGACAGAGCGTGGCTCTACACCGCAATCACAAGAGCCGAATCTGAGATTCATATTGTAGGTTCACGTCAAGACTTTGAACGCACAGTGTTAAACGAAAGCCATTCAGACAAACGTCGAAGTTACTTGTCTGAATTACTGAGGTTAAATGATAATGAAAAATGAACACTCAACTAAGATTTGCAGTATCTGCAACTCAGAAGCACAACAAGACTGTCAACTAGACGGGGTAATCGATGAACAGCATATACGCTTAATTCTGTGCGACACGTGCTTTAAGACAGCGCTGGCTGCGCTGAAAGAAAAGAAGAGAATCGACAACATGTTTAACGAGGATTAATTATAAGTGAGCAAAAAGGATATGGAATTTCATTTAGAACTACACCTTAAATGGGGGCCGAAACACGGCTATTCTTCTGTAGCTGACTTGTATGGTGTTGATGAAATTATTAGGAATTATGCCAACGTATCACGCGAGGTTGACGAAAAGATTTATGAACTTCACTTAGATTGGACTCAATTAAGAACACTCGTTGAGACAACTCTGAGTACAAAGAGTAAATTTTATAGGGAGATGGATGGCGAAACATATAAGCTAGCCTCTAAAACTGAGAAATTAGTCGTCCCATTGATTGTTGTTATAGAGGGTGATCTCTCTTTAAGTAATACCTTTCCAGATATTGAAAAATTACTTACAGAAATATACTTCGTCTCAAATATATCTGTCCCAGGCATATTAGATCTTTATCAGCCAGAGATTTATGTTAAAGGTGAGTGTGTTTATGAGCCTATAGCTCTCAGCAGCTTTTATTTTGAAGAACTGGGCGATGGAATTAGGGGTTCTAGGGATTTTCCCCTCTAAAAAGACATAATCCTCTGTAGACCACACCAATAAATGGCTGCGGAGGTGGGTTACTACTTATAAGTGTGG
>MDSY01043374.1_pt1 | contig 15130 bp, 20 predicted proteins | sample 811131 | NCBI WGS metagenome assembly MDSY01 (sample SAMN05326643, study PRJNA326480) | marine metagenome | isolation source: seawater | place: Atlantic Ocean: South West | collected 2010 | reverse complement strand
TGGAAGGTGCCGGACTGCTTCAGGAGTTCATCGACCAGCGTCGTCTTGCCGTGGTCGACGTGGGCGATGATGGCGATGTTACGCATTTTTTCGATAGGCGTGGACATGGGCGGCAGGCTTTCGGGAGGGAAGAAGAGGAATTCCCGCGCCCGGTACAGGATGCCGCACGGTTTGGCTATGCCCAAGTGTCACAAAGCGGCCAGGGGCTGAACAGCTGCCGGATCGGCCAAAGCGCCGTTTCCTGTAGCAGACGTCATGGAACAAGGGCGACGGCCCACCCATTGGTTCGGTGTGAGCTGGATGGGGACTGCGCGGCGTTCGCCGCGTGGGCAACAACCGAAAGAAAGGATTCATCATGACGAAACGTGCCGAAAACCGCACTCTCGCCATTCTCGCGACCGACGGCTTTGAGCAGGTCGAGCTGACCTCGCCGAAGGAAGCGATCGAGAATGCCGGCGGCACATGCAAGATCGTCTCGCCGAACGACCAGCGTATCCAGGGCAACAAGCACCGCGAACACGGTGACTGGTTTGATGTGGATGTGAAGCTGGACGAGGCGAAGGCGGAAGACTTCGATGCGCTGCTTATTCCGGGCGGCTTGTTCAATCCCGACGCATTGCGCCGGAACAGCAAGGCGCTGGCATTCGCATCCGCTTTCTTCGAGCAGAAGAAACCCGTCTTCTCCATCTGCCACGGACCGCAGGTCCTTATCTCGGCAGGTCTTGCAAACGGCCGCAAAATGACAGGCTTCTCCGCGATCCAGCAGGATCTGAAGAATGCCGGCGCCGTCGTGACCGACGAACCGGTCGTGGTGGACGAAGGCCTCGTCACCTCGCGAAACCCGGACGATCTTGGCCAGTTCAATGCAAAGATCGTTGAAGAGATCTGTGAAGGCAAACACGCCGCCCAGCGCGAGTCCGTGACCGCCTGATCCGGAGGCTTCCGCGCGGTGCCGTCTTGATCGCGGCCGAAAGCTGCTGCATGCGCGTTGCATGACGAACTCAAATGACATGCCGCTTGCGGCGAAACCAATTGAACGTGCCGCGCACCGACGACTGGACGAGGCGTGGCTGGAGGAAGCCTTTGCACGGAAAGATGTGCTGGTCCTGCTGATGCGGAACGGCGAACCTTTCGTGCATCCGGGCCGCGACAGCGGTCTGGTCTGGATGGGGCCCGAAGCGGCCCGCCTCTCGCCCGGCTCGCCCCGCCTCTTCCTTGGCGAAGACAAGGCCGGCACACCGGTGTTCGCACTCGACCTGCCGGAACGTTTCGCTCTGGAGGGATCGCTGATCGAGGGCGCGGGAGAGTTTCTCGATTTCCGCGCCGCCGCCGGGTCGATTCCGGACATGGATGGAAACTGCGCGTCGACCGCGCGGTCTATTTTCATGTGGCACCAGAGCCACAGGTTCTGCTCAAAATGCGGATCTGAAAGCGCCATGGTCGAAGCCGGATGGAAGCGGCAATGCCCGTCCTGCGGCGCCGAACATTTTCCGCGGACAGATCCGGTCGCGATCATGCTGGCCGTCAAGGACGGCAAGGCGCTGATCGGAAGACAGAAGATGTGGCCGCCGGGCTTCTACTCCTGCCTCGCCGGATTCTGCGAACCCGGAGAGACAATCGAACAGGCTGCGGCGCGCGAGATATTCGAGGAAGCTGGTGTCGTTGCTGATGCTGCGGGCGCAGAGTACGTCGCCTGCCAGCCCTGGCCCTTCCCGTCCTCGCTCATGGTCGGCCTTATTCTGGAAGCGGAAGGGTTCGACATTTCAATCGACGAAAAAGAGATCGAAGTGGCCCGCTGGGTCACGCAGGAGGAGATGGTTCGGATTCTGAATCACAGTCACGAAGAGATCTTCGGACCGCCGCCGATGGCAATTGCTCACCACATCATGAAAGTCTGGTCAGAAAAAGATCATTGACCGCACACGGAAGGCGTGTTTCGGCTCTCGTCACAGGCGAAAATCTGGAGTTGAGTTCGCGCGAATCACAGTAGTGAGAAAATTGCCACTGACAGGAGATCGGACATGGCAACTGCAACGAAGAAACCGGCTGCAAAAAAACCGGCGGCGAAGAAGCCAGCCGTGAAAAAGCCGGTCGCGAAGAAACCGGCCGCAAAGGCCGCGACTGCGACGAAAACCGCTGCCGCCAAAAAACCGGCCGCAAAGAAACCCGCTGTCGCTAAAAAGCCAGCTGCGAAGAAGCCGGTCGCAAAGAAACCAGCCGCAAAGCCGGCCGTGAAGAAAGCCGCTCCGAAAGCTGCCAAGCCTGCTGCTAAGAAGCCGGCCGCCGCCAAGAAGCCCGCGGCAAAGAAACCGGCTGCGAAGAAAAAGTAAGCCGGATCAGACATTCCAGGAAAAGCGGACGCGGGAAACCGCGTCCGCTTTTTTTATTGCCGGAAGGTCAGCGAAGGCGCGCTCAGAAACGGTGCTTCAGGCCGATCTGGAATCCTTCGACGTCATCATCCATCGTGCCTTGCTCCGCATAGTAATTATAACCACCGGTCAGGCTGGTCGATTCTGTCAGAGAGACCTCCGCCCCAAGGCTGCCGGCGAAGCCGTACCCACTCGGTGAGCTGGAGATTTTAATGCCGTCTCCAAATCCCGGACTGGAACCTGATTCCTGCGTCACATCGTATTTGTAATGTGAGACCCCGGCCTTGGCGACAAGACGGATACGATCAGTCACCGGTAAATGGCCAACGCCCATCAGATCAATGCGATGCGTGAGGTCTGCCGACGTCCGGAAGGCCGGAAGGGTGACGGTATTGCCATTGAGGTCATACGTGCCCCCTGGTGAGAATGTCCCGTCCCCGTCAATACCGGTGGCTGCGGTCACCTCGGCACCAAAATAGCGGTTGAAGTCGTAGCCGCCTGTCAGGCCCAGCGCCTGATATTCATTTTGACCATCGGTCTCCTGCAAACGCTCATAGCTCAGACCGGCATACCAGCCGGACTCGTCCGAGCCTTCGGCATAAGCACAGGGAATGACGGTCGCAGCCGCCAGAAGGAAGGTGAAAGTTCGCATCCAGGTATCCTTTCAAATCGTTGGACACCTGTTCCTTGAGATTTATTCCGCCTCAACCTCAAGTTAAACGAGAGTCATGACGCAGAATTCACGCGAACCTATCGTAACGGCACTTATTCCTGCAGGTCCTGCCATTGTGTGTCGGCCTTTTCGATGAAGCCCGGAACATCTGCGTTCCACTTTTTCTGAATGCCGGCATTGTAGTTCAGGTAAAGCTTGCCATCGACAATCTTCCAGTACTTTGCATTGCCCTTGGCGTATTTGCCGTCGGCCATGGCCCAGGCGCAGTAGCCGCCATATTGCGGCGCGTAGGCAGCCGGATCGGCGAGAAAGGCGTCGCGGTTTGCGGCTGACGCAAACTGGAACGTGGCGCCCTTGTACTCTGTCGAGAATTCCTTGGAGCCTTTCACCGGCTGGCCATCGGTGAAGTAGGCCACAGGATCATACCCCTGCAGGGCGGTGTCAGAGAACCGGCCTGTATAAATCGCGGGTTCTGCATAAGCGGCCGGTACGGCGAGCGAGACCGGGGCGAAGGCCATGAAGGCGGCGAGGAAGAGAGATCGGAGTTTCATCAGGGTGGATCCTTTCAGGCAGGCACGTGCCGGGTTTCGGAACGCGCGGACATGTCCATCGGCGGCACCAGCACGTCGCGGATACCGGAGAGGATGGCGAACAGGGTTTCACGCCGCGCAATGAGCATGGCAATCGAGCTGAGCCAGACCGTGACTGCCATGACGAACAGGCCGCCACCATCATTGTTCGGATCGATGCCAAGCGGGGTCCACAGGTGGAAGTTCACGGCCCCGGTCATCACGGCAACAGCAATCAGGGCGCCGATTGTCTGCAAGCGACGAAGCGCCGGAAACAGGCCCAGCAGCAACAGCGTCGCGGCCAGGAGCTCGGCCGAGCCAATGACATACTGGCTGAACAGGCCCGTCTGGGCGAACAGGCCGGGCGCGCCCAGGCTGGCAGCCCAGGCATCGAGCCGGCCAAAGATGACCTGTGTCTCGATGGCGTTGGTAAACTTGAACCGCAGGCTATCGAGGAACACCGCCGACGCGATGAGGCTGTAGGCAATCGGGGTATATCTTTTTACGCGCGAAAGCATGGTGTGCGTCTCCCTTCGACGCAGCTTGTCTCACAAGGATGCGCACACGGGCAAAGCAAAGGCGTGTGAGCCCCGCTCACGGATTCGTGGGCAGTGTGCGAGCAGGGAAATGCGCCTCCCCCCTCGCAGAACTGCCCTGCCTCCCCTACATTCAGGCTCGTTCTGCATGGGGTGACTGAGATGGACCGGATCGATGCAATGCGCCTGTTCGTCCGTGTGGCGGATGCGGGCAGCTTCTCGCGCGCTGCCGCCGACATCGGAATCGGTCAGCCCACCGTCTCGCGGCGGATCCAGGATCTGGAATCCCAGCTCGATGCGGTGCTGTTCCTGCGGACCACCCGGGCGCTCAGCCTGACCGAGGCCGGTGAACGCTTCTACCGCCGCGCCGTCGATATCCTCGCCGAGTATGATGAAGCCGAGGCCGAAGCCCGCGGCCTGGAGCACGAGCCCGTCGGCCTGCTGCGCCTGTCTTGCTCCCACTCTTTCGCCCGGCACGTGATTGCACCGGAGATCGCCAGCTTCATGCGCATCTATCCGCATGTGAAGTTCGACGTGATCGGCGATGACTCCCTCACCGACATTGTCGGTGAAGGCGTCGATCTTGCGTTCCGTCTCGGTGAACTGACCGACTCCAGCCTGATGGCAAAAAAGCTGGCAGAAGCGCCGCGCGCCCTGTGGGCCTCCCCTGCCTACCTTGAACGCAGAGGTAATCCGCAAACACCGGCAGACCTTGCAAAGCATGACGCACTGATTTTCCGCCACGCCCGCTCCACCATCTGGACACTGACCAATGGCAATCAGAAAGAAGACGTGACCGTCGATGGGCCGTTCCGGGCCTCCGGCGGAGAGATCCTGCAACAGGCCGCCGAGGACGGACTCGGCATCCTGATGGCACCGGGCTGGCTCGTGTCGAGCTGTCTCGGGTCAAACACGCTGGTGCGCGTCCTGCCTGACTGGAATGCCCAGAGCCTGTCGATCCACGCCGTCTGGGCGGCGGGCAAACTCCGCGGCAAGGCAAAACTGTTCGCCGACCATCTCGCCGACAGCCTGAAATCGAAGACCCAGATCTGCTAGGGTTCGCGTTAGCTGGAGGCGGGAAACACGCCGACCAGCTTCATCATCTGCGTGAAGAAGCCAACCTCTTCCAGCGCCAGCTGAACCGAACGCTCATCCGGATGGCCTTCGATTTCTGCGTAGAATTGCGTGGCGGTGAAATTGCCGCCCACCATGTAGCTTTCCAGCTTGGTCATGTTGACGCCATTGGTGGCGAAACCGCCCAACACCTTGAACAGGGCCGCGGGAATGTTGCGAACCTCGAACAGGAAAGCCGTCTTGGCCGGGCCGTCGCCGACCTCGATCTCGGATGGCTCCCGGGACATGATGACGAATCGGGTCGTGTTGTGCGCGGCGTCTTCGATGTCTTCAGCGAGAATTTCGAGTCCATAAACTTCGGCCGCCAGACGCGGTGCAATCGCCGCGACGGTCCGGTCCCCGCTCTCGGCCACTTCGCGGGCCGCCCCCGCGGTATCCGATGCCGCAACCGAATCAATTCCATGCGCCCGCAGGAATTCCCGGCACTGGCCGAGCCCCATGATGTGGGACCGGGCTGTTTTGACCCCGTCCAGCTTCACGCCCGGCAGGGTCATCAGCTGAAACCGGATCGGCAGGTAGTGTTCCCCGACAATCTGCAGGCTCGTGCCCGGCAAAAGGGAGTGAATGTCGCTGACCCGGCCGGCGATCGTATTTTCGACCGGAATCATCGCCAGATCCGCTTCGCCCTTCTCTACAGCGGCAAAACAGTCCTCAAACGTGCGGCACGGTAGCGGCTCAAGGGCCGGAAAGGCCTGCTTGCAGGCAATATGCGAATTGGCCCCCGGTTCGCCCTGATATGCGATTTTTCCCGTCATTTTTCCGGCCTTTACCTTGTTTTCTGCTGCGTCGGATCGCCGCGACGAACAGGGGAAGCTTCCCTGTCGCGCAGCCTTTATATTGCGGGCCATCCGTTAGCGTGCCAAAAGGCGCGCGCCAAGACTTATGACCAGACAGATTCGAAGGAAGATCCTCATGGGGGAACTCGGTCTCAACAAGATCCTGGGAGCGCTGCTGGCGACCGCACTGGGCCTTTTCGGGCTCAAGACGCTTTCTGATGTAGTGTTTGCCCATGGGGGAGAAGGCCACGGGGAAGAGCACGCTGAGGCGACCTCCCTGTCAGAGCAGATGTGCGAGAACTTCGCATACTGCGTCGAAGTTGCCGGCGGCGGTGCCGCGGCAGTTGAAGAGGAAGAAGTATTCGACCTCGGTGCCCTGCTCGCTGCTGCGGATGTTTCGCGCGGCGAACGCACCTTCAAGGGCCAGTGCACAACCTGCCACACGATTGATGATGGCGGCGCCAACGGCACCGGCCCGAACCTGCATGGTGTGGTTGGCGCAGACAAGCACGTGCACCCGGGCTTCAACTACTCTGCTGCTTTGACCGAAGTCGGTGGCAGCTGGACGTATGAAGACCTGAACCATTGGCTGGAGAATCCAGGCGCCTTCGCCCGTGGCACGTCCATGTCCTTTGCAGGCCTGCGCAAGGATCCGGACCGGATCAACGTGATCGCCTATCTCGCCTCGCAATCGCCGAATGCACCGCCTTTCCCGGATCCGCTGCCGGCGGCTGAGGAAGACGATGCCGCAGCCCCTGCTGAAGACGGCGCTGAAGCCCCGGCAGAAGGCGAAGAAGCCGCTGCCCGGGTCGAAGACGCTGTGGAAGCTGTGGAAGACGCCGCCGATGCAACGCAGGAAACGGTGACCGAAGTTGTCACCGAAGAGGCTGACACGGCCATGGACACTGCTGAAGAGGCTTTTGACGAAGAAGCCCCGACGCCGACGGAAGAAGAAGGCGAGTAAGGCTCAGGCGCCGGTCTTCCAGGCCGGCACCGTCCCTCTTTCAGAAGAGACTTGTATGCGCCGGGCCCCTGTGGGCTCGGCGTAATACTTTGAGATCCGGGTGATGGCATCGCCCAGCGGTTCGCATGCGGCGGCCATATGCCAGGCATTGGCGTGCAGGAGATGGTCCGGATCGGTCATGATGCCGACATGCCCTTTCCAGAAGACGAGGTCTCCGCGCTGAAGGGCGCCGGGTTCCTGCCAATCGGCAATGGCATCGCCGGCCCAGTCGAACTGCATGTCGCTATCCCGGGGCAGCAGGACGCCCGCCGCCTCGAATGATTGCTGGGTCAGTCCCGTACAATCCAGGCCGAGACCGGAGCGTCCCCCCCAGAGATAAGGCGTGCCGATATAGCGCTCCGCGACGCTGGCCGGATCCTCATCCAGGACATCCAGCGCTGCGAGATGCCTTTGATGCACCCAGCCCGCATCCTGACACTGGCGCCAGTCACCCTCTTCCGCGATGACACTCACCCGCCCGCCAAGGCTGAGCGTCAGCTGTGGCGGCGATTTGAGGTCCGGCGCGGCGTAGGCATGGGTGTGGGGCCGGGTGATCCGGTGGGTCGGGGCCAGCAGGCGTTCGGCAAGCCCCGCCAGAGCGACCCAGCCGACATACCGGTCGCGCTGGCACTGGACGAGCGCAAAACCGTGCTGTTCTTCAAACACGTCCAGAATTTCGCCAAACAGGGCTTCCGTTGACAGCCGCGCATCCGGCAGCGGCGTCTCGCGGACGGCAACACTCCCTGCCCGCACCTGCACGGGCCGGGATGGCCTGTCGGGCGGTGTCAGTCGCGTATCATTGTAATCAGGCATGAAAAGCCCCGCAGCGTTGTTTTACGCCGCCGAGGCCTTGCGTGTTTTCGGGCTCACGGCAGCTTCCTGATCCTTGCCGGAAGCTGCGGCAAGAACAAGGCCGGCAAACTGGCGAAGATAGGTCATGCCGGGTGGGCGCCGCTCCAGGAAGATATTCCGCAGGTCTGCCTCGTCGCGTACGCGCTTGATGAAATCGAGGCGTTCCAGGGCGTCCAGCGCCCGGGTGACGGCTGGTTTGGCGATATTCAGCTGTTCGGCGAGGCCGCGCACCGTGTGCGGGCCGGGCGTCAGGGCGATGGTCATCAGGATGGCTTGCTGGCGGGCCGTCAAGTCAGGCGCATCGGAGCGGACCGAGGCAGTGACCGCGCGGCGCCAGAGTTCCAGACCATCACGCTCTGACAATTGCATCCGGCTCATCCCCTTGGATTTTCGTCTATTGCAAGAATCTCAGGTGATTTGCGGACTCCGTCCAGTCCTTGAGTGGCCGGCAAGACAGCGCTTGCCCCTTCACATTGTGGACAAAACACACGACATTAGGCCCATGAGCGCTACAGAGAGCCATTCCCATGTCCACGCCAACACGCCCTGCAGCCCGCAGGACGTGGACGCGGTCCTGAACGAAGCCGAAACCCTGGTTGTCCGCCAGGGCCAGCGGATGACGAAAATCCGTCGCAAGGTGTTGCGCCTGCTGCTGGAAAGCACGGAGCCCGCCAAGGCGTACGATCTGCTTGCCAATCTCGATGGGGAAGGCTCTGCGAAGCCGCCGACGATCTACCGCGCGCTCGATTTCCTGCAGGAGACCGGCCTCGCCCACAAGATCGAGAGCCTGAACGCCTATGTCGCCTGCGGCCATGCTAGCCACCGGCACTCCGCCGTGTTCCTGATCTGCGACAAGTGCCACGGCGCCGAAGAACTTCACGCCGAAGCGACCAGCCAGGCCCTGAAGGCCGAAACGGATGCTGCAGGCTTCAAAATGTCCCGCGCCGTTGTGGAAGTGCGCGGCATCTGCCGGGATTGTGCTGCGTGAAAACTCTTTGGCGGGGAAGCTGCAATCAATGGGATTGCGACGAGATGGGGCACATGAATGTGCGTGTCTATGTCGAGAAGCAAATGGAGGGCCTGGCGGTCTTTGCCCATGCGCTCGGCATGCCGCATGCGTTCCGGCAGAATTCCCCTTCCACGATCACACCGGTGGACCAGCATATCCGGTTCGTCCGCGAAGTCCTGCCCGGACGTCCGCTGACCATGCATGGCTGCCTTATCGAAGTCGGAGAGGCAGACGCCCTGGTCTACCAGGAGCTGCGTCACGCCGACGGCCAGCTGGCCGCCGCCTTCCGGACCCGGATCATGCATATCGACACGGCAGGCCGTGAACCCTTTCCATGGGGCAAAAGCGTGCGCGCCGCCATGGCCGACGACATGGATACACCGCCAGAAGAATCCGCCCCGCGCTCGATCGATCCGGTCGCCGAGGGCTTGCCCTATGACGACATATCGGTCGAGACACCGCGCAAACTTGGAATAGCCTGTATCGGCATGGGCGCCGTGCCGCCGCAGCACCTGGATGTGCACGGACGGATGTCTCCGGCATGGGTGATTGGCCGCATATCCGATTCCGTCCCGAACCTCCTGTTCGGATGGCGCAAGGATGTGGCCGCCGCTGCGGGAGACCTGCGCATGGGGGCGGCAGTTCTGGAGTACCGGATCCGCTATCACGACATGCCGCAAGCCGGTGACCGGTTCGAAGTCTATACGGGTCTTGGCGGCGTCGAGGGAAAAACCCACAGCTTGTTCCACTGGATGATGGACCCGGTGACCGGCAAGCCCTGGGCGACAAGCCAGGCCACCGCCATCACGCTGGACCTCGACGCGCGCAAGGCCATCCCTGCCCCGGCAATGGCGATCGAGGAACTCGAACGCCTCGCCCCGAAGGGCCTGTCGATCTAAATCGGTTTAGAGCGCTGTCGCGATGATCTCTGCCACGCGCGGGATGTCTTTCAGGTTCAGGCCCGCGATGTTGATGCGGCCCGATCCCGGCATGTAGAGGCCGCTTTCCTCGCGCAGGGCCTTCGCGCCTTCCGGCGTCACCGGCAGCTGGCTGAACATGCCGTTCTGCGTGGTGAGGCTGGCGAGCAGGTTTGAGCCTGTGCGCTGCACGAGTTCGCCCGACAGCGCCTGGCGCAGAGAAATCATCCGCTCCCGCATGGACGTCAGCTCCGCTTCCCATTCGGCGCGCAAGGCTGCGTCGCCGAGGATGGTGGCCACAATGCCTGCGCCATGCGCCGGGGGCATGGACCAGGTGGCCCGGGAAATATCCGCCACGTGCGTGGTCGCCGCAGCGATGCCATCTGCCGTCTCGCCAACCGCCAGGAAGCAGCCCGCCCGCTCGCGGTAGAGACCGAAATTCTTGGAGCAGGAATAGGAGATCAGCGCTTCGCCTGCCGCGTCGATGAAGGCGCGCACGCCCGCAATATCCTTGTCGAGGCCATGGGCGAAGCCGTGATAGGCCACGTCCAGCATGACGATCAGGCCGCGCTCTTTCACAAAGGCGCCGACCACCCGCCAATCTTCCAGCGTGAGGTCAATGCCGGTGGGGTTGTGGCAAGGCCCCTGCACAATCACGCCATCGCCGCGCTCGGCTTTAGCCAGGTCTTCGAGCATGCCGGCCCGGTCTGCGGTACCGGTATCCGGATCTGCGTACCGGTAGCTGTCCGTTGTGAGGCCTGCGGACTGGACCACTTTCGGATGGTTCGGCCAGGTCGGGTCTGATACCCAGACCTTTTTCACGCCAAGGCGGCGCATCAGGCCCACGCCCAGCGAAAGCGCGCCGCAGCCGCCCGGCGCAGTGAAGGACAGCGTGCGCCCTTCCTTGCGGACGGGGGCATCCACGCCGAACACAAAGTCTTCAATGGCGTTGCAAAAGTCCGCATTTCCGCGCGGGCCTTCATAGACCTTGGTCGTCTGACGCTGCAGCATCAGGGCCTCGGCCTTGGCAACCGCCGACATGACCGGGGTATTGCCCTGATCGTCCTTGTAGACGCCGACGCCCAGATCGAATTTCTCGGCCCGGTCGTCTTCACGAAAAGCGGTCATCAGGCCGAGCAGAGCGTCCGGCGGAAGCGGCGATAGCGGGGAGAATGCAGAAGTCATGGCGCAGCCCTAATCCGGAGCGCGCCCGGATTCAATCCTCCTCGTCTATCTGACAAGACGTATTAGTCGACGATGGTCGCTTCGGTGTTTTCCTTGACGTCCTGCAGCGATACGCCGGGCGCAAGTTCGATCACCTTCAGGCCGCCTTCGACCACATCCATAACGCAGAGATCGGTGATGATGCGATTGACCACGCCCTTGCCGGTGAGCGGCAGGGTGCATTCTTTCAGCACCTTCGTCTCACCCTTCTTGTTGCAGTGATCCATCACCACAACGATGCGCTTCACGCCAGCGACAAGGTCCATCGCGCCGCCCATGCCCTTCACGAGCTTGCCGGGGATCATCCAGTTGGCGATGTCGCCATTCTCGGCCACTTCCATCGCGCCGAGAATGGCAATGTTGATGTGGCCGCCGCGGATCATCGCGAAGCTGGTCGCGCTGTCGAAGAAGCTCGTGCGCGGCAGCGTCGTGATCGTCTGCTTGCCGGCATTGATCAGGTCGGCGTCTTCCTCGCCCTCGAACGGGAACGGGCCCATGCCCAGCATGCCGTTCTCGGACTGAAGCGTCACGTCCATGTCGTCTGGAATGTGGTTCGCCACCAGCGTCGGAATGCCGATGCCGAGGTTCACATAGAACCCGTCGTGGAGTTCCTTTGCGGCGCGCGCCGCCATGTCATCACGTGTCCAGGGCATTAGTAGTGCTCCCGCTTGCGGGTGGTGCGTTGTTCGATACGCTTTTCGAAAGTGCCTTTCACGACACGCTGAACGAAGATGCCCGGCAGGTGAATTTCATCCGGGTTGAGACTTCCCGTCGGCACCAGTTCTTCCACTTCGGCCACGGTGACCTTGCCGGCCATCGCCATCGGTGGATTGAAGTTGCGGGCCGTCTTGTTGAAGATCAGATTGCCTTGCGTGTCGGCCTTTTCGGCCTTCACGATGGACAGGTCCGACACGAGGCCCGTTTCGAGGATGTAGGTCTCGCCGTCGAAGTCACGGTGTTCCTTGCCCTCGGCCACCAGCGTGCCGACGCCCGTCTTGGTGTAGAAGCCGGGAATGCCTGCGCCGCCGGCGCGGCAGCGCTCGGCCAGCGTGCCCTGCGGGTTGAACTCCAGCTCGAGCTCTCCGGAGAGGTACTGGCGCTCGAACTCCTTGTTCTCGCCCACATAGGACGAGATCATCTTCTTGATCTGGCGCGTCTGCAGCAGCAGGCCGAGGCCGAAATCGTCGACACCGGCATTGTTGGAAATCGCGGTGATGTCCTTCACGCCGCTGTCGCGCAGGGCGAGGATGAGGTTTTCCGGAATGCCGCAGAGGCCAAACCCCCCGGCCATTACGGTCATGCCGTCGAAGGTGAGGCCCTCAAGGGCTTCCTTCGCAGAATTGTAGACCTTGTTAGACATGGACAGGTCCTGTCGCTCCCTGGCTTGGGCACTCAGGCAGACCATCCTGCCTATGCGCGCTTTGGTGTTTCGTATCACATTTTGAGAGGCACTGAACCGTCCCGCGACCCCAAAATTTCAACAAGCGTTGAAACACAGGCTCAGACGGAAAACAAGATCACAGATCCGGATTTATCCGGCCGCCTCGACGGTCTGTTCGATGGCCCCGAAAATCGAATGCCCGGCTTTGTCCAGCATCTCCATGCGCACCGTGTCGCCGGGCTTCATGAAGGGCGTTTTCGGCGCGCCGTCGGCGATCGTCTCGATCATCCGGATCTCGGCGATGCAGGAATAGCCAAGCCCGCCCTCGGCGACCGGCTTGCCTGCCCCGCCATCGGCATCCTTGTTGGAGACCGTACCGGAACCGATCACCGTGCCAGCGGTGAGCGGACGGGTCTTTGCGGCGTGGGCCACAAGGCGGGCGAGGCTGAATGTGGCATCGACCCCGGCCTCGGCCCGGCCAAAGGGCTGGCCATTGTAGTCCACGTGCAGCGGCAGGTGGACGACATTGTCTTTCCAGGCATCGCCCAGTTCGTCCGGCGTCACCGCCACGGGCGTGAAAGCGCTTGGCGGTTTGGACTGGAAGAAGCCGAAGCCCTTGGCGAGTTCGCCGGGGATCAGCCCGCGCAGCGACACGTCATTGCACAGCATCACCAGCCTGATGTGGCTGGCCGCATCCGCCTCGGACACGCCCATCGGCACGTCATCGGTGATGACGGCCACCTCCCCTTCCATGTCACAGCCCCAGGCAACATCGCCGAGCGGAATGGCGTCGCGGGGGCCGAGGAAGGCATCGGACCCGCCCTGGTACATCAGCGGATCATCGTAGAAACTTTCCGGCACTTCGGCGCCGCGCGCTTTGCGCACCAGTTCGACATGATTGATATAGGCCGATCCATCCGCCCACTGATAGGCACGCGGCAGGGGGCTCTCGCACTCATGCTCGTGGAAACGGAACGTCGGCACGCTGCCCAGTTCCACCTGCTCGGCCAGCAGCTGGAGGCGCGGGGCCATATGTTCCCAGTCATCCAGCGCCGCTTGCAGCGTGGGGGCGACTGAGGCCGCGTCGGTGGCGCGTGTCAGGTCTTTCGAAACGACAACGAGACGCCCATCACGGGCGCCATTCTTAAGAGTAGCGAGTTTCATGAATCAGCTTTCTTCCGCGATTTTTTCGTGTAGCCAGGCGGCGTGGCGCGGGGCTTTCTTTGTGGCGTTCCATTCCTCGATCATCGGCTCGGCCACGTCTTTGAGCTGTTTCATCTGCTCTGGCGTGCCGATGTCGGCGGCGAGTTCGATGCGGTGGCCGTTGGGGTCGAAGAAGTAGATCGACTTGAAGATGCCGTGATGGGTTGGTCCCAGCACGTCGAGCCCCATGCCTTCGAGATGCGCCTTGGTCTCCATCAGCTCTTCAAGCGAGCCGACACGGAACGCGATGTGCTGCACCCAGGCCGGCGTGTTCTCGTCGCGGCCCATGTCAGGCTGGGTCGGCAGTTCGAAGAAGGCCAGCACATTGCCATTCCCGGCATCGAGGAAAATATGCATGTACGGGTCATGCTCGCCCGTGGAGGGCACATTGTCCTCCGCGATCGCGAGCTGGAAATCCATGCCGAGCGCATCGCGGTAAAATTCCACGGTCTCCTTGGCGTCCTTGCAGCGATAGGCGACGTGGTGGACGCCTTTCAGGGGGGCGGGTGATGTCATTCAAAATCCTCCACAGGTATGGACTTATCTGGAAAGAATCGTCTGACGGTCAGGATCCCCGCGAGGCTTCCGATGCCCACAAATATGGCGGACTTCAGCGCAGAGCTGATCGGTAAAGACAGGAAATAGTTGTCCACCAAATATAGAGCCGTCATCACGACGCCCATCACACCGCCGAATACGAACCGGCTTCTCGGGTCTCTTTTCACATTCGGCTTCGTCATCAGCGAGTCTCTCCCTTGTCTTTTGCGGCGTTCTTTGCGCGCCGCCAGGCGTTGAACCAGCTGCCGATCCCGAGGCCGAGCGTTACGCCCGGAATGGCCGGGGCGGAAATCACCCCAATGCGCCACAGGATGACGCCAACCACCGTGCCGGCAACGGCCCCGATCAGGCCTTCGCCGACCGGGGAGAGTTCAACTTTCTTCTTCGGTTCGCTCATGCGTCCTCTTCGACCTTCAATGCACCTCGCTGAATCTGGTCACGTTCCATGGATTCGAACAAGGCCTTGAAGTTACCTTCGCCAAAGCCTTCCTTGTAGTCACCCTTGCGCTGGATGAATTCGAAGAAGACCGGACCGATCTCGGCCTGGGCGAAGATCTGCAGCAGGAGGCGCGGCTGGCCGCCTTCGGTCGTACCATCGAGCAGCAGGCCGCGGGATTTGAGGCCTTCGACGTCCTCGCCATGGCCCGGCAGACGCTCGTCCAGCATCTCGTAATAGGCCGCTGGCGGCGCCGTCATGAACGGCACGCCTTTCTGTTTCAGGCTGTCATAGCAGGCATAGAGGTCGTCGCAGATGAGGGCGATGTGCTGGATGCCTTCGCCGTTGAACTCCCGCAGGAATTCCTCGATCTGGCCGCCGCCGCTCTTGCCTTCTTCGTTCAGCGGAATGCGGATCTTGCCGTCCGGCGCCGTCAGCGCCTTGGACGTCAGGCCCGTATACTCGCCCTTGATGTCGAAATAGCGGATTT
>MDSY01094256.1_pt1 | contig 15135 bp, 15 predicted proteins | sample 811131 | NCBI WGS metagenome assembly MDSY01 (sample SAMN05326643, study PRJNA326480) | marine metagenome | isolation source: seawater | place: Atlantic Ocean: South West | collected 2010 | reverse complement strand
TTTTTCAAATTAATTTGAATTTAATTTTTGATAAAATTTCTTTTTTTTAATTAAAAAATAGTTACCATATTAAATAATTAAATTTTATTTTTTTTGGAGGCACCTATGAATGAGTTCAAAAGTATAGATAATAAAATAATAGTAAAGCCATACTCCCCTAATTTAGGTGGTGTTATTACTGGAATAGATTTGTCAAAACCGATATCCAATTTAGAGTTAACTTTCATAAAGAAAGCTTTTAATAAATTTCAAGTTTTGTTTTTTCAAGAACAATCAGAGATCCCACCACAACTTCAAGTTAATTTGGGTAAATCTTTTGGTCCACTTCATGTTCACCCTGCGGCTCCTACTATGGATGGACATCCTGAAATCTTTGAAATACATACTCATAAAGATAGTAAAATTTCTAATGGTACTGAAAATTTTCATTCAGATGTCTCATGTGATGTTGAGCCTCCTTTAGGTACTATGTTGCAGCTTCATATACTTCCTGAATGTGGAGGTGATACAATGTTTGTTAATATGTACTCTGCATATGATACATTGAGTAAATCAATGAAACAGTTTCTAGGGTCTTTAAGTGCTTGGCATGAATCTGAACATATATACAAAGGTAGATATGCTGAGAGAGGTGTTTCTAATGATGAAATTTCATATCCATCTTGTTTACATCCAATGGTAAGAACTCATCCAGAAACAAAAAAGAAAGCGCTTTTTGTAAATAGAAGTTTTACTACAAGAATTGAAGGTTTAAAGAAGGAAGAAAGTAGTACTTTATTAAAATTTTTGTTTGATCATTCTGAACAAGTGGCTTTTCAAATTAGATATAGATGGAATGATAATGATATGGCTTTTTGGGATAATAGATGTGCTTTACATAAAGCAATTTGGGATTACCATCCTATGGAAAGAAAAGGCAGAAGAGTTACAATTAAGGGTGACAGACCAAAATAAGTAAAATAAAAGTTACCAATTTTTTAATATGACAAGAAAACCTATTACGATTAATATTAATAGGGTTATATTTTTAAAAGTTACTTGAGGTATTATTCTTCTAATTTTAAAGCCTAACATCTGCATTATAACAGCAGGGATTGCAAATAAAGCGCTATAAATAAAGTCATGAAAGGTTACTGTTTGGTATATAAAAAATATACCATATAAAGGTGCTAAACAAGAAAAGACTGTCAATGATACTAATTCGCTAAAAACTTCCTTTTTTAAGTTTAAACTGACTAAATAGATTACTATTAGAGGTCCAACAATAGTTGTCAGCCCTCCTATAATTCCTGCAAGAAGTCCATAAATAAATGAAAAAGATTTCTTTAAAAGTAATTGCGAACTAATTTTTAAGCCAAAATAATTGATTAATGCACTTAAAACAATTGTAACACCTATCATTTTACTTATAAATTCACTTTCAACTTTATGAAATATAATGCTTCCAATAATTATACCAAAAAAAACTCCACATGATAATGGAGCAATTCTTTTATAATTTTTATAGTTCTGAATTTTAATTTCTCTAATATTTACAAACACAAGGGAAAATAAAAGTAAGAAAATTGATGACTTAGGGGGAAGTGCTAAAGAAAGTATTGGGAGAGCAATTAGAGGAAACCCAAAACTTATTACTCCTTTTAAAAAACCACCAATACATATCGCTAAAAGCATTATTAGGATTGTATTTATATCTAAATTTAAAAACATTAAAAAACTCTTATATAATATTTAGCTTTACATTATTTTAATTAATTAGTTAACTAATAATATATCTTTTGTAATTATATCTTGGGGGAGATATTTATGAAATATAATGTGTCAAAAGGTGAATGGTCTGTAAAAGATTTAGAGAGTAATAAAGATTGGCTTTTACATTTAAATTTAGACGATCAAGAAGAGATTATTTTAGCTACTAAATCTTCATTGTCGTCAGGAAAAACTATTTTTGATTTAACTAGTAAAGATTTCCCTTTAAATAAATTTTTAGTAAAAATTAATAAGGCCAAAGAACAAGTCGAAACTGGACTTGGATTCATAATTTTCAGAGGTCTCCCAGTTCAAGAATTTAATGATAAAGAAGTACAGGTTATGCTCTGGGGACTGGGACAATATATAGGTTATCCAGAAGTTCAAGATAAAGCAGGTGCTTTACTTCATGTTGTTACAGATACTGGTTCGAGCGTAAATAAAACTGATAATATACGAGGATTTCAAACTAATGAAGAATTACAATTTCATACAGATGGTGCCGATGTATTCGCTCTTTTATGCTTAAGAAATGCAAAATCAGGTGGATTGTCCAAATTAGTATCTTCAGTAGCAATATTTAATGAAATAGAAAAAACAAGGCCAGATTTAAGTAAAATTCTTCAAGAAGAATTTTATTTTGATTCTAGAGCTCAAAATCCAAATGATGCTAAATATCAAAGAGTGCCAATTTTTGTGAAGCATGATAATTTAGTATCAGGACTTCATAAAAGGAGATACATAGAGACTGCGCAAAGATTTTCTGAAGTGCCAAAGCTTAGTAAAAAACAAATTGAGGCACTTGATTTAATAGATCAAATGTGTGGAAGTGAAAAGTTTTGTTTAAGCATGGAATTAAAACCAGGCGATTTAGAAATAGCAAGTAATGCAACTACTTTTCATTCTAGAGAAAATTATTTAGATCATCCTGAGCCTGGTCAAAGAAGATGTATGCTAAGGCTTTGGTTATCGTTATTTAAAGAGAGACCTCTTCCACAAGTTTATAAAAACACAAGAGAATGGGGCCCAACTTTTAAAAGAAGAGGATTAAATTAATTTTTTTTATCTTTAAGTTTTTTTAAATAACTTTGTTATTATTTTTTAATTATTATGAAATTTTTAATGTTATGAATATTGTTAATAAATCAGATTTTATAGCGAGCATAGTTCTTTTTCTTACTGGTATCATATTTTACTTTATTATTATTCCCCAAGAAATCATCCTTGAGGATGAAGCAGTAATAGGTCCAGATTTATTGCCAAATATTTGTATAATCTTAATAACTTTTCTATCAGTTTTATTATTTTTTAGGTCAATTAGTAAAGTAGAAATTAAACAGACAATAGACACAAAAAAAACCGACAATTCCGAATACGAACCTTCAACTATTTTAAATATTCGAAATGGCTTTAGTTTAATAGAAATAAAAAGAGTGTTTTTTTTATTGCTTACTATTTTAATTAGTATTTTATTATTTGTCTATTTAGATGTTTTAGTTGCTTCATTTTTCTTGATAACAGGATCTTGTATAGTCTGTGGATTAAGAAAAATTTGGGTAATTATGACTTTATCCACTAGTCTTATTTCTTTAGCTTATTTCCTTTTATATAAAGTTTTAGGAACAGCAATTGGATAGTTTTATATTGGAAAAAAAATGAGTTTTGAAGTTTTAAGTTCAGTTCTAACACTTAATAATATTTCTTGGATTGCCTTTGGTGTCTTGCTTGGGTACATAGTTGGAGTGATCCCAGGTTTAGGAAAAGGAACGGCTGTAGCTGTTTCAATACCTATAACTTTTTATTTATCTCCCTTAACAGGAATTGCTTACTTAATAGGTATAGCAAAAGGTAGTACGGCAGGAAGTGCAGTTTCAGCTATTTTATTAAATACTCCTGGAGAGCCATCATCTGCTCCTACTGCGCTTGACGGGTATCCCTTATCTCAAAAAGGACAAGCCTCAAAAGCCCTAAAAATGGGTCTTTTTGCTTCAGTAATAGGTGATTTTTCTGCAACCCTACTTTTAATTTTTCTAGCCGCTCCACTTGCTAAATATGCTCTCTTATTTGGTCCAGTTGAGGTGACTGCTATATTATTATTTTCCTTGACATTTATAGCTGCTTTATCAGGTGAGTCTTTGATAAAAGGTTTAATTGCAGGTTTATTTGGTCTTTTATTTTCTACAGTTGGAATGGAAGTTGAAACAGCAACTGTTAGACTAACTTTTGATATATTAGAACTTTATGATGGTCTGTCATTAATTCCTGTGGCGATAGGAATGCTTGCTGTCGCAGAGATGTTAGTTCAACTTGGAGGGTTAGAGGCTTTAGAACGGCAACAAAAAATGCTAAAAGGAAATATTAAGGCAATTAATCAAAGCATTAGTTGGGAAGAGTGGAAATTATGCATTCCTGCCATAATTAGAGGCACAGTTGTTGGATCAACTATTGGAATTTTACCTGGCTTAGGTGCCAGCGTTGCTTCCTTTTTATCTTATGGTTTAACAAAAAAAGCAGCAAAAGATCCATCAAGATTTGGTAAGGGAGCAATTGAGGGTATTGCTGCTGCTGAAAGTGCTGATAATGCTGTGGTTCCTTCAAGTTTAGTTCCTTTATTTGCTCTTGGTATTCCAGGTAGTGTTATAGCTGCAATTTTAATTGGTGCTTTTATTATTCAAGGAGTGACACCAGGACCATTGATGTTTGTACAACAACCAGATCTTGTTCATGGTATTTATTTATCTATGATTTGTGCAAGTTTATTATTACTTTTAATTGGTTATTTTGGTCAAAAATTATTTTCCTTTGTTTCTTTAGTTTCGCTGAGATTAATAATTCCTTCCGTTATTTTCTTTTGTTCTGTAGGTGCTTATCTTCAAGGTGGAGGGATTGTGGGTGTTTGGTTAATTTTATTTTTTGGAATATTTGGCTATCTTGCAAAAAAACTAGATTTTTCATTTGTCACTTTTTTAATTGGTTTTGTTGTAGGTCCACAATTTGAGCTTTCTATGAGGCAAGCTATAGCGATTACCCCAAGTTTTGATGATCTTATGAGTCATCCCATTGCAATAGGTTTTATTTTGATAACGATTATAGCTGTATGGAAAATTGGAGCTAAGAAAAAAACTTAATTAAGTTTTTATATTACATACTCATAAATCTCTTTTTTTCGTCATGGTATAAAAACTCACCAACTAGTATATCTTCAGTATGAAGTTCTTTTAATATTAATAAAAGATTTTGAGCAGTAATTTGAGCTGCTTTACTAATTTTTTTTACTTTAGGCCAGCATATAACTACTGATCTAGATATTTGTGGCTCTATAATCTCTCTAGCAAAAAAAATATTATTTTTTCTTTCCTTATATGATGCTTCTGCTGGCCCAATTGAATAAGCTAAGCCTTCATTAATAAAACTTTCAGTATATGTTTGTGAATCTGAACCAATAATGATTTGTAGTCTTTTATTAAGTTTATTTGATAAATTATTAAGTTTTTGTCTAAGTATAACTTGTGCGCCAGTTAAAATAAGTGGGTAATTGATTAATTCAGAGAATTTAATTGGTTTATTTGTATTATTAATAAGGTCTTTTTTACCGTAAAAGTAAAGATTGTCTGAAATAATAAGTTGAGAATTAATATTTTTGTTAAACTTCCAATCAGGAAGCACCCCAATATCTATTTCACCATTTTCAATTAAATTACTTCCTCTTAATCCAAAACCTTCTTCAAATTGAAGATTAATTTTAGGGTATTTTGTATTCATATGTTTATATAATTTCATACTAATCAAACTTAAAAGCTTGGGGCTTAAAAAAATTTTTACATTTCCACTTGGCTTATCAGTTAGAGATTTAATATCTTCTTGAGCTTCTAATAAATCACTTAATATTTTTTTGCTTTTGTAAAAAACAATTTCCCAGATTCAGTTAGTGTCACACCTTGTTGATTACGCAACAATAACTTTGTATTTAAAACAATTTCTAATTTTTGAATGCTTTGGCTTAGGGCTGGCTGGGCGATTCCAAGAATATTAGCAGCATTAGAAAACTTTCCAACTTCCGCACTTATAACAAAATGCCTTAATTGCTGTAATTTAATATTATTATTTATTACCATAAGTAAAACTTATATTAGTTATAATTAATATATGTTTTACTTTTGCTTTGCTTATGTCAACAATTAATATGGGAGAGTATATGTTTAGACCACTTAAAGGTATTAAAGTTTTAGATTTAACGGGAGTATTAGCAGGTCCCTACAGCACATATCAGTTAGCATTGTTAGGTGCAGAAGTTATTAAAATAGAAAACTTATCCAATGGAGATTGGACTAGAGTAGGTGGAAAAGATAAAGAACTAAATAATAAGTTTATGGGGACTTCTTTCTTAATTCAAAATTCTGATAAAAAATCTATTCAATTAGATTTAAAATCAACTAAAGGTAAAGAAATAGCGCTTAAGCTAATTAAAAATGTTGACGTATTTGTAGAAAATATGCGACCTGGAAAAGCAGCAAAATTAGGTTTGGGATGGGATGATGTATCATTAATTAATGATAAAATAGTTTATTGTTCAATATCTGCATTTGGACAAGATGGTCCTCTAAGTAAAAGAGGTGCTTATGATCATGTTGTTCAGGGTATGACAGGTATAATGACAACAACAGGCACAAAAGAAAGTGGCCCTACCAAAGTAGGAGCCCCTTATATAGATTATGCCACTGGTTTAAATGCAGCTTTTGCTATTACTGCTGCTCTTTATGAAACGAAACAAAACAAAAAAGCAATTAGACTAGACGTCTCTATGATGGACACCTCATTATTATTAATGGCTAATATGGTTACAGAGCATTTAAATTCTGGTTGGACTCCAACTCCAATGGGCAATGAAGCTCAGAGTGGTTCACCATCGTCAGGTATGTATAATACAAAGACAGACCCAATACTTTTAGCAGCTAATAATGACCATCAATTCTTTGCTCTATGTAATGCACTAAATACTATTAGTTTATTTGATAAAGAAAAATGGGAACTAGAAAGCTACCGTCAAAATAATAAAGAAAAGTTAAGAGAAGAATTACAAAGTATTTTCATCACTCAATCCGCAGAATATTTAGAAAATTTACTTAATGATTTCAATGTTCCAGCAAGTAAAATAAGAACTCTTCCAGAAGTTCTATCTGAAGAACAATTTTTAGAGAGAAAACTTTGGAATAAAATAAAAATCAAAAGCATTAACAAACAGTATTTAGTTCCCAGCATAGGTTTTAAAGTAAATCAAAATGCTGTGGTTCCTGAAACTCCTCCACCAATTTTAGGAGGAGACACTAAGTCTATTTTAAATTCGATTGGCATAAATGATGATGAAATAGATAAGTTAAGAGAACAGGACATTATAAATTGATGTCTTGATATAATTTTTTTGCAATATAAAAACATTCGAAATTATTATATTACAATAATTTTAAAAATCAATTGGAGGTTAAAATAATGACTTTAAGAAATTTAATTAAATCTACTATAATGGGTTTGATAATAACTTTTTTTGCATCATCTGCTTTTTCTGCAGATTATCCAAGTAAACCAATAAAACTTTATATAGGCTATAAAGCAGGTGGTGGAACTGATACTGTTGGAAGAGTTCTAGCAAAAGTGATGAGTGAAGAATTAGGGCAACAAGTTAATGTTATAAATAAACCTGGTGCAGGTGGATGTGTGGCTGCTATGCAAGTAAAAAGAATGAAGCCAGATGGCTATAGTTTATTAATGGATCCATCATCCAGTATCACATGGGCAAGACATACAAATAGTAAATGTAAGGTAGAAATTGATAATTTAGATTATGTTGGCACTATTGCTCAGTTTAATTTTGGTTTAGTTTCACATGTAAGTGCTCCATACAATACTATTGAAGAATTCTTTAATTGGAGTAAAGGCAAAACAGTAAAATATGTGTTATTATCTCCTGGTTCAAAAGCGCTAATGAAATACATAGCTGCAGAAAAAGGACTTAAAGTTAATTATGTTCCTGCAAAAGGGGGCGCTGATATGATTAAACTAATTTTAGGTAAACAAGTAGACATGAGTTTTTCTGGAGGAATTCATACAAGGCATCCTGATAAAATTAAACTTATAGCGTCCATAGCGGATTATCGTCATGCTTCTGCTCCAAACATTCGTACTCTTAAAGAAAGTGGAATTGATGTAGAAGCTGGAGCTTATCATTTTGTAGCGGGCCCTAATGGAATGTCTTCTGATATTATTGCTAAATTAGAAGCTGCAATGAAGGCTGCTTCTGAACATTCAAGTATGAAAGATATTTCTAATAAAACTAAGTATCCTATTGTTTATAATACCAGTAAAGATACTGCAAAAATTATGAAACAACAGGATGAAAGTTATAGAATACTCACTGAAAAAACAGGAAAAATGTAAGTAAAAGACATTTATCTAGCTGAACTTAATTAAAAAGTTCAGCTACTTAATTTAAAGGAATTTTTTTTTGAAAATTATTTGTCTTGGTACTGGATCTCCCGAACCTAATATAAGAAGAGCTTCTTCTGGTTATTTAATTGAAATAGAAGATAAGAAAATACTTATTGACTGTGGTGGGGGAGTTTTTGGAAGGTTGTTAGAATATGGCCTTAATCCATATGATTTAACTCATATAATATTTAGTCATTTACACTCTGATCATATGATTGATTACCCAAGGTTAATACACGCTATATGGGATGCAAATAAGCCTCTACCAAAAATATTTGGACCGAGCCCGTTAAAAATTATTAATGAAAGAATATTTGGTATTACAGGTATGCTCTCCTTTGACTTGACAGCTCGTACTGAGTTATCTGCTAGTAAAGAAGTTTGGATATCTAGGGGAGGTGTTATTCCAAGACTATGGCCAAATCCTAAAATCACTGAAATAAATGGAGATTGGGTTTATAATGAAGGAGAGTTGAAAGTCAAATCTTGTTCAGTGCCACATGCTGAACCATATCTAAATTGTTTAGGTTTTCGCATTGATTATAAGAATAAGTCCTTTGTTTTTTCTGGAGATTCTGGAATATGTGATGAATTAAAAAATTTATCAAAGGATACAGATTTACTGATACATTGGTGTTATAGAATGAGCCATGAAAATAAATTTCCAATGGTTACAGAGAAATCTCCATCCGCTCAGCAAATAGCCAAAATGGCAGAATCAGTTGGTGTAAAAAAACTTTTATTAACACATATGAGATCTCATATGGATACAAAAAATAATCATTTTCAAATGATAAAAGAAATGACGGAAAATTTTTCTGGAGAATCTGGAATAGCTGAAGATTTAATGAAAATAGAATTATAATCTTTTAACTGAATTATTAAGTAAGATATCAAATAATGAAACAACATGATAAAAACCTTATAATTATAATGTCAGATGAACATCAAGGTAATGCCTTAAGTTCAATAGGACATCCATTTGTAAAAACCCCAAATATTGATAAATTAGCTGAAAATGGAATGCTTTTTAGTAACGCATATACTTCTTGTCCAATATGTGTTCCTGCGCGAGCATCATTCGCCACAGGTTTGGCAGTTCATAAAAATCGTTTATGGGATAATGCAATGCCTTATCATGGACAAATACCTAGCTGGGGTCATTCTTTGCAGTCAAGAAATGTTTCGGTAGAATCTATTGGTAAGCTTCATTATAGATCTGAGGATGATGATGATGGTTTTGATAAAAAACATATTCCAATGATGGTTGTAAATGGAGTAGGTATGGTTTGGGGATCAATTCGAAGAGAAAATGAGAGATTAAAAGTTTTTCGTGATGATAGAATGTTGGGTGAGTATATTGGGCCAGGAAATAGTAAATATACACAATATGACGAAGCAGTTGTATCTAAAACGATAGACTGGTTAGAAAAAAGGAAAGATAATAATGAAACAGAGCCTTGGTGTTTATATGTTGGTTTAGTAGCTCCACATTTTCCTTTAGTAGTCCCACAAAAATATTTTGATATGTATCCCAGAGAAATCTTACCAGATATTAAGCTTGATCCTGTTAATGGTTACACTATGCATCCTTGGATAGCTAAACAAAATGAATTAAGAAATAGTAATGACCAATTTAAAGATGAAGATGAAAAATGGGCAGCTATCTCAGCTTATTTTGGTTTATGCAGTTTTTTAGATGATAATGTTGGTAAAATAGTTGAATCTATTTCTACAAACGGGTTTATTGATAATACTACAATAATATATACTAGTGATCATGGAGATAATGTTGGAGCTAGAGGTTTGTGGGGTAAATCTAATTTTTATGAAGAATCTTCTTCAATACCATTAATAGTATCAGGTCCAAAAATTAAAAAAGGTGTTTGTAAAACTCCTGTTACTCTTATGGATATATCTGAAACAATTACAGATCATTTTTCTTGTAAAAGTCCTAATAATGGCCCGGGAGATTCATTATATAAAATTGCTGAAATTTCATATGATAATAAAAGAATTGCTTTTAGTGAATATCACGCATCTTCATCAATATCAGGTGCATATATGATCAGAAAAGGAGAATGGAAATATATATATTACGTAGGCTTTGAACCAGAGTTGTTTAACTTAGAAACAGATCCAGAAGAAACTACAGATTTATCTCAAAAAAAAGAATATCAAATGACACTTAATGAGTTAAGAGCGGATCTTTATAAAATATGCAACCCTGAAGAAATGAATGAATTAGCATTTCAAGACCAAGACGAAATGATACAAAACTATGGAGGTATTGAGGCTGCTAGTAAATTAGGTGCTACTGGAGCAACCCCACCTCCTAAATAATTATATTTAATATAGGTTATTGATGTCTATCTCAAAAGAAACTTTAACGGAAGCTAAAATTTTTTTTGCTAATATTTGTAAAAATACAAACTGGATTTTTATAAATTTAAAGTTATCTAATGGTATCGAGGGATGGGGAGAAGCAACTTTAAATAAAAGTGAAATAATAATTAAAGAACTAGCAGGTAAAAAATTACATACCTTAATTGATCTTTCACTCTCAGAATTAACAAATAAAATAAATGAAATATCTAACTATAATGATACTCCAAATGCTGTTTTCTCGTCAGCAATAAACTCTGCATTATTAGATTTGATAGCAAAAAACAAAAATATTTCCTTAGCAGAGCAGATTGGTGGTTTTATTCATTCTGAAATTGAAGTGTATGCAAATTTTAATAGAAGAACTATAGACCGTTCCTTGGAAGGCATAAAAAAAAGTGTAAGATTTGTCAAAGAAAATGGTTTCAATGCTTATAAAATTGCCCCTTTTGATGAGGTTTTCCCTTCTCAGTCAAAATTAGATTTTCATAAATCATTATCTAAAGGTATTGAAAGAATAGATGCTATTAAAAGTATTGTAGGTAAGAATGCTAAGCTAATGATTGACTGTCATTGGAGATTTCAATTTGATGTTATTGATACTTTAATCAATGAAATCATACCATTTGATATTTATTGGCTTGAATGCCCAGTTGTAGAAAATATTAAATCAACTTTAAAAATTAAATTAATAAGAAATAAAATTAATAAAAAAGGAATAAAACTAGCTGGTCTTGAGACTGGTTTATCTAAAGAAGATTTTAAACCTTTCCTTGATGCAGGTTGTTATGATGTAATGATGCCTGATGTAAAATATGTGGGAGGTCCTATAAAAATGTTAGAATTGGCTCACTTAATAAAAAAATATAATATTGAGTTTTCTCCTCACAATCCTTCAGGCCCTATTTGTCATGCTCATTCTCTCCATATTTGTGCTGCATTAGATACACCTTCGATGCTTGAACATCAATTTGACGAGTCACCATTATTCAATGAAATAGTCTTTAATCAACTTCCTGAAATCAAAAATGGAAAAATTAAATTATCTAATAATTTAGGTATAGGTGTAGGAGTTAACAAAAGTTTGAACGTATTTAATATTAATAGTGAAATAAATAGTAATCATAATCATGTTTTGGATAACATTGCTGATTTATCAAAAAATGCCTCTAATATAGAAATCTAACTGTGAGTTTAAATTTGCAATCAATAGTAATTAAAAAAATTGAACTAATTTTATTTCCTATAAAATTAAAAGATATTGCCGAAAATAAAAGTGGATTAGGCGTTTACTATTCTCCCGGTAATAATTACCAGCACTTAAGATTTGGCATAAAAGTATATGATAATTTAGGAAATGTAGGGGAATATATTCCACCAAGGGGTAGATCTAAAGTTATAATGTCAGCTTGTGAAGCTTTATCTTATCATGTGATAAATGAAAATCCTTTTCATAAGGATAAAATTTATAGAAAGCTAAGAGGCTTAACCAAACATATTGGTGAAGTTGGAATTGGTGCCATAGATATAGCTATTCATGATTTAATTGGAAAATACTTAAATGTATCTGTTTCTAATTTGCTTGGCTTGTCTAGAAAAAAAATACCTGCATATGCTAGCACTATGCCTGGTGATAGAGAGAAAAAAGGTTTATCTTCTCCTGAAGCATACGCTGACTTTGCAGAAAAATGTTACTCTATTGGATATAAAGCTTTCAAAATGCATGGATGGAGTAATGGAAATGTCTCTGAAGAAATTGCTATGATTAAAGCTGTTGCAGAAAGAGTGAACGGAAAAATGAAAATTATGTATGATTCAGCCTGTCATCTTTCTACATTAACAGATGCTTTAGAGGTTGGAAAAGTATGTGATGAATATAATCTTTATTGGTATGAAGATCCTTACAAAGATGGAGGTGTGTCAATTAATGGCAATGCTACCTTAGCGCAATCTTTGTCTACTCCTATTCTAATAGGAGAACATGTTAGAAATTTAGAAACGTCAATTGATCTGCTAATAAATGGAGCTTCTTTCTTTTCAAGAGCAGATCCAGATTATGATGGAGGTATAACTGGCTGTTATAAATTAGGTGTTGCCTCAGAAGGTCTCGGAATGGATTGTGAGGTCCACTCTTGTGGGCCAGCAATGAGACATTTAATGGCTGCGTGTCGTAATTCTAATTTTTATGAAGTAAATTTACTTCACCCTAAATGTGATAATGCTTGGTCATTACCTGTTTATTTAGATGGTTATTCTGATCAAATTGATTGTGTAGATAAAGATGGAAATGTTGATGTCTCTGATAAACCTGGGTTAGGTGTAATTTATGATTGGAATTATATACAAAAACAATCAATTGAGACAATTGTTATAACATGAAATAAGTATTAACTGAGAGGTTTTTAGATGAATTATTCTTTAATAGATGTTAGGCCGTTAGCAGGTGCTGTTGGTGCAGAAATTTATGGTATTGATTTAAATAAAGAAATACCAGTGGAACAATTTACAGAAGTTAAATCAGCCTTTAATGAGTTTGGAGTTATTTTTTTTAGAGACCAACACTTATCTCCAGATAAAGAAATTGCTTTTGCAGAAAAATGGGGAAGAATTAATATTAATCGTTTTTTTACAAATGTTGAAGGTTATCCAAAAATTGCTATGGTTTTAAAAGAACCTGATCAAAAAAAGAATATTGGAGGAACATGGCATACTGATCATACATATGACTTGAAACCTGCCATGGGATCTATTTTATTTGCTCATGAAGTTCCTAAAAAAGGAGGTGACACAATGTTTTCAAGTATGTGTTCAGCTTATGAAGATTTATCAGATGGTCTTAAAAAAACTTTAAATAGTTTGCAGGCAAGACATTCTAGTAAACATGTTTTTGGATCAGCAAGAAATGACGATACTGTAGGCCGAATAGTTAATTCTGAAGCCGCAAATCAAGATGTAGTGCATCCTGTTGTCATTACACATCCTGAAACAGGTCGTAAAGTATTATATGTAAATCCTGTCTTTACACTTGGTTTTGAAGGCTGGAGTGATGAAGAATCAAAACCTCTATTAAATTATTTATATAAACATGCAAGTAAGCCAGAGTTTACTTGTAGATTTGTATGGAAACCTGGATCTATTGCTTTTTGGGATAATAGAGCAACTTGGCATTTGGCCATTAATGATTATCAGGGTGAAAGACGTTTGATGCATCGTATTACAATAGAAGGTCAGAAGTTACATTAATTTATAATTATCTTGTTTTTTTAATAATAACTTTAAACTTTGGATATAAATATTTTTTTGCAAAACCTAATATTATTAATACTATTATTAATCTAAATAGATGATGAGTTATTACATATGCAGGTTCTATTTTTAAGAGTGCTGCAACTAGACCCATTTCATTTACTCCACCAGGAGAGTAAGCTAATATTAGTGCTTCTGGCCTTATAGAGGTAATAAAGCTTACAAGTAAGACAAAAGGCAACATTATTATACCTAAGCTTGTTAGGACAATGATAGCGTTTACAATATAATTTTTGGCAACTTTCCATGGTATGCCATTCATATTACTTCCAAAGTAAGAACCAGTAATTATTTGAGCTATAATCAAAGAGGCAATTGGTGCATTTAATTCCACGTAGCTTGTAACGTGTAATATTGCACTAATCATCAAAGGACCAAACATTCTATATCCAGGTAAATTAAGTCTTTTACCTATTATAAGTCCAAATGGGACTATTATAATCATTATCAATAAGTCTAAGTAACTTCCACTCAGATCTGGCCAAACTATTAATCTGATATAAGATTCAGGAAAAATTAATAAAATTAAATTGGGAATTATCATTACAGTAAGAAAAATTCTTATCATATGAGCTAAAGCAACTTGCTTTCCATCGGCTCCACACTCTTCTGCACCAAGAACCATCTCTAATAAGCCTCCTGGTGAACTAATAAAAAAAGCATCAGGTTTTTTTATTTTTCTTAATTTATGTAATATTAAATAAGTTATAAAATGTACAAAAGGAATAAATACAAGTAACAAAATTATTGACGGAAACCAATTGTTTATATCTAAAAATAAGGAAGATGAAAAATAGCTTCCTAACCAAACACCTATTATTCCAACAAAAGGATTTCTAAAATTTGGATCAATATTTACATTTGAACCAAATAGAGCAAAAATAGCTACAAAAAAAGCTGGTCCTAGCATCCAGGGCAAAGGTAGCATTAAAATGTTAAAACAAACACCTCCAATTAAACCTATAAATAAAGTTTTAGACATTATCTGTATATTTTTCAATTTTAATTACCTAATATTCAATCTAAAGAATAAATCAATTGGATCATATATTCTTAAGTTAAAGTATTTTATTTTTTATAATAAATATATCTATAATGTTGGAGTTTCATGGATAAGATAAAAAGCAAAGATAATCAAAATTCTATTGAAGTACAATTTTTAAAATATCCAACATCAATGATTTCAGATGCATTAGATGAGTTAGGTATTAA
>MDSY01072671.1_pt1 | contig 15135 bp, 16 predicted proteins | sample 811131 | NCBI WGS metagenome assembly MDSY01 (sample SAMN05326643, study PRJNA326480) | marine metagenome | isolation source: seawater | place: Atlantic Ocean: South West | collected 2010 | reverse complement strand
CGCCTAGGCTCCCCCCTCATTGCTATGACAGGCGCAGTTGGTTCTACCCTTGCAAAAGCTGTAGATGTCCACCTTAATGTAAAGGTTAGCACTGAAGCCTGTCCATTAAACCTTGCACCAACGTCCAGCACCACAGCCAGTTTAGTGATGGGAGATGCTCTTGCTATCGCTTTACTAGAGGCCAAAGGCTTTAGTGCCAAAGATTTTGCATTTTCTCACCCCGGTGGTGCTTTGGGCCGTAAGTTGTTATTAAAAGTGAGTGACATCATGCACGCGGGTGCAGCCTTACCTATGGTCTCATTAGACACCCGCTTTGCAGACGCATTAATGGAAATGACTCAAAAAGGTATGGGTATGACTGCTGTGGTTAATACTGAAGGTCAACTTGCTGGTATCTACACAGATGGTGATTTACGCCGCAGCTTAGACCATAGCCAAGACCTACGTGAATGCCACATTAGCGAACTCATGACACCGCACCCAGTGCGGGCCCAAGCCGACATGTTAGCCGCCCAAGCGCTAAGAATAATGGAACAACACAAAATCAATGCCCTCATTGTTTGTGATCACCACCACCAACCTGTAGGTGCAATTAATATGCATGATTTGTTAAAAGCAGGGGTTATTTAACATGTCTTCTGCAATCCTAAGCGACCTTCAACTGACTAGCCAAGCGCGCTTGATTCGTCTGCTCGTGCTAGATGTAGATGGTGTGCTAAGCGATGGTCAGCTCTATTTTGGCAACCAAGGTGAAGAAATTAAAGCATTTAATAGCTTAGATGGCCACGGTATTAAGATGCTCCAATCGACTGGTGTAAAAGTAGCTATCGTCACCGGTAGAACGTCTAATATTGTGGCCCATAGAGCCCAACAACTGGGTATCCATTTATTATTACAAGGCAGAGAAGACAAACTTACGGCGCTGCACCAACTCACCCAGCACTTGCAACTAGACTGGTCTCAAATGGCCTACATGGGTGACGACCTGCCAGACCTGGCTGCTATTATAAAAGTGGGATTGGGTATCACTGTGCCTAATGCAGCCAACACTATGGCCTTACACTGTCAGTACGTCACACAACGCCAAGGCGGCCAAGGTGCAGTTCGGGAAGTGTGTGATTTAATTATGCAGGCACAAGAAACATGGGACACTGCACTAGCACCTTATCTTAATACCCAAATTAGTACCCAAGTTGCAGAGCTCTCCTGATGGCAGCATTGTTTCGAGGGCGCTGGTTATATATCAACCTAGTGACTTTAGGTTTAACAGTATTGTTATTTTGGTGGTGGCAACAAACTGGCCAACAAGCCGAACAATCTAAAGCCCAGTGGATCCCAGACTATTACCTGACTCATGCAACTATTAGCCAATACGATGAACAAGGTGCACTATCGTCTACCATTAGCGCTGATAGATTCACTCACATTCAAGAAATGGGTACCACCGACATGGTGAAACCTAAATTTAATTTATATCTAGCTGATAGCAATACGACGTGGTTTGGCAAGGCAGACGAAGGCCTTATATTAGATTCAGGTGCCCAAATTAATCTGACAGGTAACGCGTTAGTCACTAACGGCCCAGATATTAACCGACCTATTACCTTAACCAGCCAAAGCTTAAGGTTGTTTCCCCAACAAAACTACGCTGCGTCTGATGAACAGGTTAACCTAGCGGCCAAATATAGTCACTTGACCAGCACTGGAATGCAGCTCACACTCGACAACCAACGCTTATTGCTCTTACACCGAGTCAAGGGCAACCACTTTGTGCCAAGGAATTAGCCATGTTATTGCTCAACCAACACCCCAATAATGTATCTCATCGCCGACTGTGGCAGCGATGTCCCATCTATTTTTTGACTTACATAACATTATTTTTGAGCCCTTTATCATGGGCGCTAGCAAGTGATCGTCAGCAACCCTTAGAGATCACAGCCGACAGTGCCGAACTCAATGAAGGTGAGGGGTATTCCATTTATTCAGGCAACGTTATTATCACCCAAGGCACGATGATAGTTGAAGCATCCACCGTCAAAGTAACCTTCAATGACAACGGTATGCAAACTCTGTTGGCTTCCGAGGGCAAGCATAATGGGTTAGCCTACATGCGGCAACAATCAGAACCCACGGGGAATGACCAAAGTAACATTATGGAAGCCTGGGGAAAGCGTATTGACTATCAGGTTAAAGCCGAATACTTAACTCTATTAGGTAGTGCTAAGCTAATTCAGCGAGGCCATCAATTTAGTGGCCACAAGATCCTTTTTGACGTACCAAAAGACAACGTGAAAGCTACCGGTGGTGAAGGAAAACGAGTTAATATGATTTTCTTACCAAATTCTAATTAGCCCAAATAACACTTCACTTGATACCAGCTTGGCACCAACCTCATGCTCAATAAGGCAAATACTATGGCGATCTTAGAAGCCAAAAACCTCGCTAAGTCATACAACAAGCGAGCTATTGTTAAAGACGTCAACATTCGTATAGAGGCCGGTCAAGTGGTTGGCCTGCTGGGGCCAAATGGTGCCGGAAAAACCACCTGTTTTTATATGATTGTGGGTTTAGTGCAAGCAGACCGGGGGCAAATATTTATTAACAAAGAAGATATATCCCATGAGCCCATGCATGGTAGAGCGCGCAAAGGCATTGGTTACCTACCTCAAGAATCCTCTGTATTTCGCAAGCTTACCGTAGCACAAAATATCTTAGCCATATTACAAACTCAAAAAAAACTCAACAAAAGCCAGCGGCTAGAAAAGCTAGAAACACTGCTGTTAGAATTTAGCATAGTCCACATCCGTGACAGTCTAGGTATGAGCTTATCAGGTGGCGAACGCAGGCGTGTGGAGATTGCACGTGCACTGGCTAGTGATCCACAGTTTATTTTATTAGACGAACCTTTTGCCGGGGTAGATCCAATTTCTGTAAAAGACATTAAACACATCATCCAGCAACTGCGCGACAAAGGCATCGGTGTGTTGATCACAGACCATAATGTACGAGAAACGCTAGACATCTGTGATTTAGCCTATATTGTAAGTGAGGGTTATATTTTAGCTCATGGAACTTGTGATGATATTTTAGCGAACCAACAAGTAAAAGAGGTATACTTGGGTGAAGATTTCACTTTGTAGCTAAGTAATTAGCAAAATAAAAAAACATCAAAACCAATAAGTTAGCATAATTATGAAAGCATCTTTACAGCTAAGAATGAATCAGCAACTGGCTATGACGCCGCAGTTGCAACAGGCTATTCGTTTATTGCAGCTTTCAACCTTAGATCTACAGCAAGAAATTCAACAGGCATTAGATAGCAACCCTCTGCTCGAATTAGAAGAAGATCTGGATCTTCCTGAAACTAGCACTTTAGATAATAACGCTAACGACCCTTTGGTTGATGATCATAGTGTCGAACATCTTGCGGATGAGCACCTAGCAGATAGCGACTGGAGCGAGGTCATCCCGGTTGAGCTTGCCACGGATAGCTCTTGGGATGACGTGTATCAAAGTTCAACAACACCTGCCACAGGCCCTGGCGACGAGTTTGATTTTGATGCCCACAATAGTCACGAACCCAGTCTAAAAGAACACCTCGAATGGCAGCTTAATGTGAGCCGCTTGAGCGAGCTTGATCAGTTTATTGGTGCCAGCATTATCGATGCTGTCGACGAACGTGGTTATCTTACTCAAACTCTGACTGAAATCACTGAAGGCATCAATGGCAACTTGTCTCAACTTCGGCAGGAAACGATCGAAGAAGATGAAACTCAAGCTGTATTAACATTGATTCAACAGTTTGACCCCATTGGTGTTGCTGCACAGGACTTGAGAGAATGTTTGCTCATTCAATTAAAATATTTACCAGCTGATACTCCTTGGCGACAGGGCGCACTCACTGTTGTGGCCAAACATTTAGACCTGCTTGGTAGCCATGACTACAGTTCCTTAAGGCGCCGCTCTGGATACAAAGAAAATGAATTACAGCATATTTTCGAACTTATCACTAAGTTACAGCCAGAACCTGGCGCTAATATTGCCTCCAGCCAAGCTGATTATGTTATTCCAGACGTGATGGTGCGTAAAATTAATAATGTGTGGAGAGTTGAACTCAATCCAGACTCAGCACCAAAAATAAGAATTAACCAGCAATATGCAAACCTTGCTGGTAGTTCTAACAGCGCCGATAAGAACTATATTAAAGGCCACTTGCAAGAGGCCCGCTGGTTTCTTAAAAGTCTTGAAAGTCGTAACGAAACCTTATTAAAGGTTGCTGGTCGTATCTGTGAGATCCAACAAGGATTTTTGGATTATGGCGAAGAGGCTATGAAGCCGTTAGTGTTAGCCGAAGTTGCTGATCACGTAGAAATGCACGAATCTACTATTTCTCGAGTCACGACCCAAAAGTATATGCATACACCAAGGGGTATCTTTGAGCTTAAATACTTTTTTTCTAGCCACGTGTCTACTGCCAATGGGGGCGAGTGTTCATCCACAGCCATAAGAGCACTAATTAAAAAGTTGATTGCAGCAGAATTAACCCGCAAACCTTTAAGCGACAGTAAACTTACCGACATGCTTGAGCTACAAGGTATTAAAGTAGCACGCAGGACCATTGCAAAATACAGAGAAAGCATGAACATTCCACCATCTAATGAACGCAAGCGCCTCACCTGACTCACATATCCTATAGGCTTGATAACCACATATGAATATTAGCGACATCCTCACACCAGAACGTACTTTTTCCAATCTGAAGTGTGCTAGCAAAAAACGCACGCTCGAATCTATCAGTCACTGGCTTGGAAACCAAATGACTGAATTTGATGGAAAAGAACTATTTAACGCATTGATCACCCGAGAAAAGTTGGGTAGCACGGGTTTTGGTGATGGTATAGCGATACCTCATTGTCGCTTATCAAGCTGTACACAAGTCACAGGCGCCCTAGTGAGATTAACTAAAGCTGTAGATTTTGATGCCATAGACCAACAACCTGTTGATCTATTATTCGTTCTATTGGTGCCCTTGCAAGCTACTGATGAACACCTTCAGATTTTAGCCACATTAGCTGGATGTTTTGGCCAGTCTGAGTTTCGAGAACGCTTACGCACAGCCGCCGATGCGCACGCCATGTACAAAATTGCTGTCGCATAAATAACAAAAAAAGGGTAAACTACAAAGACAATTGTAATGAGCCTTTAGTATTCCTATCATAGGCCGGTTCACTATTTTATTTATGAATTAATCGAGCCACGCCTGTAAGGTTTTCTGCATGATCCACCAAAAAATCACCATCATCAACAAACTTGGTTTGCACGCCCGTGCTTCGGCTAAGCTTGTTGGTGTTACTGGTCGGCATGGATGTAGCATCGAAATAGGTAGTCACGGCAAAATGGTAGACGCAAAAAGCATTATGTCAGTGATGTTATTGGCTGCTGCTCAAGGTACTGTGCTAGATCTTCAAGTCAGTGGTGATGGCGCTCAGCAGGCCTTTGATGAGGTCTCACAACTGATTAATAATTATTTTGACGAAGGTGAGTAAGTCTAGCAGTCACATGAAATCTCGCCTTCAAGAACTCAACGACGCCTTAGACAGTGGTGCTTTTATTCAAGCGCGCCACATGCTTAATCACACCTTAAAACCTGCCCACACTGCTCACTTATTAGAATCATCCCCTCCAAGAGAGCGTGAACTGCTTTGGAACTTGATAGATCCAGAGTTAGAGGGCGAAGTACTGCAACATTTGAGTGACGAGGTTCAAGCAGAATTCGTTAGCCAGATGAATACCGAAGAACTACTTCAAGCCACAGAAAATCTTGACACCGATGATTTTGCTGATATTTTGCAACAACTGCCAAAAACGGTAATGCAAGAAGTACTCACTAGCTTAAGGCAGCAAGATCGAGAACGATTAGAACAGGTTTTGTCTTATCCTGAAGACACTGCTGGCGGGCTTATGAATACTGACGTTGTGAGCATTCGTCCTGACCTCACCATAGACGCGGTGCTGCGTTATTTACGGCGCCATGATATGTTGCCAGAAACGACTGATAATTTGTTCGTAGTGACAGGAAAAGACCGATACATCGGTTTATTGCCACTCACCACCTTGCTAGTAAGCCTCCCTAACACTCTCGTTTTAGACGTTATGGACACCGAACGTGAAGCCATACCCTCAGATTTAGACGAGACCGATGTAGCTAACTTATTTGAGCGTAATGATTGGGTTTCTGCTCCAGTGGTAGATCTAGAGGGCCGGTTAGTTGGGCGCATCACTATCGATGACGTGGTCGACGTTATCAGAGAGGAAGCTGACCACTCGTTAATGCTTTTGGCTGGTTTAGATGAAGATGAAGACACCTTTGCTCCTGTCCGAAAAACAGCTCGGCGCCGCGCAGTTTGGCTTGGCATCAACCTATTAACGGCCCTTCTTGCTTCAATGGTCATCGGTTTATTTCAAAACACCATAGAACAAGTGGTCGCCTTGGCTATTCTTATGCCTATTGTGGCAAGTATGGGCGGTATTGCTGGTAGCCAGGCATTAACTTTAGTGATCCGCGGACAAGCCCTAGGCCACGTTGAACGCAGTAACATTGGTTACCTACTGAACCGAGAAGTTATTGTCGGTGCTATAAACGGCTTGCTTTGGGCAACAGTAGTGGCTAGCATTGCCAGCTGGTGGTTCTCTGATTTAACCCTTGGGTTTATCATCGCCATAGCCATGGTCATCAATCTAGTTGTGGCTGCCATTTGTGGCACTTCTCTCCCCGTCATCCTTAAAGCAATGAATATAGATCCTGCTTTAGCCGGAGGCGTTATTTTAACAACCATAACCGATGTGGTCAGATTTTTTGCCTTTTTAGGCCTAGCCACATTATTTTACGCGTAAGGAATTTAATATGGGCAAAGTTAAAGCCCGCAGGGCCACTGCAGAACTAGAAGCACTGCAACAAAATCTGCCTGCTGAAGAAGAACTTAGCCGCACCCAAATTAAGCGAGCTATGGAAGCTTTACAAAATTTAGGCGCCAAGTTATTAGACCTTAAACCATCTGAATTAGCGCGTATCCCTATGAGTGAAACGCTTAAAACTGCTATTGATGAATCACATCGTATTGCCCAAAATGAGGCTAAACGCAGGCATTTACAGTACATTGGCAAAGTAATGCGTGATGAGGATTGTGAAGGAATTGCCAAAGCCTTGGCAGTGCACGACTCAGGTTCTAATGAACACCGTCGCGTATTCCATCAGATAGAAACCTGGCGCGATGGCTTAATTGCCAATAATCCAGATACTCTTAATGAAATTGCACAGTTACATGTGGATGCTGATCGCCAACACATCACTCATTTAGTGAAGCAGGCACAAAGCTTGAATCAAGAAGCTAAAGCAAAGTCTGCAGCTAAGAAATTATTCAAGTACTTGCGGCAGCTGGCTGATATTTAAACACCTATAAGATGCCAGAAAGAGTAAAATAAACGAAGACCCTCTCATAGGGGGGGTAAATTACTTCAGTGCACTTGCAAAGACAGGCTAAATCCAGTCAACTAATTTGTGACGCAGTTTCTTTACTGAACCACTTTGAATTTGGCTGATACGAGATTCTGACACCTCCAGTATCGCAGCAATCTCTTTTAAATTGAGTTCTTCGTCATAATATAGCGCGAAGATTAGCTGTTCACGCTCTGGAAGCTCTCCGATAGCACTGGCTAAAGCCTTTTGAAACGCTGCTTCGTCTACTTCTTTAGTAGGAATCAACGCTGATAATGGGGGTTCCACGCCCTCAGGCTGATCCTCCATATGCACCGTTTGATAATTATAGTTGCGGCCTTTCTGTAACTGTATGTCCTCCAAGCTAATACCCATGGACTCAGCCAGCTCTGTATCTTTAACAGTACGCCCCATCTCTTGCTCTAATGCAGCAGTGGCGATGTTAATTTCACGAATACTGGTCATCACGGAGCGTGGTAAAGTACTAAATCTTCGTACTTCGTCTAACATAGCGCCACGCACTCTTAGCTTAGCGAAAGTGGTGAATTGCGCCCCCTTAGTTGCATCAAAATTTTGAAGCGCCTCAAGCAATCCCAGCATGCCAACTTGAATGAGGTCATCTATATCCACGCTTGCAGGCAAGCGTGCACTCAGGTGTAACGCTACTTGTTTTACCAGTGGCATATGCTGCACCAACGGGTCTGTAGCAGAACCAGGTGCGTGGGATTGATATAGTGACATGTTATGCATCAAGGCATTATTTCCAATTAAGCTTTATGTTGCAACAGACGCTCGACAAAAAATTCCATTTGTCCACTCAAACCAGTAGGCGGTTGCCAACGTTCTACTGCAGCAGCCATCCTCGCATAAGCACGAGATGAGTTTGCCATGGGCGCTGCTTGCACCACTGCTTTTTGTTGCTTATTCGCCAACCGTAACTGTTCATCGCGTGGGGAACTACCCAAATATAACATGGTCGCTCCTAGGTAATGATCAACTACCCGTTCAATTTTATTATACAGGGCTTGGCCTTCTTTTTCGTTTTTAACCATACTCGCAATAAAGTGGAACCTACTCGTACCATAGCGCTGGTTCATGACTTTAATCAAGGCATAAGCATCAGTGATGGAGGAAGGCTCATCGCACGCAATCACCACTACTTGATGGGCTGCATTTAAAAAAGCCAATACATTGTCAGAAATACCTGCTGCCGTATCAACTATAAGGTAGTCTAGCTCACCATCGTACTCACTGAAAGCTTGAATTAAGTGTTGTAGCTGCTCATTTTGCAAACCAGCCATTTCATAGATACCGGATGCAGCAGGAACTACAAGCATACCAAAAGGGCCAGTTTGAACGATCTCACTTAACGTTTTTTCACCACTCATTACGTGAGCCATATTAAATTGGCACTGAAGACCCAAATTAACGTCGATATTGGCAAGGCCTAAGTCTGCGTCCATCAACATTACCTTACTGCCTTGTTTAGCTAAACATGCAGCAATATTAATTGACGTATTAGTTTTACCAACACCTCCTTTACCACTGGTTACAGCTATAACTTGTACACCGTTTGAACTCATGTTAGTGGCTCCTGTAGGACGCTAGTCCCATGGCGGAAAGAGGCGTGCCTTGTAAGCTGCTAAAACTCAAACTCGAAGTTGGCATGGGGGTTTTTTGGACTATATCACTGGGCCCTAGAGGTTTTCCTGGAGCTGAATGTAATACCTTTGATAATGCTTCGGTACAACCATACTCTTCAGCCAATTCTACTTCTACCGCATGGGCAACCAACTGCTGAGCACTAGGATGGCCAAAGTCCATCGGAATACGCTGACCGTCAGTAATCATCACCAATGGTTGCTTGGACTCAATGAGGGCCTCCAACACTCCACCTAAAGGTAAACATTCATCCAACTTAGTTGCGATAACCCCTTTTACTTTACCAGAGTAGTGTTTCATAAGGTAGCTCAGTGAATGAGACTGGCTATTAGCTGCCAAGGTGAGGTAGACATTGATTTGATGAGGTACATTAAGTAGTCCATCAACTAGGTTCTGCATATGTGGGTCAAAAGGATTGCCTCCTGAGGTATCTACTAATATATAATCTTTGTGGGTCATTTGATTTAGAGTAGTGGCCAACTCGGTAAAACCTGCCACGTGATGCACGTCTATACCCAGCATGGTGCCAAATATACGTAACTGATCTCGAGCTCCAATACGCTGTTGATCCATAAATATCAAGGCTACCTTATGCTTACCATGCTTTATGGCTAGTTGAGCTCCAAGCTTGCCAATGACGGTCGTCTTACACACACCTGTAGGACCTACTACCGCATAAACGCCAGCTTCGTAAAACGTACCCTCGGAACCAGCAGTTAAATTATTTTGTAGCCATTGCTGTGCATGTTTCCATAACTGATCTGGATCATCACAAGCAGGTAATTGAGCTAATAAAGGGTCTACAAAGCGCTTTTTAAAACCCATCCGCTCAAGCCTCTGAGCGACCTTAATCGCCGCTGCACTGATAAAGCTATTAGCTTGGCTCTGGCTCATTTGCTGCTCTACTAACAAACGTAGTAGGCCAAGCTCCTTTTCCATCCGCGTCATGTTGTCATTCACTGGCACTTGTTGACTTGCTTCTGGCGGAGCAGATCTCTTAAAAGTATTGTCTTGGTAGAGCTCAGAACCACCATGATTAGCGGTAACTGGGTTCTTAAATGAGGGTTTTTGGTACATCTCAGAACCCAAATTATTAGAGATTTCTGGACTTTTGTACTGGCTTCTCTGAGATTTAAGCCGATCCAAATTAGCACTAAGGCGATCAGAAAAAGCGTTACCAGGCTGCGCCATCACACGTTTTTCATCATAGTCAATCGCTGCAACGATTTCAACTTCTCCAGCAATTTTGGTGTTTGACAAAATGACAGCATCGTCACCCAAGCTCTCCTTAATCATGGCAAGAGCGGTACGTGTATCTTTGGCTAAAACGCGCTTCATTTTCATCTTCAATCAACCTTAATACTTGTAGATTTATTCTAATGGATTCTTACGCATCCACTAGGGGTTGTTGCTCTATGGTCGACACCACTTGAATGCCTTGTTCATCTGGTATTTCGTTGTAACCCAATATAACCAAACCAGGGATACGGTTCTTAACCATTTTAGCAAGCCAAGGGCGAATACCAGGAGAAACCACTAACACTGGAGGAATACCTTGTTGAGCAAGTCGCTCACTGGTACCCTGCAGATTACCTAACAACTGCTCTGCTAGGTTTGGTTCTATGGCTAAGCCGTGTTCTTTACTTTGCTGTAATATGTTATGCAATTGTTGTTCCAACCCTGCATCTAATGTCATAACAGAGAGGTCATCCCCTATTTGGGTGAGTTGTTGCATCATCATCCGACCTAATGCAGGGCGAACAGCAGCTGTCAAAACGTCAGGATCCTGACTTCTAGGCGCCTGCTCTGCCAGTATTTCGACGATGGTGCGAATATCTCTGACAGCCACTCCTTCAGCTAATAAATTCTGTAGCACTTTAGCTACTACACCCACAGACAACTGCGTAGGCACCACAGCCTCAACTAACTTAGGCGCAGCTTGCGACAGCTGATCAAGAAGCTGCTGAGCTTCGTCATGTCCCAACAATTCGTGGGCATTTTCTTGTAATACTTTATTTAGATGAGTCGCTAAAGCAGTGGCACCGTCCACTACGGTGTAGCCCATAGACTGGGCATATTCTCTTTGAGAGGTATCAATCCACATTGCATCAAGTCCAAAGGCTGGGTCTCTCGTAGGAATCCCCTCTAAGGTGCCATGTGTGGTACCTGGATTAATGGCTAAGTCGCGGCCCATCATCAGTTCACCCTGGCCTCGGGTGACGCCATTAATATTGATGTAATACTGGTTAGGTGACAGATCTAGGTTGTCTCTAATATGGACAGATTGTACTAAGAATCCAAGCTCGTGAGAAAGTTTTTTACGAACGCCTTTTATTCGTTGCATCAGTGCACCACCCTGACTCTTATCAACTAATGGGATTAGAGCATAACCCACCTCCAAACCAATCATATCAAGCTGAGGAATGTCTTCCCAAGTAAGATCTTTGGATTCTTGTTCTTGCTGCTGCTGCACTGGGTCCACTGCTTCCGGTAAAGCTTCAGCCTTAGAATTCTTCACGGCTAGGTAGGCAAGACCTCCGGTACATGTAGCTAATAGTAAAAACACAAAATGAGGCATGCCTGGTATCACACCCAATAAGGCCATAATGCCTGTCACAACGATGAGAGCCAGAGGGCTACCCAGCTGGCCTACTACTTGACTAGACATATCTGTCGTAGAGGAAACCCGAGTAACAATGATCGCAGTTGCAGTGGCTAGTAGAAGCGATGGAATCTGAGCTACCAGGCCATCACCGATAGTTAACAACACATATGTTTGAGTCGCTTCATCAAAGCTTAATCCGTGGGTACCCATACCAATGGCAAGGCCACCAACAATGTTAATGAGCAATATAAGAAAACCTGCAACTGCATCACCTTTTACAAACTTACTAGCACCATCCATAGAACCATAAAAATCAGCCTCAGCTGTCACATCCGCGCGACGCTCACGAGCTTCATCCTGAGACAAAACACCAGCATTTAGGTCGGCATCAATAGCCATCTGTTTACCCGGCATTGCGTCCAGAGTAAAGCGTGCACTAACTTCCGATACTCGGCCTGCACCCTTAGTAACTACGAGAAAGTTAATGATCATAAGGATGGAAAAAACGATAATACCCACCACATAGTCACCACCAATGACAAAGTCACCAAAAGATTGAATCACCTGGCCTGCAGCATCAGTTCCTGTGTGGCCTTCTACTAAAACAATACGGGTAGAGGCCACATTAAGAGCCAAACGCAATAATGTAGCAAATAATAGTACTGTAGGAAAAGAAGAAAAATCCAACGGCCGCATGGTGTTAATAGAGATCATCACAATAATCAGTGCGAGTGCAATATTTAATGTGAAAAATAAATCCAGAAGGAACGCCGGAAGCGGAACCACCATCATTAAAATGATTAGCAGAACCAACATAGGTATTAATAAACCCGTCAAATGTTTGACGTTAATCTGATCTTTCAAGGTTAACACTTGTGCAAAATTCATAATAACTTAGACCCTAAAGGAGAAATAACCAAAATAATTTTTTGTTTTTAATAGATTTTTTATACTTCGTTATTAACTTTTAAAAAATAGTGTCGATAGTTAATTCGCCGACACTATACTCGTTAAAACGCGACTTTAATTCTTTAATAGCAATAAAAGTGCCAACATTTAAACTTACTTAGTAATTATTTTACCTTAAGGCCTAAAGTCCTAGAAGATAAGGTCGATAATATATATACAGCGATAGAGGACTTACCTATGAATATTAAAACACTACGTATACCCAAAATTTTAACTGTAACCATTGCAGCTATAATCTTTGGCGGTTGCACCATGTCGATGACAGGCAGCCAAACAACAGAAGCAGTCGAAAATACTCCCCTATATAAGAAAGAAGTCATTATTTCGACTGGGTATGCCAACATCAGTGCTCAAAAAAGCAAAAATCAGGCACAACGCCGCTTAATGGCTATTAGAGCGTCAAAACTCGATGCCTATCGCAATCTTACTGAACAAGTTTATGGCCAGAACCTTAATTCTTCTACCACGATAGAAGACATGGTTGTTCTAAGTGATACCATGCGAGCTCATGTGCAAGGGGTTGTTTATGGTGCTAAGGTTGTCAGCATCAGTCCAATAGGCGATGATAGCTATGAAACCAAGCTAGAACTAGAAAAAGACACCATGCTCGAACTGAGGCGTATTTTTCTAGTCGCTAGATAACTACTATTACGGCTACACCATGAAACAGTCATACTCTCGGCAGCGCATCAGCAGGCTTTTCTGTACGGTGCTGTTAGAGCTAGTTATCTCCTACAGCAGCTTTGCGGAAGAAAGTAGTAATTCGCCAATACTAGTTTCAGGCTATGCTTTAGTAGCTGGTGATGACATTGAAACTGCTGTAGACAGAGCGATGCTTGACGTTCTACGCACAGCAGCAAACCAACGCAAAGGTCAAATCACTAGCCATAGTATGGTTAATGCAAAAGGCCAGCTTACTGAAAACATCAGCCTCAAAGCTAATCTAAACATCCACCGCATAAATGTGCTGGAAAGAAATGTAGAACAAGGCATGGCCATGGTAAAACTGGCCTTAGAGCTAGATGAAAGTCAAGAAGACTGCCAATTACCTCAGCTAACCCAAGTAGTAACAACAGATCTAGCCACACCGCCTGATAACAATAGCTACTTTCAGGTGGATATTAATCAATTGCTGCTAGATACCGAAGGGCAATTTTCAACTCTGGCAAAAAGTGTCAACTTTGTCACTCACCGAATTAACCCGGCACTCAATACCTATCAAACAGCGTGGTTAGCCTCAGAGGCTTATAATCAAGCTGATTATCACTTAACCATCGGTGCTCGATGGCTTCCGGTTTCTGCCATTGAACCTAACACTAATTTCATAGGCGCCTTAGTTGATTCGTTTTATGATCAAGCAAATCAACTAGGCCGAAGGCCTACTGTCGTGTTAACGGCTACTTTTTCAAGCCCGTACCTGCCCCATATAGATTTACGCCATCAGCAACAGTTCACACTTCCAGCAAACCAATCTATTTCCAAATCTAGCGAGTCAATTCCTCAAGAACTAAGCCAACAGGTCGCCATATGGGTTCAAAGCTCATGGAATAGTATTTATAACGCAGTGCAGTGTGAAGGTAGTTATATCAAATTGAGTAAAATTATTGATCAGCCATTATGGCGCATTAATAAAGGAAAAAATTTAGGCCTAGAAGAAGGTCAAAAGTTGCTCTTGTTGCCACAAGACTATCAAAATGGGATTCTCAATCCAGATGCAACAAGTGCACCACAAGTATTTAAAGTGACACAACTGCAACCTCATGCCGCCTTGTTAGAACATATTGCAGGGCCTGACAATATAACTGCCACCACAGCCCAGGTGATTGTATTTTGAACTCAGTTAACCCATGTGCCAAAGGAGTTAGAAACATGAAGAATAGTTTTATATGCGCCATACTCGCTGCTAGCCTCATAGCCAGCCCTATTCATGCAGACAAAGCAAAAACACAAACCCACTTACAAACCCTATTGGGTGAACTCCTCCACTTGGAGCAACAATTAGACGCTCGCCCACAAAGTGACAACTCAATCGCACCTGGGGCTAAATATCGCATCAAACCCGGTGACTCTTTAGGGGATATCGCAAAACGAGCTTATGGTGAGACTAATATAAAAATAAGCTTAGTGATGGATCTTATTGTTAGTAATAATCCTAAAGCGTTCTTCCGTAATAACGCAAACTTTATTTATGCAGATAAAGTAATCACTATTCCCAGCGTTGACGATTTTAGATCAATGTTGTTTGCCGGTGACACGGACAGCTTATTGAATAACAATACTGATCACGGTAGTTGGATCTGCTTTCCTTAACCTACATCTCTAAACACAAAAAAGGCGCTTCCTGTTGGAGCGCCTTTTTTGTGCAAATGTTTAATCGTGTCTGACAGGTTAAGAGCTTATGGCT
>MDSY01004373.1_pt1 | contig 15136 bp, 12 predicted proteins | sample 811131 | NCBI WGS metagenome assembly MDSY01 (sample SAMN05326643, study PRJNA326480) | marine metagenome | isolation source: seawater | place: Atlantic Ocean: South West | collected 2010 | reverse complement strand
CCTTGCCTAATGGATGGACAGCAACAACCCAAGCTACAAATGGCTATACCGGTTATTATACAGGTACTGAACTGGATGCTAATGCCGCTGGATATTGGCCAGTTACAGCAAACGGCTCATCAACTTTTGCCATGACTAATGATGACGTTCAAAATGAAATTTTATGTGATGAGCTTTTGATTTCTCCTTCTATGGATTTTTCTGTACAATCTAATTTGCAGCTTGATTTTAAGGCATATCACGATGGAGCTTATGGTTCCGGTGATGCGACTGTTGAAGTATCCACTGATGGCGGTACAACATGGAGCGTTGAGTTGACGTTAACACCGGCAGCTTCTTGGGAAAACTATTCTGTAAATCTTTCTGCATATGATGGGGTCTCTAACGTTTTGATTGGTTTTAGATGGAATGATGGCGGTGTATGTGGTGGCGCAGATAACTGGGGTACGGGATTAGCAATTGATGATGTTGTTGTTGATGAAACACCTTCATTTGACGTTTCTATGGTAGATAATTCCGGTCAAGAATATACAATCGTTCCTATTGATCAGATTACAGGTCCATTTGGCGCTTCAGGAATAATTTCTAATGTAGGCGCTGTTGAGGTAACGAATGTGTCTATGACAACCAATGTTTATGATGCAGGTTTAAATTTGTTATACACGGAAACAAGTACTCCTACTTCAATTTTGTCGCCTGGTTCTGACTTTAATGCCACGGTCCCAGGTTTTACACCTACTGGCGATGGTGTTTATACCATAGAACTTATAGCAAATATAAATGAAATTGATGCTAATCTTATAAACGATACGGCGTCCTATTCTATAGTTGTAACGAATACATATGCACGCGATAATGGTTCAGTTGATGTTTCTCTTGGTGTTGGTGCTGGAGCGACTGCGGTTTTGGGAAATACTTATGAAATCATTTCGCCAACAACATTGTCATCAGTTTCATTTTTTATGATTCCTGGTGCTGATGGTTTGGGTGATACCGTTCGTGTATCTATCTATGATGTTGTTGCAGGTATTCCAACCTCACTAATTACGCAGTCAGATTTGTACATTATTTCCGAGGCAGATACAACAGCGAATGGAGCATTTTTGACATTGCCGATATTGGATAATGGCGCTCCATTTAACCTAAATGCAGGGACATACTATGTTGGGGTGAATGAGTATTTCACTGTCGATAATATGGCTCTGGGACAATCTTTAAGTATCGAAACGCCGAACTCATGCTTTGGAAGTATAAATGGAGCGGCATTTGAACCCATGGAGGACTTTGGTTTTCCTGGTCCTTTTATTGTGCGCCCTAATTTTGCATGTACGAACAATACAGTCTCAATTACTGAGTGTACAAGCTACACCTGGTCTGCAAATAACGAGACATATACAGAGTCTGGAGAATATACTGAGCTGTTATCTGATGTTTCTGGATGTGACAGCCTAGTAACACTTGATCTAACAATAACAGGTCCATCAGAAGGTGTAGATGTTCAATCAGCCTGTGAATCCTTTACGTGGATTGATGGAAACACTTACACTGAAAATAACAATACTGCTACATTTTTATTGACAGATTCAAACGGTTGCGACAGTACTGTGACTTTAGATTTAACAATCAATACTTCTACCACTGGGGTGGATACTCAGGTTGCTTGTGGGGATTTTGAATGGATAGATGGTAATGTATATAATGCCAACAATAATACAGCGACTTTTACTTTGGTAAGTGCAATAGGTTGCGATAGCATTGTAACCTTGGATTTGACAATAACAAGTTTAATAGAAACAACAGACGTACAAGAAGCTTGCGGTGAGTTTACGTGGATTGATGGAAATACCTATACGGAAAATACATCAGCAACATTTATGTTGACTTCATCCAATGGTTGTGATAGTTTGGTTACATTAGATTTAACAATTGTGTCTGTTATAGAAACTACAGATGTTCAGGAGGCCTGTGGTGAATTTACATGGATTGATGGAAATACCTACATAGAGAATAATAACACGGCAAGTCAAACTTTACAATCTGTTGGTGGTTGCGACAGCATCGTGACCTTAGATTTAACAATTATTCCGCTTCCGAGTAATGTTGTATTTGTATCTGGTGAGACAATCACAGCCGATGCATTCGCTTCAGCTTATCAATGGTATGATTGTGCAACTGGTCTCCCAATCGCAGGAGCTACATCTCAGTCTTATACAGCAACAGAAACAGGAAGCTATCAGGTTTTAATCGACATTAATGGATGCGTGAATGAATCTATTTGTGAAACTGTTGAAGTAAGTACTTCTGATTTAGTTGAAAATTTTGTGGACTTTAATTTTAGTGTGTTCCCAAATCCATCAAATGGGGTATTTACAATCGCTTTAGAAGGAATTAATAATACTCAAATTGAATTATTTGTAATGGACGTGAGTGGAAAGGTTGTTTATACCCAATCGATTTCTTCAAGTTCAAGCAAGCTAATTGTACCTATGAACATTTCGAATGCTGAAAAAGGCGTTTATTTTGTTCGAATCAATGGGGGTAAATCAATAACGAGGAAAGTTATTGTTTCGCAAAATTAATCTTAGATAATAACTGTGAACAAGGGGGCTTTGGCCCCCTTTTTTTTATGGAGTAAAAGTCTGCTTTATGCACAGATAAAATATTTCTATTGTTGTGAAGTCAGTTCTTTTATAAATCGCTATTTTTGTCAACGCTAATTCATTTTTTACATTCTGAATTTAGCACGGAAGTTAACGAACTGCATTATTTATGTCCGTAGAAAGTATGAATCCTCATTTTGAGTTATCTAGCGATCCTGTTATCTCTCAAATGTCCTCAATGGATCATGACCAGATACTTTTCTGTAGTGACAACGAAACAGGTTTAAAAGCGATCATTGCAATTCACGATACGACACTTGGTCCAGCCCTTGGAGGTACTAGGATGTGGAGCTATAAAAATGAATTGGAAGCTTTGAATGATGTTTTGAGGCTTTCTCGCGGTATGACTTTTAAAAATGCAATTTCAGATTTAGCGTTAGGTGGTGGGAAAGCAGTAATCATAGGTGACTCCAAAACAATGAAATCTGAGGCTCTTTTTAGAAGGTTCGGCAGATTTGTAAACTCTCTCGCAGGGAACTATATCACTGCTGAAGATGTAGGTATTTCTCCATCAGATATGGTTTGGGTGAACAAGGAAACGGATCACGTAGTTGGATTGCCCGGTAAAAGTGGAGATCCTTCTCCTGTGACTGCCTTTGGAACCTATATGGGTATTAAGGCTTGTGCTAAAATTAGATATGGAACAGATTCACTTGAGGGCAGAAAAGTTCTTGTTGAGGGTGTGGGTCATGTTGGTGAATATTTGGTAGAACACCTTCGTAAAGAAGGGGCTGAGGTTTTTGTCACAGATATTCATGTTGATACTGTTTCTCGTATAGTTAAAACTTATGGGGTAAAAGGTGTTGAGCTTGATGCTGTATATGGTTTGGATATGGATATATATGCACCGTGCGCACTCGGTGGAACAATCAATGATTCTACCTTGTCTGAGCTAAAATGTGGTATCGTAGCCGGTGCTGCGAACAATCAATTAGGTATAGAAGATCAACATGGTCAAGCATTATTAGATAAAGGAATATTATATGCTCCCGATTTCGCAATCAATGCGGGTGGTGTAATTAATTGTTTTTCGGAAGTTGAAGGCTTGTCGAGTGAGTGGGCGATGGGTAAATCAGAAGAGATTTATAATACGATTTACAATATTGTTAGTCGTTCTGAAAAAGAAAGAATTCCATCTCATATAATCGCGATGAAAATGGCGAAAGAAAAAATCAATAAAGGTCCTAAAAAATAGATTCTAAATGCTAAACAGAAGACACTTAAGAATTAAGGTACTTCAAATGTTGTATATATTTTACAATCAGAAAGAATCAATGGACCTTAAAGCAGCGAATAAACAGCTTTTACATTCTGTAGATTTAATGTATGATTTGTATTTATATCTTTTGCTGACCTTTCAGGAAGTCAGAAATGCTTCTTTACTAAAAATGGATGACAGAGCAAAGAAAATGAGGCCTTCCTTCGAAGATTTAAATCCGAATCGAAGATTTGTGGACAATCCTTTAATTGCAAAAATGATTGCTTCTAGCGGGTTTCAAGATGTTTGTAAAAGGCGGAATGTCAATTGGAACTCTGATGAAAGGCAAGAGATTTTCAGAAAGCTTTTTATTGAAATAGAGAAAAGTGAGGTTTATTTTGAGAATATGGAATCTTTAGATGATGATTTCTCCAGTTTTAAAACTTTTTTAGTTCAGCTTTTCCGATCTGAGATAGCGAATTCGCCATTGATTTATAATTTTTTCGAGGAAGAGGAGATTTCTTGGATAGACGATATTGATTTGGCGTGCTCAATGGTGATCAAAACCTTAAAATTGAGCTCTCAGACTGGAAGTTTTGAATATCTTCCTTTGTATAAGGAGAATGACGATGAAAAGGATTTTATCCAAACGTTGTTGAAGCAGACGGTATCTTTAGATACCAATAGTGAAAAGCTAATAGAAGACTTGGCCGACAACTGGGAATTAGATCGAATTGCCAAAATGGACGTTTTACTGTTGAAAATGGCATTTGCCGAGCTACAGTCTTTCGAGAGCATTCCGACTAAGGTCACAATCAATGAATATTTGGAGATTTCAAAATATTATAGCACACCTAAGAGTAATATTTTTATAAACGGGATTTTAGATAAATCATTAAAGAAATTGACCAAGGACAAGAAAATTGTAAAGAAGGGTAGAGGTTTAAAAGAATAAATATGGGTTTGATAAAATATATATGTCTATTTTCAGTGGTTTTACTTTTTTCTTGCAAAGGAGAAAATAAACTTGAAGTAGGGCAAAAGACAAGTATGAAAATTGACAAGATTTTTAATGCTGGCACCAGGGTAAAAGGAGAGGTTATAGAGGCTACATTCAATATTGAAAATACAGGAGACTACCCACTTGTTTTTGGAGAAATAAAGGGATCATGTTCTTGTACAGTTGCAGAAAAGCCGGAAGATCCAATTCTTCCGGGAGAAAAAGGTGTGATTTTAGCAACGGTCGACACAGAGAGTTTTCGGATTAACTCCGAGGTCTCCAAATATGTAACACTAGTGGCAAATACAGAACCAAACAGAGTAACCTTGAGGATTACCGCACAAATAAAATAAATAATAAATTAAATATCAGATTATGGAAGATGGCAGCTTAACAAATATACTTTTTATAGGACTCATGTTTTTTGTGTTCTATTTCTTTATGATACGACCTCAAATGAAAAAACAAAAAGAGCTAAAGAAATTTAGAGAAGGTTTGGCTAAAGGTGATCACATTGTAAGTATAGGAGGGATTCATGGTCGTATTCTAGAAGTTACGGACACGACAGTTTTAATTGAAAGTGAGAAAACTAAAATCCGATTGGATAAGTCAGCTGTCAATCAAACTGGAGCAGATTTGCTACAAACGAAGTAGATCGTATTTTTTAAGAATCACATTTTGTATAATTAATGGTAGTTGTATTTCTTCTTCTTGGAATTGTTTTTCTTTTGATAGGAGGAGATCTGTTGGTTAAAAGTTCAGCTGCTTTGGCTGCAAAATTCAGTGTTTCTCCATTTTTAATCGGAATAACTGTAGTTTCTTTTGGTACCTCAGCCCCAGAACTTTTAGTAAGCTTAAATGCTGCTTTGCAAGGGAGCACAGGCATAGCTATGGGGAATGTTATTGGCTCTAACATCGCCAATATAGCCTTGGTTCTTGGACTTACAATTTTGATTCGTCCTATAAACGTAGATTCTAAACGATATCTATTTAGCTGGTTAATAATGCTCGTGGCGTCATTTATGTTTTATGGGTTCTCTATTGACGGTATTATAGATACTATTGATGGGTTGTTTTTTATTTCTGGTTTAATACTGTTTATTTCACTATCAATTCGTTACCGTCATTCAAGTATAAATGAGGAAGAAATTGAGGAGAGCATAAATACCAGACTGATTCCGCTTTATTTTGTTTTAGGCGCGGCAGGTTTATATTTTGGTTCCGAATTCATTGTGGCTAATTCAGTAATTATAGCAAAATATTTCGGGATTTCTGAATTTGTGATTGGTATTACCATTGTAGCATTGGGTACCTCGTTGCCTGAGCTTGTAACCTCTGTAATTGCTATATTGAAAGGACAAACTAGTATATCGATAGGTAATTTAATTGGTAGTAATGTTTTTAATGTATTTGCGGTTCTCGGTATAACGAGTCTTGTTCGACCTTTGGGTGCTGATACAAGTCTTTTATCATCAGATCTTCCCACAATGCTTGGTATAACGCTTTTGCTTGGTTTGTTTTTATTTATAAGCCGGAAGCTTAGACGAATAGAGGGGGTTCTATTGATAAGTATTTACCTTATTTATATAGTATTTTCTATATCTTAATTAATCGGGCAGTATAAAGCTTGCACCTCTTTCACTTGTAGAAACAGTTTTTCTTGCCATTTCAAATAGTCCTCGTCCTAGTGATGTGTTGTTTTTTCTTTGGATTATTGTTGGGCTTCGTTTTGAAATACTATTGAAATCAAAAAGTTCCAATGTTCCATTTTCGCAATCAATACGAATTATGTCTCCTGTTCTTATTTTTGCGATAGGACCTCCTTCTATGGCTTCTGGTGTTAGGTGAATCGCCGCGGGTACTTTCCCAGAAGCACCGGACATTCTTCCATCTGTTATCAAACCAACTTTATGTCCTCTTTTTTGAAGAATCGTAAGAGAGGGAGTGAGGTTGTGGAGCTCTGGCATACCGTTTTGTTTTGGCCCCTGAAAAGGAACAACAGCAATGAAGTCTTTATTCAACTCATCATTTTTGAAAGCTGTTATAAGATCACTCTGCTCATGAAAAACAATTGCTGGTGCTTCAACAATTCTATTTTCTGGGTCTACAGCAGCAGTTTTAACGACTGATCTTCCGATATTCCCTTTTAGTATTTTTATTCCCCCATCTTTTGAAAATGGATCCTCTGCTGACCTAATGACATTCAAATTGAGAGAAACATCAGTTCCATTTTCAAAATTAATTTTTCCTTCTCTAATTTTTGATTCTTTGGTAAATTTGCGCAAACCTTGACCCATAATGGTCATAACATCTTCATGTAACAGTCCATGATCTAAAAGAGTCTTGATTACATAGCACATACCTCCTGCAGCGTGAAAATGATTTACATCTGCTGAACCATTTGGATACATCCTTGTGATTAAAGGTATAAAGCTTGATAATTCCGACATGTCTTCCCAATCAATGATAATTCCTGCGGCTTTCGCAATGGCAATTAAGTGTATGGTATGATTTGTAGATCCGCCTGTTGCTAATAGACCAATAATCGCATTTACAATTGATTTTTCATTGATGATTCTGGAAATAGATCTTTCCAACCCTAACTTGGCATTTTCTGCAGCAAATTCTACTGCCTTTTCATTGAGCAAATTTCTATGAACTGTATCAGGATTGACAAAGCTTGAGCCAGGTAGCTGCATGCCCATGATTTCCATTAGCATTTGATTGCTATTTGCCGTTCCGTAAAAAGTACAGGTCCCAGGTGAATGATAAGAGTCCGACTCTCCTTTTAAAAGTGTATTTCTATCGATTTTACCTTCTGCAAATTCCCTTCGAATACGTGCCTTCTCATCATTGCTAATCCCCGATGGCATTGGGCCTCCAGGAACGAAAACAACGGGTAGATGTCCATAGTTTAGACACCCCATCATTAATCCTGGAACAATCTTATCGCATATCCCAAGACATAAAACTGCGTCAAACACATTATGGGATAGACCTACGGAAGTACTTAGTGCAATGACGTCACGCGAAAATAGCGAAAGCTCCATACCGTCTTTACCCTGTGTAACTCCATCACACATGGCAGGAACGCCACCTGCAACCTGAAGAACAGCATTGTGTTTTTGCGCGTAACCTCGCAATTCCTCAGGATAGTTCTCATATACTCTATGTGCCGAAAGCATATCGTTGTATGCAGTAACGAGCCCAAGGTTTTTTGTCATGTTTCCTGATAGCTCCGCCTTTTCTGTGGTGTTGCATCCTGCAAAGGAATGAGCAAGATTACCACAGCTCAAGGTAGAACGATATACACCTTCTTCAAACATTTCGTTTACCTCATTCAGATAGGCACTTCTTGATGCTTTGCTTCGTTCAGTAATACGCTTTGTTATTTCAACTATTCGTTTGTGCATATACAATTAATTTGTGGTGAAATATACCTCTGAAATATCTTCCTTAAAGCTATGAATCGGATACTTTTCTGTGTCACTTTGAATAAAAACCTGTCTTTTATGGTCACCGGTTATCATTAAAAAAATGTGCTTTGCATTTGATATAAAAGGTTTGTTTAATGTAATTCTTCTCTTCGGTTCACTTGGCGCATTTGTGTTTCTAATCAGTGGTAATTGATCTTGAGTACATTGAATAGATGACTGATCTCCAGGAAAGATAGAAGCTGTATGGCCATCGGCGCCCATGCCGAGCAAAACAACATCTGCCTCATTTAGTTCCTCATACAATTTATTGACTGTTTCCAAATTTTCAGTATAATTTTCTATGTTTTGCACCATCCCGATGAGTGTAGCATCTTTTGCTGAGTCTTGCAGAAGAATTTCAGAAATCATTTTTTGATTTGAAAACGGTGAGTCAATCGAGACAAATCGTTCATCAACTAGGCCGATTTTCACTTTACTCCAGTCTAGTTTAAGCGCAGAAAGTCTTTTGTAAAGTTGCTTAGGTGTTCCTCCTCCTGATAGCAGTAATTTAGTGAACCCTTTTTCTTTTATAGCCAAATGCATAATTTCAGCTATGTGGTCACATAAACTTTCTTCAAGTCGCCCTTTTGTTTGAAATTCAATCATTTCTTTTTCCATGTTTTGGTAACCCAAGACTCATCTTTCATTAAGACCCCATCTCCAGGACCCCATGAGCCTGCCTCATAAAGAACATTCTTTGTATTTGTATTTTTCCAGTTTGATGTAATGGTCTCGATCCAGGTCCAAGCAGCAACAAGCTCATCTTGACTCATGAATAAAGTTTGATTCCCCCTTATAACATCAATGATTAGCCGTTCATAAGCACCCGGAAACCTTTCCTCAAAGGAATCTACATAATCAAGTTTTAAGGCGATAGGTTTATACCTGTAACCGCCGGGCCCTGGTATCTTAGTCATTTGAATAAGCTCAATGCGTTCTTCTGGCTGAAGTCGAATAATTAGCTTATTGTTATTCATTTTTTCTTTGGAGGGGAAGATATTATGTTTGACTTGCTTAAAATTGATTACAATCTCGGAATAACGCTTTTTCATACGCTTACCTGTTCTGAGGTAAAATGGAACATTTTTCCACCTCCAATTATCAACGTAGGTTTTAATCGCTACAAATGTTTCTGTTTTGGATTCATATTTTTCTATATCCTCCAAGTAAGAGTTTACCTTTTGACCTTCAATGTTGCCTCTTGTGTATTGTCCTTTAATCGATTCTGTTCGAATCGAATCCTTTGTAAAAGGCCTTAGAGATCTTAAAACCTTGAGTTTCTCGTTGCGAACCTCAGTTGCTTTTAACGCCATGGGAGGTTCCATTGCCACCAGACAGAGTAATTGAAGCAAATGATTTTGCACCATGTCAAGTAGGGCACCACTTTGATCATAATAACCCGCGCGTTTTTCAACACCAAGGCTTTCTGCTACAGTAATTTGTATACTATCTATATGTTCTGAATCCCATGCTCTTTCAAATAAATTATTTGCAAAACGCAGTACCATTAGGTTTTGAACAGTCTCTTTGCCAAGGTAATGGTCTATCCTGTAAATTTGTGATTCACTAAAGGTTTCAATAATGTCATCGTTTATTGAAATCGATGACTCTAAGTTATGACCTAATGGTTTTTCTATACCCACTTTGCTCTCTGAGTTAACGAGCCGAGAGACTTTCAAGGCCTTTGAAATAGGTCCGAAAGCTGATGAGGGCGTTGAGAAATAAAAAATATTTTGATATGCTTTAAATTTCGCCAAGAAGCTTTTTAAATCTTTGTAACCTTCTGCGCTAGCTTCCTTTGCCCGAATAAGATGAACATTCTTCATGAAGAGTGATATCTCATTCTTACTAATATTACTTTCTTTTACGTTTTGTGATAGGAAGGATTCCATCTCTTTATTGAATATACCTTGGTGGTTTTCTTTTCGCGTAATTGCAATAATATTGTAGTTGCATGTAAGCTGACCATCAATGAATCTTTGGTATATGGCAGGATATATTTTTCTGTAAGCGAGATCACCGGTTCCTCCAAATATAATTAAGTTGAAGTTTTTGAATTTCTCGGTGTATTTTTTCGCTTTTGGCATATATTATAGATATTATATAGTGTCAAATTTACACTAACTAAGTCAAATAGAAAAGTAAAACTAAAAAGTTAACAACTTGGTAACGTTAGAAACTCTTTATATTTCCTTACCAAAAAATAATGAATTATTTGATCCGTTGCGTATGTGCACCGTTAAAACGGATTGAAGCATCACGCATGTAGACTTTAAAAACTTTAAAAAGATCGGATTCATATGGCAATATTAGTCTTGGGGCATGTTTAAGTGCATTTTCAAAAGACAATCTGCGTGACACACCCTCACATGACTTCTGAAACCCAAAGGAACTAGGGTAAAGATTTATCCATCTGCTGTCACGAAGTTTTTTAATAAATTGAAGAAATTCATCTGGATAAATGCCATTTATTGATAACGTATGTTTATAAAAAGTTAATAAAAAATCTTCCAAAGTGAGCTCATGGTATTCGTGCCAGTTTTTTGCCAAAAGATGATCGAAATATAAATCTATGGCAATACCAGATACCTTAGGCAGGGGAGTATACAGCGTTTTTCGAACGGCTAGTACAGCGGGGTGGTTGTCGATAAAGGAATCAATCTCTCGATGTAATAATACGCCACGTTGGGTAGCAATCGGATAATTGAGATAGCTTTTGCCTTTACAAAAGTCGCCGAATAAATTAGCGACCATTAAATCTAAATTATTGTTTGAAAAGTACAAGTGGCCAAGAAAATTCATGATGATTTTCTCAGTTTAGGACGATTGATTAATATTCATCCTCATTAAATAGAAAATCTTCTCTTGACGGATAGTCAGGCCATATTTCTTCAATGCTTTCATAAATTTCACCTTCGTCCTCAAGATCTTGAAGATTTTCGGCAACCTCCATAGGCGCTCCTGTTCTTATCGCGAAGTCAATAAGTTCATCTTTCGATGCTGGCCAAGGCGCATCCTCTAAATAAGATGCTAATTCTAAAGTCCAGTACATTTGCTAATATTTTTCAATTATCGGCAAAAGTAAACTTTATTTCAAATTATCCAAGAAAAAAAAGAGATTTCTGAAAATTATATTCAAGATTTTGGAATCCAAGGCGTTTCTTCTGCGTTTAAGTCCATCGTTAATTTTCTACTCAAGGTAAAAAAGTAATCACTGAGTCTATTAAAATATGCAACTAACACATTAGGTACTTCAACTTGATTTGAAAGCTCAACAATTAGTCTCTCCGCTCTTCTGCATACCGTTCTTGTGATATGACATGTTGAAACAGTGACATGCCCTCCGGGCAGAACAAACGTTTTCATTTCAGGTAACGATTTATCCATTAAGTCTATCCATGATTCGAGACTAGTAATATTTTCCGGGTATAATTCTGGCAGCTTCATTTTTGTCCCTTTTTCACCGACAGCTAGTAAAGAACCTGCTGTAAACAACCTATCTTGAACCTCGAGAAGGTTTCGTTTTATTTGATTATCGAGAATAAGGTCTCTTAAAAGCCCAACATGTGCATTGAGTTCGTCCACTGTTCCGTAAGCATTTATACGAAGGTCATTTTTCGATACACGGCTTCCGCCAATGAGTCCAGTTTGTCCCTTATCTCCTTTCTTTGTATATATTTTCATTTTTATACCTTTTCTAAAGCTTGTTCAATATCCCATATAAGGTCTTCATAATTTTCAACACCAACTGATATTCTAATTAGCTTTTCTGTAATACTTAATTCTTCTCTAAAGGCAGGGTCGACACCTGCATGAGTCATTGTGGCTGGGTGCTCTACGAGAGATTCAGTACCCCCTAAACTAACAGCTAGCTTTATAAGCTTAAGTCCGTCTATAAATGCAAAGGCATCCTTCTCTTTTCCCTTAATATCAAAGGACAGCATTGCTCCCGGAGAGTCATATTGTTTCTTGTATATAGCATACTCATCCGTGCCTTCTGGTATTAATCCTAAGTAATACACCTTTTCAACCTTGGGATGGTCTTTTAAGTAATTGGCAACATGCTGTGCATTTTCAGCCTGCTGTTCCATTCTTATTTTTAAGGTCTCTAAACTTCTCATAAGTAACCATCCGGTGTGAGGAGCAGCCATATTACCTAAAAAAGTCCTCAACACCTTTACTCGGGAAATAACCTCTTGGTTTCCGCAACATGCCCCAGCAATTAAGTCGCTATGTCCTCCGATATACTTTGTTGCTGAATAAAGTGCAATATCGGCTCCATGTTCCAGGGGGTGCTGCCAAAGTGGCCCCATGTACGTATTGTCAACAGCGAGGTACACTTTTTTATCATCCGTTGAGTATCGGTCAGCTAAAGCCTTACACATATCAATATCAATTAGCGCATTTGTTGGATTTGCGGGTGTTTCTATGTAAATCATAGAGAGCTTATTCGCTATGCCAGAATTCTTTAAACGCTTTACAATGTCTTCTTGGGAATCATTTGGCGTAAATGAAATCGTATGAACACCAATTTTCTTTAAAAAATCCTTGATAAAATGATCTGTTCCACCGTAAAGTGGAGAACTGTAAAGAAGAACATCTCCCGGTGACAAAAACTCAAGTAAAACTGTAGAAATTGCAGCCATTCCACTTTCAAAAACAGCACAGTCATCGGCCTTATCCCACAGCTTTAAACGCGTCTCAAGAATTTCAAGATCTGGATTGTTGATTCTGCTATATATCAGACCAACCTCTTCAGAGCTTTCTTTTTCTCTTAAACCGTATGCGACCTCAAAAAAAGCTTTTCCTTCTTGTGCATTTTTAAAAACAAACGTGGAGGTTTGAAATATGGGAGATTTAATAGAACCCTCTGAAAGCTCCGGTTTATAACCATGAGACATCATTAGACTTTCAGGTTTTAGGTTGCGCTTTTTACTCATACTCTAAATTATTTCATTTAAACAATCAACTCGCATTTATTTACTTGATTAACAGAGGTAGTAGAATGCTTCGTACAATCAAATTGTTCAAACAAACCATTTGATTAGGGCCACAAAGTTAGAAAAGCTTTTGGTATATAAGTCTAATCTTTTTAAAATAGAAAAAGCCCGCGAGGGCTTTTTCTTATATGTTTATTTGCTTGTCTTTATCAAATTTGATTCGATAGTCAAAATCATAGGTTTTTTGGTCCTTTGGCTTGAGTACGGTTTTCCATTGTATAAGTCCTGTTCTTGCTTTGAGCTTGCCTTTTCCAACATTGATTTTATCGATCATAATATCTGTATTGGTCGTAATTGGAATTTGGTCTTGTATGACAACTTCGACTTCACTCGATTTCATGTTTTTTATCTCAATTGAGTAGGCCAGGTGTTTTTCGATTTTGTCACCAATTGTTTTCTCCTTGCATTTCGAGGAGATTAACTTTCTTGTAATCGCAATATTGGGGTCTTTCCCCAATGATAAATACAAGGTGTCATTCATGGAGGTTGGATCTATAAATGTTTCACCAATATATGAGCCATCGAAAAATATATTCGCTTTTGACGGAATGAGTTGCAGTTCATCGATTTTTAGCATTTCTGCAACTAAATAAACAGACGCATCTATTTTTGGTACGGCATAGTATTTAAAGTTCGTTTCCAGTTCTGATTTTTGGACGAGCACCATATGTTTTTCACCGTTAGAAATAATATTGTAAGGTAAGTCAATTTTGAATTCAGCAGCCGTTAGTTGTTGTGTAAGGGTAGTGAATTCATTGGCATTGATAGCTTCGTCTTCAACATTTTCTGATTTGTAGGAATAGCCCATATTTGTAATGGCCCGTGATGGAACATTTGTCATCTCATAGAGCTGTTTATTGTCATTACGCACGTTAAGTTCTTTTCGGTAACTCATATAGCTTATATACCAAGGGTTTAGCTCTGGTTTTGTCTTATTGGCGTAAGGGTTATTTGTGGAAATATTTAGCTTTATATTCTTCCAATCTAATCCAGTGGTTTGATGAACTTGGGCTTTGTAATTCATAAATATTTTGCCTTCAGCTGATTTGCTTCTAATATCGTATAGAGGTGTCCATCCTGCATTTTTTGATAAATAAGACAAGCTGATCTCTCCACTTGTGTTTCCCTCAGCAATAAGTGATATTGTAATTCTTGGCACTGGATCCTGTTTTATTCCGGACTGACCTAGTTTTCTTAATTTTTCATTTAATATTCCGAGACGCTGCTTCATTTGGTTCAATCCTTTTTGTGATGAATTCTTATGCTTACTTAAGCCCAAAATCTTTTCGTTCATTTTATTCATTTTCAACGCATAGAATTCAATGATCTCTTTTAATAGGTCAATAGAATCATTGACCTTTCCTTTATTCTTAACCATACCGTTGTTGTGAAGAATACTTTTTGCCTCTTTATACACTGTAATTGATTCGTTAATTCGTCTTAGCTCATATCCTTTTGACTCAATCGAGTCGTTCAGCAATTTTATATCCCTTTTTAATTGGGTTGTTGCTACATTATTCTCTTGGATGCTTTTTGTAGGATAAAACAAGCTATACTTGCTATCCAAGATTATGGCGTTACCAGTTGCACTTACCTGAACGGTCTGCGGGTCAATCGAGGGGCTTATTCCTTCAACGATAATTTCATTGAGGCCTTTTACAGCATTGTACTTTAAACTACAACGAAGCTGAACCCCTGATGTGTATACGGTGGCCTCATTTAACTTTGCCTTTTCTGTAGCCGTATTTTTTTGTGTATCGCTTGCTGTTTTTTTAGAATCATGGCTGTAAGTAAGATTTACT
>MDSY01158622.1_pt1 | contig 15139 bp, 15 predicted proteins | sample 811131 | NCBI WGS metagenome assembly MDSY01 (sample SAMN05326643, study PRJNA326480) | marine metagenome | isolation source: seawater | place: Atlantic Ocean: South West | collected 2010 | reverse complement strand
TACATAGGTTCCGTGGAGAACGTAGAATCATATAACTGGATCTATGAAAATGAAAAAAAAATTTTTGAATACAAGCAACATAAGTATATTCCTGGTTTGTATAAGTTATTTGATGAAGGTATTGTTAATTCGCGTGATCATGTTGTTAGAATGATGAATAAAAACCCGGTTACTTACATTAATATTGCTATTACACAAGAAGGAGTAATCGAAATGGTTAATGACGGAGATGGTATTGATGTGGCGATACACCCAGAACATGAAATTTATATACCTGAATTAATTTTTGGTAATCTTAGAACATCAACAAATTATGATAAAACAGAGAAAAAGATAGTGGGAGGTAAAAATGGATTTGGATTTAAATTGGTTTTGATTTGGTCTGAATGGGGCATGATAGAAACATTGGATTCAAAAAGAAATCTAAAGTATAATCAAGTTTTCAAGAATAATTTGGATGTAATAGAAAAGCCTACAATTACAAAATGTAAAGGAAAAGCATATACTAAAGTAGTGTTTAAACCAGATTATAAAAGATTGGGTATAGATAATTTAAATAAGGACATGTACAATTTATTTATAAGAAGAATATATGATATAGCAGCGGTTACAGATAAAAAAGTTAAGGTATCATTTAATGGTAATTTAATTCCAGTAAAAAATTTTCAACAATATATAGATTACTATATTGGAGCAAAAGATAATACTAAACGTATTTATGAACAACCCAATGATAGATGGGAATATGCAGTTTGTTTGGCGCCAGAAGATGAATTTACACATATATCATTTGTAAATGGTATATGTACTAATAAAGGAGGTAAACATGTGGAATATATACTAAATCAGATAGTTAAGAAATTGATAAGTTACATTAAAAAAAAGAAGAAAGTGGATGTTAAGGCGACAACATTAAAAGAACAGCTCATGTTATTTATTAATTGTAGTATTGAAAATCCATCTTTTGATAGTCAAACAAAGGATTTTATGAATACACCAGTTCCAAAATTTGGTTCTAGTTGTGAGGTAAGTGAAAAATTTATAGAAAAACTAGCTAGTAAATCTGGTTTAGGTGTAATGGACATGGCAATGAGTCTGACACAAGTTAAAGAAAATAAAGAAGTAAAAAAAACTGATGGGCAAAAAACTAAATCGATAAGGGGTATTCCAAAGTTGGTCGATGCCAATTTTGCTGGTACAGCTAAATCTAGTTTATGTACATTAATTTTATGTGAAGGAGATTCAGCCAAAGCAGGTGTAATATCAGGATTATCCAAAGAAGATAGAAATATTTATGGTGTATATCCTTTGAAAGGTAAATTGTTGAATGTAAGAGATGAGGCTTTAAAGAAAATAGCCGAAAATAAAGAAATATATGAAATTAAACAAATCTTAGGTCTAGAAACTGATAGAGATTATTCTATGGAAGATATTAAAGTGTGTTTACGATATGGAAGTGTTTTGTTTATGACAGATCAAGATTTAGATGGTAGTCATATTAAGGGTCTAGGAATAAACATGTTTGATAGTTTATGGGAATCACTTGTAAAAGTAGAAGGATTTATAGGTTTTATGAATACACCTATTATCAAAGCTAAAAAGGGGTCGCAAGAATTATTATTTTACAATGAAGGTCAATATGAAAATTGGAGAAATACCAACACGACGAATGGATACCATATTAAATATTATAAGGGTTTAGGTACAAGTACATCGAATGAATTTAAGGAATATTTTAAAAACAAAAAAATAGTTAATTTTAAATGGAATGAGGATTATAGTAAAGATAGTATAGATAAAGTTTTTAATAAGAAAAGAGCAGATGATAGAAAAGAGTGGTTAGGTAATTACAATAGAAAAGATTATTTAAATACAGATAATAATTTGGTACCATATGAAGAGTTTGTAAATAAAGAAATGAAACATTTTTCGAAATATGATAATGATAGATCTATACCTAATTTGGTGGATGGCATCAAATTAAGTCAAAGAAAGATATTATATTCGGCGTTTAAAAAGAAATTGGATAAGGAAATTAAAGTAGCACAATTCAGTGGTTATGTCTCAGAAAATAGTGCATATCATCATGGAGAGGCTTCATTGAATGGAGCTATAGTAGGTATGGCGCAAGATTATGTAGGTTCAAATAACATAAATTTGCTTATGCCGAATGGGCAATTTGGAACGAGACTTGCTGGTGGAAAAGATAGTGCATCAGAAAGATATATATTTACTATGTTGAATCCTATTGCTAGACTAATATTTCCAGAGGCAGATGATTGTATATTAGATTACTTGGATGATGATGGTCAATTAGTGGAACCAGTATATTATGCACCAATTTTACCAATGCTGTTGATTAATGGTTCTAAGGGTATAGGAACAGGATTTAGTACAGACATTCCTTGTTATTCACCTAAAAAAATAGTTGAATACATTCGTGGAAAACTAAATCATGAATATAACAATAAATTTGATGATATGTTGTATTATGAAGGTTTCAAAGGAACCATTAGCAAAACTGATGATAATAAATATTTGATTAAAGGATGTTGTCAATTAATTAGTGAGGATAAAATAAGAGTAACCGAACTACCTATTGGTGTCTGGACGGATGACTACAAGGCATATCTAGAAACATTGATTAAAAGTAGAATTGTAAGGGAGATAGAAGATAATAGTACAGAACGAGATGTAGATATAACAATAACATTCTTTAAAGGAGAACTAGCTAAAACAGATGAAAAGATATTAAAATTAAGTACAACGAAAACGATAACTAATATGCATGCTTTTGATGCAGATGAAAATTTAAAAAAATATGGTGAGGCAGTTGATATGATAGATGAATTTTATGTTAAACGTATTGAAATTTATCACAAAAGAAAGAACAAACAGTTGGAAGATGGATATATGAAACTAAACAAAATGAGTAATAAGGCACGATATATAAAATGTTTATTAGAAGATAAGCTAGATCTTAGAAAAAAGAAAAATGAAGAAATTATTGAACTTATGACAAATATGAATTTTGATAAAATAGATGATAATTATAACTATTTAATTAAGATGCCTATGGATAGTGTGTCGGAAGAAAATGTGGAAAAAATCTTAAAAGAACAAGAAGATTTATCAAGATTTTTGGAAGAATTAAAGTCAAAAACAGTAGAAAGTATTTGGTTAGATGAATTAAATAAATTTGAAAAAGAATATGATAAAAAATTCATTATAAGTGTAAATAAAAAAGTAAAAAGTAAAAAGTAATCATATCACCATTTCCATTTAATTAATGTAGATAAATATTTATCTAAATAGTGGTCACTGGCTTTATTACACCAAAATAATGAATATCTCCACCATGGATATTCATTTTCTATATATTTTTTAATATATGTATCGGTCATATCAATATTTATCCCAACATGTTTGAAGCCTATCATAGGACATGCACATATTATATCTTTATTATTAGTAATTCTGTGTATTTTTAGATTTTCTTTATTATTACAATTAGTTTGAAATAGTTTATTACCGACACGTGGAGAACCGAAGGTAACAACATTTATGTTAGTATTTGTCATACCAGATATTTCATAACCTGCTATGGTTGCTAACGCTGAACCCAATGAATGCCCAACAATATAAACATCATAATCATTGTATTCATGCATCAATAAAAATAATTTATTAATTATTTTATCGAAATACCCATCAGCATGTAATTGTTGGTAAAATCCAGAATGAATCCATACATCTTTTTCAATTTCTGTTTTTGTAATCATTAGATCGTGATACCAGTCTATTACAGAGTCTGTTCCCCTAATTACCAATGTAATTCTTTTATTAATTTTACTTGTTGTAATTCCACATTGTAAACCAGTACTTGGATTATCTAAAAACATTTCTACCTTGCCATATTTAGATTTTTTAGCTATTTCTTTTAGCAATTTAATATTAGTTTCAGACAAATCTGTAGGTTTATCGTCAATATTGTTAACAAAATTCTCTATGGTTTCGTTATTGTCTAATTTGAAACTTTCACCATAATCATAAACTAGTATAGTTAATATTAGTAAATCATAGATAGTAGAATATGATAAATCACAATTAAATGACATATAATATAATATAATGATAATATTATATTATTGATTATTATGATTATATTACCCGAAGAAATAGTCAATAAGATAATGCTATATGCTATATGTACTCCAAGTGCAGAATGTATAAAAAATGTGGGCGAATTAGAGTGGAGATTTTTACGTGCACGATATTTACAGGAATTATATATATGTAATCCAGATGGACTTAGAAACGATGAAGAGGTGGAAAGGTATTGGAATAACTATAGAAGAAGATATATGAGATATAATTTTGATGAGCGTAGCTTTTCTAGAGCAATAAAACGCAACAAAGAATTATCATAAAGAGTTAAGGTATTTGATAAACATTTTTTCTTGTAAATACATTCCACAAAATAAGTGAGATAATAAAACCAATATTAAATCCCATCTGACATGGATCACTAAAATGTTTAGTATTTATAATTCCAGTTAATTCGACTAATACATAGGGTGTAATAAAAAATGTTAATAATGCATAAAACATTGTATGAATTATATTGTCTTTATTCATAAGATGAACCATTATATTAATATGTATAGATAATATTTGTATATATTATAATGTCTACCATCGTAAGATATGACACATTAGCTAGTGAGATTATTCATGAGCCAGAAATAATAATAATTAAAGAAAACAAGATAGATGAAAAGGTGTTATATTTAGATGATGAGTTATTAGTTGTAGTTGAAAAAAAGACTGGTGATGAAAAACCAAAAACAAGTTGAAAAACCATAATATTCTTTATTATTTTCAAGATAAAGAAAAGCTATTGTATAATTAAGTGTTACTAAAAGAGAAGAAAATATAAATAAGTTCTTACAAACACTTTTTTTAGGTTTTTTTTTTAAAAAACCATTACATTTTAAAAAGGACAATAATACTGAACCAAAAGATATTACTCCTAAATCTTTTTTGCCATTAATAGTATTAAAAATTGCCCAAAGCCAAAAAGGTAGTGCTACTATTGCTGATGTTTTAGATAATGAATACATATTTTTATTTACAAAGTCTTTATTTAGAACTGGTATAAATAATATGGTTAATATTAAAAATGGTAAAGCTGGCTTATCTTTATATTGATAAAGTTTCATTTATAAATATAAAGAATTTATAATTAAATTGAAGAATATCGTTATATGTTAAAATAACAACATATCAAACATGACAAATAATAATCCTATTGAATGGTTAAATACTAATCATCCAAAACTTAATGTTATTGCTATTAGTTATACTATTGATAATAATTTTCCTAATTATGTTGAAGAACATATTAAAGAAAAATGGATTAAGATTAGTAATTATGCTGGAGGTACATATAAAAAACCTACCACCAAATGTGAACTTCTAGAAAAAGGGTTTGAAATTGTAAAAAAAAAATCATCTAAAGAAGTACTTGAATATTTATTAACTAACCCACATACTGGTTGTAAAATGTCTTATGTCGAAAGTAGAATGATGTATGGCTAAAATGATTTATTTTATAATATATTATTAGAATCACACACTAAGTCATCACATAATGTATCGTGTGAATATAGTGTTCTACCACATTGTGAAAGGGAACAAGGTAGACAAAATATGGTTAAAAGGTTATCTTCACAATTAGAACCTTTTATATTATTTTTTATTCTAATATAAGTTCTTACAGAATTAGCTATACATAAAATATATAAATTTGCCCCATAAAATAAAATATAACCATAGAACTTGGAATAATACATTACTAAAATAGCAATAATATTAAGGAATAAATAAAGAAATATGGGTTTATAAATTAACCTAATTTTTGTTAAATGATGATACATGATAGATATATAGATATATGGAAACATAAGCGAACATATCATACTTGGATAGATATTATTAAAACAATCACATATATTTCCATTCCATTTATTGTTTTCTGATAGGAGATGTTCTTCCATATTTATGAGTGATTCATTGTTATCCTCCATCTATGATATATCTAAAAAAATCTTTTAAATTCGTTTGTTTTGTATTTAAAGTCAGTTTGTATAGGTCTATCCATTGGTACAACTAGAGTACTTACATCATTTTTATACTTAAGGTAAGCATCGGCTTCGGTTAATATTTTAGGAACACAATGATTGACAACTATATTGTTTAAATCGCTTATTTGTTTTGTTACATTAGTAGAAAGACTTCTTGTGTATTGTAGAAATATAGCTCTCATTATAATTTTAAGATTTGTGGTATCTTGTTCTCCAATTAAGTGTTTGTTATTGGAAAGTTTATAAACATTAGCTCTGATAGAATTTTGTATTATTTGCATATTTTCTTTTGAAAAAAAAGCTCTGGATAATTTAGAACATTCTAAAGTACCTACCAAAGCTTCATCATAACTGGTGGAGGCGTTAGATTTAACATTAAATATTTTGTTATTATTATTATTATTATTATTATCTATTATATTAATTCTTCCATTATAATTAGACATATATAAATATAACAATAATAAAATATTTTATATTAAAAATATATAATGGATAGTTACACAAAATATCTTATGTTTGTAGGTTTATTTATTGTGGTTGTTACTATAGTATTATTTTTTGTTATGTATAATTATTCGGATTCGGTATCTGAATGGCCTCCGAAATCCAATACATGTCCAGATTATTGGACAAAACAAATTACACCTGATGGAATAGTTTGTTATGATACCTTAAGAATGACACCTAATGATGATATTGGTGCGGTTTTTAATCCTCTTGTTTTAGAAGATGATGATGACACGACGACGAGTGAATGGGGTGGTATACCTTTAAATGGTGATCCCATTACATTCACCAGCAGCACCAGCTTGAACGATAAAGGTAGAAGTAATGCTGCGTATTTGAGAAGTGACGTTGATGATGAAGAAATAAATTTTGGTAATGCAGGACAATGGAGTACACACTGTGGAAAACGAAAATGGGCCATGGAAAATGGGGTTACATGGGATGGTATTACTAATAGTAATATCGATTGTTCATCATATTTAGGTGCGTCGACTGGAGCTGTGGATATATTCTCTAGTCCCTAGAGCGCATAGTAAAATGCTATAATGGATTGTGTTTGGACAATAAGAAATAATTTATATATTAAAATATATAATTGATATATTAATATATAGAATTATATTAATATATAATATGAATTTTTGTGAAGATTTAACAGAATACATATATAAATTTGTGAATCCTAAATGGTTACATTATTTGAATAAAATAAATTTTCAAAATTATATTAATAATGAATATCATATATCAGAAACAAATTTAAGAAGATTGATAAGGCAAGATAATGATTATGTATTAAATCTAATTTTGTTCAATAATATAGATATTTTTATAAAACACAAAAAGTATGTTTATAGAACAATAGTTTATAAAAATTATGTTGAGTTTTTAATATATTATTGTTTTAATAGTGAATCTCCAAAATGTACAAATATAATTAAAAATAAATATGGTAAATATTTAATTAAAAGATAAATTTTAAGATAATTAATGATAGAGATAATTGAGAGAAAAGAGGAAGAAAAAAAAATCAAAGATTTTTTAGATAATTTTAATAATAATAATAGTTTTGAAAGTAGAGGTATGTATGTTTATGGTGAGGCAGGATGTGGTAAAACAATATTTGTTATGAATTTACTTAATAAATTAAATTATGATATAATTAAATATGAATTTAGTGATATAAGAAGTAAATCTATAATAGAATTGTTGAATAATAGAAGTATATCATATAAAAATGTAACTAGTTTTTTTACTAAAAAAGAAGTTAAAATGGTAATAGTAATAGATGAGATAGATGGATTAAATAATACAGATAAAAGTTGTATAAATTCTTTAATAAAGTTGGTTAGACTCAAAAAAACTCAAAAGCAAAAGAATGAAACATTTACACAAGTTCCTATAATATTTATAGGAAAGAAAGATGTAGATAAAAAAAATAAGGAATTAATGAAGGTATGCAATTTATGTGAGTTATATAAGCCAAATAGAGATGAAATAGATTTTTTTCTAAAAAAAAATTATAATATAAATGATAATACTCGTGAACGATTATTAGACTATATAGATAATGACTTTAGAAAATTAAAATATATAACTATACTCATAGAAAATGACGTGAACATATTAGATAATTTATTAAATATAATATGTGATGATACTAATGTAAAAAAAATAACAAATAAGTTATTAAAAAATAAATATAAGGTAAGTGATCATTCAAACATAATTAATGATACGGATAGAACAATAGTAGGATTACTATGGCATGAAAATATTATAGATTTTATTAATAAAATAAATATAAAAGAAGGTATAAAATTATATTCAAACATATTGAAAAATATATGCTATGCGGATTACATGGATAGAGTGACATTTCAAAAACAAATATGGCAGTTTAATGAAATTAGCTCTTTAATTAAAACATTTTATACAAATTACATTCTACACACTTATAAGGAAAATAACAATATTAAAATAAAAGTTAATGAAGAAATAAGATTTACGAAAGTACTAACAAAATATTCAACAGAATACAATAATTTGGTATTTACACAAGGATTATGTCAAGAATTAAGTTTTGACAGAAAGGACATGATAGGATTTTTTTATATTATAAAAAAAAATCTGTGTAAAAAAGACATTGATAATTTATCATATTATTATGATATAAATGAGTTAGATGTTAATCGTATAATTAGATACATAGATTATTGTTTATTTGACTGATGTATATTTTGGTGTATCATCGACTATATTTACATGTTCAAAATCAGGTTTTTTTCTATTCCAGCTCATTTTAATATATGTTTCTATATTGATATCTCTATGATATTCATATTCAGATGGTGAAATATAAAATAATTTTACAGAATTAGTAACACCATCTTTAGTGAAAGGAATGGTTACACGCCAGAATTTTCGTTCATCCTTAGAGCCTACTTTGTAGTTATACTTTTCACCAGTAACTGCATTCACTATAAACTGTCCTCTTTCAGAAGAGTAAAAATTTTTGTTACTATTATAATTATTTTTTGTAGGAAGTAAGAAATCATCGTTTAAAGGAGTAGCATCAATAGTATTCATTTATAATTTATTAATAAATACTATTTATATTGAATTATTTTATTAATAAATTATAATCTTTGTAGTATATTGCATCTTTTACATGATTAGAATTGTTATTAATACGTAATAATAATTTTATTTCATCTAATTCTTTAAGAATATCTCGATTGCTATCTAACGGTGTATTATTTGTAGCGTTATTTTTAAATTCAAAAATAGTTTTATCACGTTCTTTTAATAATTTAACTAATTCTTGCATCTTTTTATTTTGAGCATTTAAATGCTGTAAAATTTCTTGTTGACTTAGTTGTATAGGTTCTTTTCCATCTTGTTGTAACATTATTGTACCATTATTTTCAGAAGTTATTTTCCTGCGTTTTTCTTCGATTTCTTCCATTTGTTTAAGAACATCAGGCTTCATTTTTGGATGTCCAGGTTGATAATTTTTAAGTAAATCTTCTATTTTATTTAGAAAAAAATCTTTTATATCGGGTTCTTTTACAAAATCGTCTATTGTTTTATCACTATTTTTTACAAACTTTGGATGTGGATTATCTAACAATTTTTTTTTATCAAAAGTGTTATGAATATGTGAAAATACTAATATCACTTTCTTTGGTTCCAATTGAACGAAAGGTACTGTATAATTCTTAAGAAATGCCTTTTCTTCAGCTAATGCAGCATGATCTTCATATTTATGTTCTTTCAATAATTCTCTTCTAAAAGCAAATGTTCCAGCAGTAGCATGATTTGGACCATAAGGACCAAATTGTATCATTTGATTTATATGTTTAAAATAAATATATATTTCTGAAGAACCCGCACACAATGCTTTAGGATGTTTTAATAACATATCAATCGCATGTGATATTCTACAAGGTGGGTAATAATCGTCATCATCCATATAAACAATAAAATCACCTTTTGAATTCTCATGTAACATATTTCTTTTTTTACCCAAAGGTTGTTTTTCTTTTAGCTTAATATACTTAATTTGTGGAATATTAGCCTCCAATATAAGGTCCTCTATTGGATCAGTACCATCATCTAATATTATCCATTCTATCTTATTCATAGGATAGTCTTGATGTTTAAAACACTTTATCATATTTGGTATAAATGGTCTTCTATTGTATGTTGGAGTACATACACTAACAAATGGTAATTCTTTATTAGATATTTTTTTACTTTTTTTACCCATAAACTTTAAAATAATAATTATTTAAATATATTTATACATTATTTAACTATATTTATACATTATTTAACTATACAGAACATGATAAAATAAACATACATATTGCGCAAGATAATGATACACCAAATGCTGTTTGTGATCTAAGATTTTTAGCCGAAGAAATAGCAATCATTATTGAAGCTAATAATGTTAAACCAAATCTATTTTCTTTAATATGTTTTTTTATAAAATTTGAGTCTTTTGTACCGAATAGAGTGAAAGAAACAAATTTAATTTGAACAAAAATAGCATATGCTATACAAGCTGCTAATCCATACAAAGGTGCAAACCATATCCCGACAAGATTAAATACTACAATAAAAGGTACTAATTTGATGAGGTACATCATAAAATTGGAAAAAATATTTTTTTGATCAGGGTTAAGTAGTTCCATAGCTTTTGATGGAACTGTCCATAACAGCGTCAAAATCGTAGCTATCCCTATTATGCAAAAATAAAATATATTACCAACTATGAATGCTAAGAATGCTGGTATCTTTTGAATAAATGGCCCATCAATCAAATTACCAGTAGTTCTCAAGAATGAATTCATAGCTTCTTCTAACTCAACAGGAAGTAACCGACGTGTCGCGCGATTATCGACAATGGGTTGGGTTTCGCGTGGGATGTTGGCTGCTTTCTTAATCTCCGTGAGCCTGTTCGTCATGAACCCGGCGGCTCCGTCCGCGCCATACTTAATGCCCTTTCCAACTACGCCCGCCGCATCGCCGACCGCGCGCGCGGGCGCACCCGCGAAGTCGGTTCCGCGCCGCTGTCTTCCGGCCGCCTTGTTTACCTGTTTGCTGCCACCTTCTTGTGAAGATTTACGAACCTCATCTACATACATATGCTTTGCAGATCCCATTTCAAAAGCTTTATAAATAATGAAAAGAACTGCAATTGAACGAATTACAATCAATGAAATTAATTGTTGACGTTTAGAACTTAATCTCATTGTTTTAAATCTCGTTTCTTTGGCTTCTTTTTTTTTATTTTCGGAATTTAAGGCGCTATTGTATTTCTTCCATGATTCGCTGTCAACGCCATTGGGCACGGCATTAGTTTGATCAGTCTTTGATATGGTTCTTTGCCAAATGTGCCAATCGATATCATGTTGTTCAATGATATTAATAATTTCTTTTGCTTTTTTGCGGCCGGTTGGTTCGTTATCGGTGCGGTCTGGGTTGCGGCTCTCGTCCGAGCTACTAAAGCTGATACTTCTGAAATAACCGGTGGGGTCATCATTAATTTCTCTCCTTAATTTTTCATACATTTTTTTACGGTCAGTTTCACTTGTCTTACTCCATAACCAGAACTTAACATCCCTTGTGTAAATAGGTAAATCTTTGAAGTAATCTGTCGCGTCAAGATATTCAACATCGGCAATACATATAGGATTTACAAAATATTTAAATTTGTCTTCTTTTCGACGCGTCGCTCGGAGGGCTTCCCCCAAGCCTCGCATGGATCGGTCGCCGCCCGCGCCCTCGCTGGGGTTGGCTACAACGTATGAGTCGTACCAGTCGAGCCACTCCTTTATACCAGAATCATGTGTAAAAAGATTAATAGCTAATTCTTTAAACGAATTTATGTCATTGTCGTCGAGACGGGCGGAACGACGTCCGCCGAAATCGAACAAACTCAAATTGATATTTAAATCAATACACTTTGCATTGCGAATTTTAATTTTCTTTCCTCTAATATCATATGCATCCATATGACATGGAGTATCTTCAATTATTTCAATTAATCTACTAATAGCAAGCTTTCGAATGTAGTTGTCACTTTTCCCTATACGAAACATGTTTTTATAGCCTGATTCATCAAGGCCTTTCATCCCTTCACTGCCAGCGAGGAATAGATCTGAAAATACAGAATTTTTTCTATGATTGTCAGTGAGGGCGATCGGCTCGGTAACCAAATCGAAACTCACATCGAGGAGTAGGCCTGCGTCGTCCAGTTTCCCCATTGCCTGCGAGGTTTTATCACGGGAAGGCCGTAGGATATATATAGCATCAGGCATAGCTTCATACCTTTTACAAGCTAAATCACCAACTATATAATCAAAAACATTTTTGAGTATTTTTTTAATAAATGTCAAATAAGCTAAACCTCCAAACCAGTAACCAGGAAAATTAGGATGTTGGGCAGAACCGAGAAGGGCAACAATGAAACCTATGATAATAGGTACTTGAAAATAAATAATTAATATTAATAAAATTGGAAAAAAGTATGCTTTGAATGCTTTTCCTTTAGTTAAAAAATCATTAAAAAAAGTGAACGAAATATTACACATAACATAATTTGCATAATCAAATATTTTAAGTGGCCATGCTTGAAGAAGTAGTTTTGTTTGAACACTTAAATCACATAATGAACACCAAACTTTAAAATCGATTTTAGGTAGATCTGGGTTAATACTAGAATCGATTTTAAGTTGGCTATTAGCACTTAATGAATGCTTAAATAAACCTTCAAACTTATTTCGTAATAAGTAACTGTTACCTTTATTTTTTTCATCTTTTAAATTAGAAATATTTTCTAAATTACCTCCAATAATACCAATAATCAAAATTAAAATAGAATATGAAATAGACTCTAGTATAAAGCTAGTCCAGTCATTGCTCTTTTTTGAAAACATTTTACTGTCAATATAATTAGTAAATTTATCGAATTTGCTGGTATATTCTTTTTCCTCTGTAGGTGGTGCACCGGTCTGGGCTAATTCGAGCTGTTGTTGCTCAGTCATTTTTTTTGACCTTTTGGTAGGTGGATTGAAAATATCGAAAATCCCAGGGTCACTTTTTTTGTTTTGAGAAGCTGATAAGTTAAGGTAGCTTAATATAGACATAATATTATATATATATAATATAATATTATTACATACCAAACATTAAAGAACAATTTCCAGAAGAAAATACAAGTACATTATATCGTTGTTCATATATTCTTAAATCATAATTATATTCATATAAATTGGTAGTAGGTTTATTATAACCTATAGGTATCCCAGTATCAGGATTACATATAACATTATACTGAGCATTGGTGTCAATGGTAGGTGTGTGTGTAGTAAATTCTAGTTCTATTTTGTTAAACATACTCATATTTAACGAACCGGTAGGTTGCAAATTAGAGATACTGGTTGATAAAGCGAATGAATATCCATATATACCTTCATAAGGGGTTGAAGAGAATCTTTTATAAGCCTCTAGATAGCTATAAACATTGGCATTTCTAATTTCTTCTCTTTGATGACCATCCAAAAGTAAACCTAAGGATATTAAAATATCTTTTTCATTTTCTATCTTGTAGTCACCTGTATAGTATAAACCAGTGGGTGTATAATCTGGATTTTCCCCAGGCCCAAGCTGCCTGTTACCATAGAGTTGGCTACCATCAATTGTAATGGGGGCCGATTTAATTCTATAAGGTTGATAGCTATATGGCCAATTGGTGTAATTACTCCATTCATTACGTAAATAAACATCATTTCTTTGAAATACAAATGTATAATCTGTAACCAATCCTTTAGAGTTTTGCAACCATATTTTATTAGCAGTAGATATATTATTATATGTATGTAAATAAACTTGTTTAATTAAATATTTCTGTTCGTTAGTAGCGAAATTAATTCTTTCTTCTTCTGAAAGAAAACAATAATTAGCAATTATATGTATATCATCATTCCATGTAATATTTTTGTTGGTATAATTAAGTTCAACATTAGGTGGTGTTTGAATGAAATGATAAAACTGATCTTGAGTTCTGTTAAAATTTGGAGCGCCATATGGATTACCATTTGTAATGTCTAAAACATCTCTAATAATAAACCATTCTTTAAGAGGTCTTAATGTAACATGTATATGTAACTCATTATATTGTAGAGATACAAGTGGAAAAGCTTGCTTATATGAAACAGTCCACCAAAAATTTAATGGTATTATTAATTGTTCTCCTCTAATGGAAGGTTCGGCACCATCACTATTTGTTGTATAAACGGCATTAGGATAAGATTTACCACCTCTTCCAGGGTCATTAAATTTTTTATCGTTACCGGTCATAGTATTAAATGTTCCAGTTTTGCCATAACCATTTTTATTATAATTAACCAAAAAGAATTCCCCAGGTATGGTACATAATGTTGTACCACCTACAGTAACACTAATTTCTTTAATAATTTGACTACCTAAATTATTGATCCATTTAAATTCATATGGAATCCATTCACCACTGGAGTCTTGTGTCTCTTTTGGTGGATATATAGGACTCCAAATATCAGGTATATTAATAGATAGGTAAGTTTCCATCAGTAAATCAGCATATCTTTTTACTTTAAAAGAATATTTAGTTTCTTCGGTAGAATGTATACTCTTTTGTCCTTCATAATCTAGCCTAAATTTTTGTAATCCAAAATTAGTATGAGTTTTAAATGTAGATGTAAAAAATGTTTTATCAGGATTTCCATGAACTATAACATTTTGATCACCTACCGCCACCAAATTTAATAATCCACCAGCCATTAATATAATATAGTTATATTACTTTTAAAATAAATTATTGTAAATATATAATAATGGACTTTGTATTTACAATAATATTGGCGTTTGTAGTAGTTATAACTATGTATACTGTTATTAAAGTTAAGAATAAATTAGCGATGAAGGATATTGAT
>MDSY01049200.1_pt1 | contig 15154 bp, 14 predicted proteins | sample 811131 | NCBI WGS metagenome assembly MDSY01 (sample SAMN05326643, study PRJNA326480) | marine metagenome | isolation source: seawater | place: Atlantic Ocean: South West | collected 2010 | reverse complement strand
GTGGCAGAAGCGCAGAGTTAAGTTACTATCTGCGAAATAGCGAGGCTGTGCGAACATAAAAATATTTAAACATCAGCGCTTGTTGCTGTGTTAGGCAGCTTTTTTTTTCGCTTGATGCCCAGCGTGTGAATTGATCAAAAAAATAGAAAGAAACAGAATATATGAGTAAAAAATTAAAAGTATTGGATGGCGGAATGGGCGCTGAACTTATTGCCCGAGGCATAATGCCCTCAAGCGGGTTGTGGTCAGCTCGCGCTTTGCTTGATTCACCAGAAGCGGTGATGGAAGTACACAGGGACTACATTAAGGCCGGCGCTGAGGTTATTACTACCAACTCGTACTCAACTATTCCTAGCTATTTGACTAAAGCTGGTATGTCGGAGCGATACGAAGATTTAACGGATATCGCGGCAAAAATGGCGCGTACTGCTGCTGACTCTGCAACTAATAAAGTTGAAGTGGCCGGTAGTCTGCCGCCCCTTAGTGAAAGCTATCGACACGATTTAGTGCCGCCAGACTTTGAAGGATTGGAGGTCTATAAAAATCTAGCCGCTGTGCTCAATCCGTCCGTAGATCTTTATTTGTGCGAAACCATGTCATGCGCAAGAGAAGCAGCTACTGCGGCGAAGGCGGCTAGATCTGTAGATTCGGAAAAGCCTGTTTGGATTGCTTGGACATTAGACGAAACTCCTGGCGGTGGTTTACGCAGTGGTGAAAGCATAGAAGATGCAATGGCGGCGGTTGCGCCCTTTAGTCCGGATGCCTATTTGTTTAACTGTACTGCGCCAGAAGCTATTTCAGTTGCTATTGAGCAAATCGTTAAACTCACCGATAAGCCAGTAGGCGCATACCCAAATCGCTATCACATACCACCCGGTTGGACGTTAGATAATGAAGTCGGGACCGAGCATGTTGAAATGACCGTTGACGAATTTATGCAGTATGTAGATCGTTGGCGATCCATGGGAGCGAGTATTCTAGGCGGCTGCTGTGGTATTGGGCCTAACTTCATTGCAGCTATTGCAGCAAGTCGATAACTCTTTATAAAATTTCTCCGAGCAGAAACTATATGCCTATACCCGTTATTTTAGATACAGACATCGGTCTAGATGTAGATGATGTTTGGGCTCTTGCATATTTACTACAATGCCCGGAGTTAGAGATAAAGCTGATTACTACTTGTACGGGCGATACGACCTATAGAGCTGCGTTAGTTGCAAAGATGTTGGAAGCGGCTGGACGGACCGATATACCCGTAGGGGTTGGGCTCGCTGGGGAGGCTTCGCTAAAAACTCATAGGGAATGGTTGGGTGATTACCAGCTGACAGATTACCCAGGGTTGGTCCATGCTGACGGTATTAGCGCGATCGCAGAGACGATTTTAGCCAGCGAAGATACCGTTACGCTGATTGCAATTGGCCCTCTAACTAATGTAGCCGCAGTGTTGGATCACACTCCATCCATTGTTGAAAACGCTAAGTTCGTTGGCATGCACGGTAGTTTGCGTATTGGCTATGTGGGTATTGCTAAAGCCATGCGAGAATTTAATGTAGCTCAGGATGCCGCAGCCTGTCAGAAAGTTTTTGCAGCGTCTTGGCCTAAAACCATTACACCACTCGATACCTGCGGAACAGCTGCGTTAAAGGGCGATGAATATAAGCAGGTTGCTGCCAGTAAAAAGCCAGTCACTCAGGCCGTTTTACAAAACCATCACAACTGGTTTAGGGCGGCGCTAGATTGGCCGGTGATGGCAGATTTGGTAAAGAGCATGAATCCAGAAGAACAATCTTCCATACTCTACGATTGTGTTGCGGTTTATCTCGCGTTCTCCGAAGAGGGCATGGGAATGGAAGATTTGTATGTGCTGGTCACAGACGATGGCAAGACTTTAATTGATCAGCAGGGCGAATTAGTTCGCTGTGCAACGCATTGGCTAGACGACAAAGCTTTCTATCAAAACCTTTCTGCAAGGTTGACCTGAGGTTTGGTAAAGAGCATAGCCTTGCTTGCGCAAGGCTAGAGTTACACCATTCAGGTCTGCTACTAAACTTTTATTCAGATAATTCTAAGGCTCGTTTTTCTCTGCGCAGGAGTTGCCCCAGCATCGCTTCATATCGCCCCATTCTTGAAACGGGTCGGCTGTAACTCTTTTCATGGCCTAGACCCATTTCAATTGGCTGTAGCTGGTTAAAAGATTGCCAATCAGGAGCGTCATCATTATTCGGATCGCCCGCCTTCGCAAATGTGGTCCAGTAAGATTGCATTTCCTTCGATAGAATATCGTCTCGTTCATCTGTAGGCCATAGCGGTAGAGTAGTACCAAAGACCGGGAATATTTCAAAGGCGTGGGTGGCTCCAATAGTTTCATCAGGAGATGCGGAGCGTCGTTCAAAGAAATACATAAATGTAGGATGCCCTGCCGCGCTGTGGCGTTGCGCCATGAAATAGGCATGCCTACCAAACAAGCTGTCACCCATAAGTTGTTCCGCGCCCTTAACAACGTCGCTATCGCTATCAATTGTGTAATGGATACTTAGTGCGTCGGCTTGATCGCCAAATTCTTCTTGGAGCAAACTGTCCCACTGTTCAATGGTTTCAGGACCTTTTATATTGCTGCCATCTACCGGGGGTACGCCCATGTAGTAAAGTACAGAGCCTTCGTCAGCGTTGCTGCCAAGAATAAGTGGTACTGGCGCCTGCTCTCCCAAAGCAAATATTTGGGATGTTGGTTTGGGTAAAACGTACCCATCAATTTGCGGGTGAAAGGCGACGCTGATCTCTAAATCTGTTGCGGCGTCAGCCAATGTTTCGGTGCTCATTTTGCGCAGTTTGGCGACCTCGTTTTCGCCGCTTATGCCGACCATTGCTGCAATTTTGCGGCTTGCATTAAACCCACTGATGGTCTCGTTGGCTTGGTCGGTTTTTTGGAACTGCTGAAAGCCAGTGCCGCTTTGGGCAATTGCCTTGTGAAATAATCCTCTGGCCAAAGGCGAAGCCATAAGCTGACCTACCGAGTGTCCGCCGGCTGATTCGCCAAAGATGGTGACGTTATTCGGGTCTCCACCAAAGTTTTCAATGTTCGTTTGAACCCATTCCAGGGCGGCAATTTGATCTAACATGCCGTAGTTACCAGTGCTGCCATTTGAATCTTCTGCTGCCAGCTCAGGGTGGGCCATAAAACCGTAAATACCCAAGCGATAGTTAATGGTTACAAGCACCACACCGTTATTTACTAGGCTGGTTGATTCGTAGGTTTCGCCGCCGGAGCCATATTGATGGCCGCCGCCGTGAATCCAAAACATAACTGGCAAAGGCTTATCAGTATTAATTTTTGGAGTAATAACATTAAGCGTCAGGCAATCTTCTGAAATAGATGCTTCTCCGAAACCAGCGCCGGTTTTCAACAACCACTGTGAAAATTCTGACATTCCTGATCCCGCCACTAAAGCACTCATAAACGCGTCGTTGCCAATCCCGGTGGGTTGCCAACAACTTGGCCCATAAGTATCTGAGACGAGTGTGTTGTCCCAAGGCTGAGCGGATTGCGGCGGGGTCCAACGTAAGTCGCCTGTTGGCGGTGCTGCATAGGGAATACCGCGAAAAATGGCGACGCCTTCGTCCGTGATGCCCTGAACCGGCCCAGATTGTGTGTTCACTATTTGCGATGCAGGTGCACCGCATCCAACGATAATAAGCCCTACTAAGCTCAGCGCGGTTAAGCTGATTATTCTATTAAATGAATTCACGACGGTCCCCTTGTTCTAAAATAGAAAAATATGACAAAAACTCAATCAGCGAGTATCGACTGATTACCTGATAAATCAAGATGAGGTTTTGCTGTGGGTAGCCTAAACTTGGGGAAGTATTTTTATTGCACTTCAGGGTGATGCCGCATTTTTTGTTGACGGTTCACCCTTTAATTGCGGCTAGTGGTACATAAAATCGTGGGATTGATGAGGATCGAAGTTTTGTAATGGGAGGAATCAGTGAGCGCAACAGTACTTAAAATATTTTCTTATTTACCCAATCCACGGGTATGGAAATCTTTGATAGCGGCTAAATTGCTTGAGGTAGATGTAGTGGTTACCGGCGACAAGCCAGCCAATCTTGGTGACTGGTTGTGGGATGCCCAACCACGTTTATTAACCGATGGAGAGAAAACACCAGATAACCCGGCTGCGCGTGAGGGTCGTAGAGGCTTTAAAGGCGCGTTATACAAAACAGAGGAGTTTCTCCAAGCGCATCCATTCGGCACAGTGCCGGCTGGCTTTAGTAGCGATGGTCAGGTGGGTATATTCGAGTCTAATAGTATTTTGCGCAGCGTTGTACGTGCTGCGCCAGAAAAAATCGGCTTACCTAAGTTGTATGGTCGTGAATGTTATGAAGCCTCTAGAATCGATAGCTTTCTTGATGCGAACTTGGTTTTCGCTCGTGAAGCACAGGTGTACTTGCTGGGTATCGAATCACTTAGTAGCGAGGCATACCAACGGATGGTTGGAGCATACGAATTTTATTTGGACGGTATTGAAGCTGCGTTAGCGTATGCCGCAGCGGACGCCAACTGTGACAGACAAGACTCCGAAAATACACGATCTACTTTTCTAGTAGGTGGCATGCTGTCAATTGCGGATATTTCTTTTGTTTGCGATTTTGCTCAATTTTTACGGGAAGGTCATTATGAGAAAAGCCTACAAGCCCAGGGCCATAAACTCATCAGTAAAGATGGCTTGCAGCTTTATCCAATGGCGTACACTCATATGCTTAATTTGAGTGCACGGCCGGAGTTTGCGGAAATAATGGGCAGCTACTTAAACTGGTTTCGCGCAAAACAATAATAGGAATTTACCCAGACTTGTAAAACGGTCCAAACGGTGCGCGAAAAAACAATAAATTTCTATTCAGCATAAAAAGGAACTCATAATGCAGAATCAACAAGTACTTATAGACAGTTTGCCTTCAGGTAAATTAACCACAGATAATTATCGTCTTTCGGAATCGGCCATGCCAGAAATTGGCCGAAGCCAAGTGCTGATTAAAACTATCGCTTTTGCTATTACGGCCGGCACGCGTGCTGGTCTTCAAGGTAGTGCAAGCTATGCGGGCGCACCGGAAGCCGGCCGCGTTATGAACGGCACGGGGGTGGGAGAAGTAGTTGCGTCTAACGCGACTGAGTTTAAAGTTGGCGACCATGTTACAGCGGCTACTGGGTGGCAGGCTTATTCTGTTCAAGACGCCAAGTTAGTCACTAAGATTGATCCCAGCCACGATCCTATTCATTACCTGGGCCCTCTGGGTATTAACGGATTGACGGCTTATTTTGGCCTCAATGAAGTGGGCCGACCAAAGGCGGGCGAAACCGTTATGGTTTCTGCGGCAGCAGGTTCTGTTGGGCATATGGTGGGACAAATGGCGCGTATTGCTGGCTGTCTTACTGTGGGAGTTTGCGGCAGTGAGGAAAAAGGTCGTGTCCTCACCGAGCAATTAGGTTTTGACAGCGTGGTTAATTACAAAGACGCGAACTATCGCCAGAGTTTGAAAGAGGCAACACCAAACGGAGTCGACGTTTACTTCGACAATACCGGCGGTATGATCTTGGGCTCTGCGTTGTTTCGCATGAATGTTGCCGGACGTATTAGTTGTTGTGGAGTGGTTTCGCAGTATGACACCAATACTCCAGAGCCGGGACCGCGGGGTATTCCTGGATTGCTAGTGAATAACCGCATTACCATGCGTGGATTCTTAGTCTTTGATTTTGCTGAGCAATATTCTTTGGCGCGTAAACAAATTCATTCATGGTTACAAAGTGGTGAAATGATCAGTTTAACGGATGAAGTTAATGGGCTAGCCGCAGCGCCAGAAGCCTTTGTGGATTTGTTGTCTGGCGGTAATGTCGGCACTCGGATCGTTAGGTTATGAGCGGTTCCACTGCGCACAGGTTATCGAGTCTTGTGTGGTCATGCTTGTTGGCTTTAACTGGATTTAGCATGCCCGTATCAGCCCAAGCTAACAAGGCTATGATTTCCAGTTGTCACGAGTTGGTTTTAGATTATGCAACTTACCGTGATCAAGAGGATGCAGAAAAGTTTGCCGGTTTGTTCACCGCAAATGGTTTGTTGTCGGTAATGGATCAAAACTTTCTGGGACACAAAGCCATTGCTGCGCGGTTGGCGAACAAGGATGGCCCAACTTTGCGCCATATGATGACTAATATTCGTATTACGCCTGTGGATGCAACGCGTGCAACCGGGGTGAGTTATGCGCTGATTTATGGCGGCGCCAAAACTTCTAATCCCATTATGGTTGCCAATTTTACCGCCATGGGCGAGTACTTTGATGAGTACCAGTACTCAGAAGAGGGCTGTCGTTTTACCGAAAGAAAATTTTTGGCCACATTTTTGCCGGCTTCGCCTAACTTGCCTGCCGTTCCTGCCAATACGTCGCAGTGAATTAACTTTTGCACCTGATTGATTTCGCGGTTGTTTTATTGGTAATGCTAGCTGTGACCTATGCGGGTCGCAGGCTCAGTGGCAACATAAAGGACCGTAGAGGTTTTTTTCAAGCGGACGGCTCAATGCCGTGGTGGGCTGTCTCAGCGAGTATCATTGCCACGGTGGTCAGTTCTGTGACCTTTATTTCAGTGCCTGCTGCCGTTTTTGCTGAAGGTGGCAATTTAACTTACTTTCAAGTGATCATTGGGTTGGCTGTCGGCAAGGTAGTGGTCGCCCGGTTGTTGGCTAGGCCATTCTATGAAAGCCAAGGCCTGGCTACCAGCTATGAGTACATTGCGAGACGCATAGATCCGGCCACTGGTGAGTTTTCAATGTATTTAGGTTTACTTCTTAACGTCATCAACTCAGGGGTAAAACTGTTAACAGCCGGTTTAGTATTAGACGTCATCAGCGGTTGGGGGCTGGCGCCGTGCGCGTTTTTCGTCATGGTAATCAGCGTGCTTTGGGGCGCGCTCGCTGGCATTAAAACGGTGATATGGACTGATTTTCTGCTCTTTGGTTTATTCGCTTTGGGAGCCTGCTTTGTACTGATCTATATGCTTTTAGGTTTAGAACGCTCGCTGCCCGACACAATTTTTTGGTTAGATGCGCAAGCAAAGTTGGTGTTGTTCGACTTTGATACCGACCCAGAAAAACGCTACACAATTTGGGCAGGTGTTATTGGCGCAATAGGTTTAAGTATTGCCCAAGGCAGCACTCAAGGTACTTGGCAGCGAGTGAAGGCTTGTCGCAGCGTGGGCGATGCACAAAAAGCCTTTGATTTCGCGGCTTTATTTTATGTCATGCATTTAGTAATTCTTGGTGTGGGTTTGGCCTTGTTTGCTTTTTACGGCGAGCGAGGTTTGCCGGACGAAGTCGCCTTAGAACTGGTGAGCTCTCCAGATAGAATATTTCCGCATTTTATTGCCACTGAATTACCTGTAGGGATATCGGGTATTTTTATAGCGGCGATATTCGCAGCAGCTATTTCAACGTTAGACTCTGCTTTGGCAGAAAGCTCCGATTTAACCGTTAATCATATTTACACTCGCTGGCGGCCAGCCGAAACTGAAATCCATTATCTAAAAGCCGCTCGGTTCTTTATGCTGGTTTGGGGATTTATTTTCTTCGCACTGGCACTTTTCTTTGGTAATTATTCTGCGGAAGGATTGTTAGATTTAACTTTTAAACTGCCTAATTATGTTTACGGCGCAATTTTTGGGAGCATTATCTTAGCGCGTTTCGGTATTGGTACATTCCCAACTATTGTTTTGGGTTTTACGTTGGCTTGTCTGTTAGTGGTTTGGATGTCTGATGCAGGGATTGCGTTTTTCTATTGGTGCCCAGTTTCAGGGCTTTCCATGGTGGCGTTGGTTTGGGCGCTAAATCCGAAAGCCCCTGAATGGCGGGGCGTGGTAGATAACTGGAGCAAATGAACAATAGCAGATTGACAACGGACTATCATAAAAGGTTTCGCTGAAGAATTCCAGACAAAAAGATAATTATCGTTAGTATTTCCACACTCGTTGTTTAGTCTGTTCAGGGGCGGTGGATGTTCGAGAGCTATTGCGTTGGTCGCCTATTTTTACTTGTTTGGGGTCGCGACTGTTGTGCCGCTGATTTTTTTCGTTTTTCTGGTGCGTGCGATACTTGTTGTGCGGATTATGGTCTATGTAACCTTGCTGGCGATTGTCGTGACGTCGGTTATGGTTTGTGCTGGCCGGCTTAATACTTTGGGTACTGTCGTTGTGTAGGTAATGGCTCTGCCCCGGCCGATAGTGTCTGTTGGTAATATGGCGGTAATCACGCCTTTGCACCTGTCCGTTACGCCAGGATAGGGTGAAGGTGGGATCATGCCAATTTTTTGTGGCACGATAAAAACGGTGAGATGCATTGTAACGACGGTAATACACTGGCGATGGCGTTGTATGGTAGCTCATGGCAGGCCGAGATGATGTACGGTGAATCACCACCTGCCTAGGGCTGTATTTCGGTATATAAATGACTTGAGAGTCTCGTGGTCTAATCATTACTGTGTTGTCTGCCATGTAAACTACTTGATGATCTTTGTTACGCAAAAAACCAGAATCTGCCGCGGCTTTTCTATATAACTGTATGGCCCTCAGCAAATCGCTTTGGTGGGAGGATGCTGCTTCTCCTAGCGCTTGAGTCCAATTTAAATCTGCGTTCATTTTCGCTAGCACGTCAGGGTAGTGTTTTAACGCCTCTATGGCTTGGTTTGCATCGAGTTGGCCTGATTTGATGTTTAACTTAGTTTCAGTCCTGCCGCTGTGATCTTGTTCTTCTTGTACGTTACGCGCGGCTAGCACTACGCCAACCGGATCTGTAGAAGCGGATAGCACTATGGCAATGATATCGTCTGGGTATAAGGCAATAGAAGCAATAAGCTTTTCCAGCGCCACGTTGTCTAACACCTCTGACGTGCTTTGTTTGTTGGTGGAAACCGACGCAAGAGGGAAAGTGGTTACATCTGTTACTGCATATGCAGAAACCTGCGCCAGAGCCAGTGTAGCAAGCAATATTAGGCTGCAAGCATTGAGTTGGGGGAGTTCCCTTATACTGTTTAGCAAAACTTGTCCTATCATAAAACCTCCTTATCCACCTAATTCAAGTGCCTTGAATTGATATTAATGTAAATATCATTAGCCCTTGTTGGAAGTCACATTAGGGCCACCTAACTGAACCTAACCTTAACGATCGCTGGTAGAGAATTATTTCAGCGCAAGGCTCCAGCTAAAAAGAATAATACTTAAAGCCGCTATGCCGAGCTTTTGCTGTAGCGCTGGGCCCATTGCTTGGAAGTTTAACGGGGCAACAAAATAGCCGGCTAACGCTCCAAAACCGAAGCCAAATACGTGAGCGACAATGTCCGTACGCTCGCCGCCAAAACCCATATAAGCCAGCATACAAAGCGCCGCGAATACTGGTGCTAAAGCGCGCCGCCAATCCTGATGTCTGAATACGCCTTGGCGCCAAAGTACCGTGGGCGCAAGTCCTAGCGCTGCGAATGAAGCGGTGGATGCGCCCAGAGAGCGGAAGTCGTCGGGATGTATTAACGCGTTGGTGTAGTTGGCCGCCATGCTCGCTAGCACAATCACCAACCACGCGCAGCCGGAGCCTAAGTAACGCGACGCAAAGAGACCAAATAAACTGCCAAATACGGTATTGCTTAATATATGGGTGAAATCTGCGTGTAGCGTGAGGGCGGTGACAATGCGCCACACTTCACCTTGCGCAATGAGCCCTGCATCTAATACGCCGGCATCGCGCAGGTCTACGAGGGTGAATTGAGCCAAGTTGGGTACAGTCCAAATAACCGCGAGAAAGCCAATGACACCCCACCAACCACTGTCTACTGTTGCAACTTCTATGGGTTTTATCGCGGGTTTTGAGTTCTCTTCCCAAAATTCTACCAGTTGTTGATGACCAACTTCTTGATTATGCGGCTCAACCAATAGCGACCATGGGCCGGGAGGTACTGTTTGCAGCCTATGAACTCGGTAGTTTATTTCTACTGATGCTAGGACCAAGGCCGCATCCTGAATTTGTGCTTGGCGGTCAGAGCGGAAAATTTCCACCCAAGGCGGCTGCGTTGAAAACTCGTCTTTCATATTGAAAAACTACTTATGCAATATTTATTCTCACACTCTATCAGTCTTGGAGAAATTGCTGTGGCAAAAAAAGAAATGCGGAGAATTTAAAGACAGTTGTTACTGTAACGCAGCGTGGCTTGGTATTTAGGCCTGCGCATCGGGCATCAGCAAGTGTTGCGTGCGAGCACGGTTGCCGTGAAGGCTAACTAACTCGTCGTAGAAACTATTTTTTCTTTGGCGGTGGCGGCGCGCCAACGTCAGTCTTTATTTCTTTGCCAAGCTGGTTTACGCCTCTTTGAGTAATAATGCCATGCGCAGAGGTTCTGCGACATGCGAGGCCAAGTGAACGAGGCGGTTGTTGCGACCGTGGAAATAAACCGGGACCACAGTGGTTTGAGCACCGCGGATCAATTTTGCGGTGAAAGTTGCCCGAGGTGCATGTGCCACCTCGCTAAAGCCTCGCTTATTGGCGGCAGATACAAAACCTGATGGAGAAATAATAATTTGAATGCCTCTAGACAAGTATTCTCGAGCGATTTTTTCGCATTAATATTATTTCTTAGCGCAGCTTTCGTGCGTTTGAAATCTAGAGGCAAAAAATAAGGGGCGAGATTGCGGTGTTGGCAAAGCACGGCATGGATGAGAATTCTGAATTCGTCCCGAGCCTTAAAGGAATCTTAGACAGGAGGACATTCCAGCCCAAAATCATTCGATTGCACTTGCATTCAGACTAATAAACTCCAATATACAGCATAAGCGGGAATACTTTCGGGAAGAGTCCCGTGCCGTTTAAAATTTATCCACTGTAAGTTGAGGTTAAAAACATGGATCAAAGAACAATGCGTCAGGCTTCCGTAGCAGGCCTGTCCTCTCTTGAAACAAACAAGGTATTAAAGAATACCTATTTACTTTTATCTGCCACATTAGGCTTTAGTGCGGTTATGGCGACTATGGCGATGGTGTTGAATGTGCCCACTGGGGCTTATATCATTTGCATGATCGCCTCTATGGTTTTGGGTATTTTTGTTTTACCAAAAACAGCTAACTCTGGGGCCGGTTTGGGCGTGATTTTCCTGGTTACTGGTTTACTTGGTTTCGGCATTGGCCCGGTCATTAGCTTGTATCTGTCAATGGCTAAAGGCCCAATGATTGTGGCTACTGCTCTGGGTGGCACTGCAACAATCTTTTTGGGTCTAAGTGCTTACGCTACCATGACCAAGCGTGATTTCAGCTTCATGGGTGGCTTTTTGGCTATCGGCATGATGGTGCTGATTGTCAGTATAATCGCCAATATCTTTCTGCAAATTCCACTGTTTTCACTGGGGATCTCTGCAGCCGTTATCATGCTGATGAGCTGTCTGATTTTGATGCAAACCGGCGCCATCATCCGTGGTGGTGAGACTAACTATATTATGGCTACTTATGGCTTGTACCTTAGTATTTTTAATATCTTTATCAGCCTATTGCAGATTCTTGGCATATTCGGCAGCGACGATTAAAAAGGTACTGATTGAGCTGGTTGGAACCAGATTATTCGTTAAGAACCCGGCCACCGCGCCGGGTTTATTTTTGGGGCTATAAAATGGATTGGATGCAAATAGGCGCGCTAATGGCCATGGGGCTTATGGCGTATGCAATGTGGCCAATGGTTAAACGCTGGCGTGAAAACCCTGTTGAAGCACAAGAGGGTGACTGGTCTACGGCGATATTTATTTTGGGCCTAGTAGCCTTGTTTGTGTTGATGTTGATTTGGTCCGTGCAGTAACGCCGCTCTCGGTGGTTTTTTAGTGCTGGATCTTTAGCGCTTAGTTTTTACTTTCGGCCCTTTCTCGATACGTTTTTATCGCCCAGTGAGGGTGGTATACACCTTAGTCAGCTGATCGGGTAAATCTTCCATATTTTCAATGACCATATAGCGCTCATCTGGGCACATCCGCTTCAGATAATCGTGCCCGGACTTGTCCACGGTGATGCAAAAAGTTTCTATACCTTTCTGCTGAGCTTCCAATAAGGATTTGGCCGTATCTTCTACCCCGTAGTCGTGATTTCCACGCTCAGGACCGTAGTCGCAGTCTTGTGGGAAACCATCACTAATGACAATAAGTACTTTCATAGCATGGCCTGAGGCCATAAGTTTATGACTGCCATGTCGGATTGCCGGCCCCATTCGAGTAGAACCCTTTGGCTGCATGGCTGCGATACTTTGCAAGGTTTTTTGCGAAAATTTATCTTCTGGCTCTTTGGCGACAAAAATTTCTACATTGTCTTTGCTGTAACCTGAAAAACCGTAAATGCCATAGCTGTCGCCAAGGGCATCTAGTGAGGCTGCCATAACCACCATGGCGTCGCGTTCCAGATCTATAATCTTGCGCGTTGTTTGCTCTGGCGCTTCAATTTCCTCTGGCTCTAAGGCCGAGTACCAACCTGCCCTTAAATCTACCTCAGCCTCTTCATCGTAGCTTGACCAATCTGTCGGCTCTGGCGGGTGAATGGGGTCATCGGTTGATGCCGATTGGTCAACCAAAAACACCGCACATACATCGCGTTGCACCCGCTCTTTGCGCGAATAGAAGCGCTCGTCTGGGCTGTGACCTGCGCGTAAATCTTGTCGTGCTTCAATAATAGCGGTGAGATCTAGTTCGTCACCATCCTGTACGCGTCGCACGCGTTCTAGTCCAGTAGGCCTAATTTGTTCTAGCTGACGCTGGACTATCGGCTGATAGTCTCGAATTACACGTTTTAGATGATCAACGTCTTCAGCAGATTCTGAGATCAATTCTTCCTCAAATACCCGACACCAAGCACGCAAGTAGCGCCGATTTAGGTGGTCCCATTCGTTATAACGGTAGCTGCGCGCTGCGCTACGGTCATTTCCCAGCGCGTGCTGTATTGACGAGCGCTCCATATCAACTCGGCGCTTGAGCGAGTCGCGCTCGTCTTTTAGTTCCTTGGTTTCAATATCAAGGCCCGCCTCACGCTGTGAGCCGTCACCCCCTTCACCCTGAACTGCCTCTGTTTCTTGGCCGGTAGGTATTTCATTCGCGGCAGCTTGGGTAGCCATATCCTCGTTGATCTCGTCTAAATCCTCTTCCCAATCCTCAATACGTTGTTCGCGATTGAGCCAATCTACTAAGGATTCGTCTTTTTGTTGGTAGGGGCTACTGTCTGGCACTTCGTATTCAGCCACCACTTGATCATATATTTTGCACAGGCTTGCAACACTGTCGTAAACGCTAAGGTCTGCGCCACTTTGTTCTTGTAGCGTCAAATACAGGGCTTGCCATCCAGGGCCAGAATTAACTTCTTGGCTGAATACTGCACCGCGTAGCCATTCCATGCCTTGACCTAACAGGTCCATTTCACAGGGCTCATAGGCCAGTAGATATTCATGGTGGCTGATTAAGTGTCGCTTAAGCCCCGGGTAAGTGCTGACCATATAAGCTTGAATGCGCGCTTGGTCCAATAACAGAAAAAGCCGCTCGGCAATGTTAGGTTGGTCAAAGCTGTCAAAGAGAATTCTGTAGTCACCGGTTCTTGGGCTGAGATCTTTGCGCGGTTGATACCTATTAGCTAAATCAGGTATTTGCTCCAGTGCCTTAGCCATACGAAATTTCAGCGTACCGCATTCTCTTAAGCCCAGCTGGTCCATGACTAGTACTCGATAACCCGCTGGAGTTGCCGTAGCCAACTCTTCGGGTAAGAACAGTGTGTCGTGGCTCTGCCCCATTGCGCCCATGTCTAAATTCAGTCGCGGGTTAAGTTTAAATTCTTCAGTGCCACGAATATGCAGATAGCGTCCAGCAATACCCTCTGTGAAAAGAGTCAGTGCGCTTTCAACATCTGCTAGATGAATTTGCATTTACGGCAGAATAACGTCGACGATGTCCGCTACCGCCTCTTGCACGCCGGCATCGTCAGAAATAGCGCTAATAATGGCAGCTTTCGCTGCACGGCGTGGCTCAATGCCGCCAGCGATCAACTCGCCGGTGTAAATAAGTAGTCGTGTGCTGACTCCTTCTTCGAAGCCATGTTGCTTGAGGTTGCGCACGCGCTGCCCAATAGTGGCTAAGCGTTCTGCTAGGGTGTCATCCACGCCAGATTCGTGGGCAATGATGCGGCTTTCAACCTCCACATTTGGGTAATCGAATTCTAAGCTAACAAAACGTTGCCGAGTGCTGGGTTTAAGGTCTTTAAGTACGCTCTGATATCCGGGGTTATATGAAATTACGAGTAAAAATTCGTCGTGGGCTTGGATCAGCTCACCGGTTTTGTCGATGGGCAGTATACGTCTATGGTCAGTTAATGAGTGAATGAGCACGGTAGTGTCTTTACGCGCTTCAACAATTTCGTCTAGGTAGCAGATTGATCCGCTGCGCACTGCGCGGGTGAGGGGACCGTCTGACCAGATGGTTTCATCGCCTTTAAGTAAATAACGCCCGACCATATCGGTTGCCGTTAAATCTTCGTGACAAGATACAGTAATGAGCGGTGTATCACTCTGATTGTCTGCCGGTTTCTCATTATTCAGCAACCAAGTCATGTGTTCAACAAAACGGGTCTTTCCGCAACCCGTGGGGCCTTTTAAAAGAATTGGCAATCTAGCTGTGTAAGCTGCGCGAAAAACCTCAACTTCATCTGTTAATGGCAGGTAGTAGGGCTGGGTGTCTGCAGTTGATGCTTGTTTATCGGTAAAGGTTGGTTCAGTCATAAGTTCGCAAGCTCTTTATGTTCGGGCGTCGTTGCCCTCGTGATTATGGTTTTTCTTTTTTGTAGCTCTGCCACCCTTGAAAGCTAGGCCAGTCCGAAGCTTTAGGACGTTCTACACATTGCCTGATGCCATGTCAAAAAAACGTCGCTTTGTGGATTAATACGGAATCACTATAGCGAAAAAGTTCTGGCCTTGGACCTTCGAGCTGAGCTAATTTGCTTAAATGGTTGTGGTTATAAGAATAAATATGACCAATGCTCTGCCAGGCGCGCAAGCGCAAGATAGCTGCGCAGTCGTACTATAGGTGCGCAACATAGCAGCAAAAGAGAGCGCTCTGTGTTGGC
>MDSY01115618.1_pt1 | contig 15156 bp, 8 predicted proteins | sample 811131 | NCBI WGS metagenome assembly MDSY01 (sample SAMN05326643, study PRJNA326480) | marine metagenome | isolation source: seawater | place: Atlantic Ocean: South West | collected 2010 | reverse complement strand
CATATCGACAGGCTCCCCAGGAGAAGGGGGTGCTTCAGGCGGGGTGGCTTCAAGCGTCGTTTCTTCGATGGGAAAAGAAGGTTTTGTGAGCGTAAGAATGCGGTCAATGGCTGCAAGTGAGGTGGGATTGAGGGAGGCATCGACCGCATTCCGAAGGGACCTGATAATCACGCCGGGGTTACCGAAGGTCTTGTCGCGCAGGTGGCGTGCATCTTCGCTGGACAAAACAAACGCTTCATCGGTCACGCTTTTGATCCTGCTCTCAACAAGTGCTTGAATTTCATCGATGGTGAAGGGTTCAAGGTGGTGGTCGCTGTCGAACATATGGAGCAATTGATCGGGAAATTGTGCTTTTTGCATCGTTTCGATGACGACGACAAGGACGCATTGAACTCGATTCAATGCAGCACTTGCGGAAAGCAAGGCTTGCGAAAGGATGTTCATTTCCACCCCTTGAGCGTCAATAACCACCAAAGGAAGGCTTTGCGTGTGTGTTCGGGAAGCATCCACCAACTTCTGAACGACCTGCGACCAACCAGACGGTGCCTCAGTTCCTGTCAATTGAGTGTAAATTTCTCTAAGGAGGCCCAATGCTGGATTTTGATGAGGAATATGATCGATATGAACTGATTTTGGAGCATGGTTAGAGAGGCAGCGAAGGAGGGAGGACCGCCCGGACCCCATTTCTCCCGAAAGAAGAACACGGCGAGGGGATTTGTAGCGGATATACTGCATCATTGCGTTCTTTTGATGGACTCGTCCAATCAGGAGATGGCTTTGGCTTGCCTCAAGCGGCAGCGTGGAAAAGGGATTCGACGGAAGCAGGGGCAATTCTATTTCTTTACCTTGTACTTCCATGAGCCGAGCAACGCCGGAGGGGTATTTCATCTTTGAGGACTTTCTACAGCTTAAGCGAGGCGTTATCAGCCGTTATTTGTGAGGCCGAGAGCGAGTAAAGAGAAGTATTAACATATTATTAACACAAATATAACGCGTTAGCCGGTGTGTTAATTGCGTTAATCTCGTCCATGAGACCCCCACCCCCCCACAGACAGCAGAACTCCGCCACTGCGTCTGCAGGGCGATTGCTTGATGGGCCCATCGCCCCTGGGCGGACTGAGGGGAGTCCAATTCCAGTTGAAAACAGTCGATTAGGGGGGTTTTTCCGCCATTCTGTGGCAGAAAGGCGACAAATGGTTGCTGACTTGGCCAGCCTTACACAGGAGCAGGTCGACGCACTGAGCGCTTGTGGAGAACTGGATGAAGCAGCAGCCGACCGAATGATCGAGAACGTCATCGGCACCATGTCGCTCCCCGTTGGCGTTGCAACAAACTTCGTGATCGATGCTAAGCACTACCTCATCCCTTTCTGCCTTGAGGAATCAAGCGTGGTAGCAGCTGCGTCCAACATGGCCAAGCGGTGCCTCATACATGGCGGGTTTAGATCAGATAACGATGCCCCAATGATGATTGCACAACTGCAAATTCTCGATTGCGCAGAACCAGGTACTGCAGAAAAGGCCCTCCATGACGCAAGTAAGGAATTGATTGCGTTGTGCAACAGCTTACCTTCAACAATGGTCCGCTTGGGCGGAGGATGTAAGCGCATTGAGACAAGGACCATTCAGACCCTTAGTGGCCCTATGGTGATCCTCCACATCATTGTGGACTGCAGGGATGCGATGGGCGCCAATGCCGTCAACACAATGGCTGAACTGATTGCTCCAAGGGTCGAAGAAATCACGCAAGGAAGGGTTCACTTGAAAATTCTTTCCAACCTCGCAGTATACCGTTTAGCACGCATCGAGGCGACATTCACGCCAGAAGAGCTATCCGACGACGGCACGCGAGAAAATGGGCTCGAAGTGATCAAAGGCATTCTGGAAGCGCATCATTTTGCCATCGCAGACCCATTCCGAGCAGCAACACACAACAAAGGCGTCATGAACGCCATTAGCAGTGTTAGTCTCGCTTGTGGCCAAGACTGGCGAGCGATTGAAGCAGGGTGTCACGCATATGCCGCATATGGCAAGGAGCACTATGGTTCAATGACCGATTGGCAACGAACAGAAGAAGGTGACCTCATTGGACGAATTGAGACGCCAATGGCCGTAGGCACGGTGGGAGGCGCCTCAAAGGTCCACCCTGCAGCTCAAGCCAACCTTGCCATCCTTGGCGTCGAATCGGCCCAAGAACTGGCTGGAATCATTGCTGCATCAGGCTTAGCACAAAACCTCGGCGCACTTCGAGCTCTTGCCACACGTGGAATTCAAGCAGGTCACATGAAGCTGCATTCCAGAAACATGGCCGTCAGTGCCGGAGCACTTGGCGAAGAAATCGAAATTATCGCTCAGCGTTTGCAGACCGTTGATGGACCAAAGACCCAAACGGTCGTTGGGCAATTATTGGAAGCGCTTCGTAACGAGTGAAGGTCACTCTTCCTCGAGCAGAGGCAGGGTCACTTGAACAAAACCGTCAATTTCTCCCTCTTCTTTGAGCACTGACGCATCGGCCATGTCATCAAGCAGGCCTGAGCCTTTGACCTGCTCTCTGAACCATTGCTTGACCTTCTTACGATCGGTGAACGGGCATCCAAAGGCTTCAGAGAAGCGCCGAGTGGTAATCAGCCGACGCGTGTTTCCATCTTTACGGCGGTCAATCATACCCAATTGGGCCAGTTCCCGAACGTAATCGTAAGCCTTCTGACCAAGCAATTCAACCAAACGGGACTGGGCCATGGGTTGGTGATAGGCAATAAGTGCCGCTGCCTTGAGCAATTTCTGAGGAATTTCAGTCTTGGTTTCTTTTGGTAAATGTCCAGCAATATCGGGCTTGACTTCAATTGCCCAACGGTCGCCAACTTCCGCAACCTGCAGGGCACCTCCACGTCGTCGCTTAAGGGTGGAGCGGAGCGAGAAGAGTGAATCAAGCATCTCATCTTCATCATAACCCAAAGCCACAGACAATTCAGCGACGGTCATCGACCGTCCAGCACCGAAAAGGGTGGCTTCCAAGAGGGTATCAAGGGATATCTCTGACATAGTTACCTCACTCCACCAACCACTCATGTGGCTCAAACGCTTCATTCAACTCATTGGTTTGCTGTGGCTCTTCGTTTGTTAACGCTGATGCTTCAACCTGAGGGACGTTGATCGTATTCACCGACGCTTCAGTGTCGATCAAGGCTGCCGCCTCAGTTGCCTTCTTGGCCTTCCGAGCAGCAAGATCTTCTGATTTCTGTGCTTTTTCGGCTCGGAGTTGTGCGTGCCGAACTGATCCGGAATCTTGGGCTTGTATGCGGTCTGATTCGTCCTCTTGACGGCCTTCAACCAGCAATTTTACTTCCTCAAAAGTTGGTACGTGGGGCCACGAATCTTCCAAGCAAATAACGCCTCCAGGGACATGGTCTTGCGTGATCGATGCAAAGCCTCTGTGCGTGAGGAAGAGTCCTGCAATGAAAGAGGCAACTTTTGCCTCATCATCGTAGCCTTCAGGTACAGAACCAAATGCGGATTCGAGCACTTCGGCAAGAGCCACCATGACTTCTGTAACTGGGACTTTATTTGAGCCTGCTTTCAAGCAGGTAGCCCGCATGGCCGTCCAGCAACGCTGTATGTCGCCTTCCAAATCTTCGTTGTGCATTCGGCCACCGACATCCGAAAGGTACTCTTGAAGTTCCAATTCGTGAGCAATTCTATTCTCGTCACGAAGGCGCAGCGCTTCTGCATCATCTGCAGCGTCTTTGAAGGCTGAGAGCAATTCTCCAAGCGTAACTGGGCGGCCTTCATCCCTACGAACCCGTTCATCGAACAAGGTAGGTAGGATCTCATCCGCTTGCCCTTGGAGAATGGAATTGGTGAAATGGAAAGCCTCGTCATCATAATCCGATTCCCATCCGAAGTCAAAACCATCGTCCCATACTTCTTCCTCTTCGATTGTTTGAACGCGGTCAAAAAGAACCGCTGCTTGCTGATTGAGTACTTCCCAGGAGAGCCGAATGAGGCGTCCACACGCTGGCAAATCCAACGCTTTTGCTTCGTTCTTCACACGCAGTGTGAACACCTTAAGAAAACTCGAAAGATCAACGTTCCACGGGTCAAGTTCTTCTTCCCTCACAAGCGACAAAACAAGGGCTACTGAACGATCAAAGGGGTCAATCAGTGTTTGGTGCTCAGCCTCTTCTGTCTCTGCAATGGTCAAAATACGGTCTGCGAATTGCGTTGCATCAGAGGATGCTTCGCCTGAAGCAAGCAGTTGGTCCATCACGTCCTGACGCAGGAACCATTTGTCCAATACTGCCTGTTGATCCACCATAACCTCACCTCACTGGACTTCTTCTTCGTGCTCATTGACTTCATCTATAGAAGATTCTTGCTCCGCTTCACGGATGGCACCAGCGACCTCTTGGTACGCTTCAATATCCTCTGTGAGGTCGGCTGTTCGTTCTGATAAGCCGGACAGTGTTTGCTCTTCATCTTCTTCTGCGGCCAAGTGAGGAAGCAAGCCACCAAGGCTGGAAGGTGCGGGTAAGGCATCGGGCACCTCTGGCATTTCATGTTCAGCTGCTCTTGCCTCTTCGATTCGAGAATGGTTCTTTTCGTTGTCCTTTTCAGCTTCCGCAAGGGCTTTCTCACCCAAAGCAATTGCACGCTCTCGATCGAAGTCGACAATACGGCGACTGCAGCCGTCGCCACCGTGCGTGATGCCAATGTGATGATCAGCCAATCGAAGCGAGACCTTTCGCAAGGTGACCATAATGAATTGGGCACGCTTGCTTCGTTCTCTGCACATCATGGCAATACGTTCAGCGTTGTAGCCGTCAAGGTTTTGATCGACTTCATCGAAGTAGTAGAATGGGCTTGGGTCATAATCCTGAATGGCGAAAATCAAGGCCAATGCGGCCATGGATTGCTCACCACCGGAGAGTTGGTGACGGGTGACCTTAGCCGACTTACCGCGTGGTTGAGCCCAAAGTTCCAGGCCACCTTTGAACGGCTCCTCCTCGTTCTCGAGGAACAATTCACCTCGTCCGCCATCGCTGAGGGATTTGTAAGCGACCTTGAAGTTCTCATTTACCTTCTCCAAGACATTGAGCAAACGCTCCTTGCGTTGACTCTCCAGTTTTTCTGTCACATCCAGTAATTCCTTGCGTCGAGATTGAAGGATTTTGAAGTCATCCTTCATTCCTTCGAGACGGGCTTGACACGCATCGAACTGTTCGATAGCGAGCATGTTGACCGGCCCATGGCCGTCAAGACGGCGTTGTAAGCCACGTTCACTACGTTCTGCATCACCAAGGCTTGGCAAGACCGCTCCCTCTTCTGCAGGCTGATAACCATGTTCGATCAACTCCTGCAGTGTTTGGGCCAATGTAATGTCTTTTTGTGCCAAGGCCCGACCAATCTCCATGCTCATTGTTCTTCTGGATTGAGCTTCCTGGACCTTTTGTTGTAAATCTGCTTTCAAAGCACTGCGCTCTTCAATCAGTTCTACTCGCTCATCTTCAAGACCTTGATTTTCTTCAAGGAACTCTCTACGCTCGTTTTCCTTTTCACCAAGTGCGATTCGATCTGAAGCAACTTGTGCTTGAAGTTCATCCATGCGTTCACTCCGAGTTACGGCTGCCGTAGTGATGCCGTCAATCCGAGTGTTGCACTCATCAATTCTCGTTTGAAGTAAGGTACGATGGCCAGAGTCAGCAGATAACGAGGCTTCTGCTTTCGACTTGAGCCCTTCAGCTGCAACCCGTTTGACTTCTGTGGCATGAAGGCGGTCCTTGAGGTGGAGCGGACTTGCATCCTCAAGCGCAACTTGGGCCTCTTTACGTCCCTGGTTTGCCTCTGCTAAGGCAGCTTGTGCCCTATCGAGAGTTTGGAGAAGGTTGGACCCCTCAGTCTCAAGTTCACGTAGTCGATTTTCCGCTGCTCCGACTGCACCTGTGGCTGTGGTGTGATTAGAACGAGCCTGTTTGTGCGTTGCTTTCCATTCCGACTGACGTTGGGAATGATCATTGTTGGAGAGTTCGTTGATGGTTGACCTGATCTCTGCTTGTTGGCGTCGAGCATCACTCAGCGCCCCGTTTACAGTTTCTGCCATGAGGCGGTACCGTTCAACATCAGACGCCAGTGTCTGGACTTCGTTTGCACCCTGGATATTACCGCCAAAGGATGTTGTTTGCTTGCGCTTTGCACCTCCAACCATGGCACCGCCTGCTTCAGTGACATCCCCGCGAAGGGTGACCAAGCGAACGCCGCCCATGTTGGAGCGCGCCGTAGCAAGGCTGTCGACAATCAGGGTGTTGCGAAGGACGAAACGAATTGCGATATCGATTCGAGGATCATAATCAAGCAGTTCGTTTGCAAACCCGATCACGCCTGGTTTCTTTGAAATCATGGTTGCCCTGCCTGCGGGACGAGTGTTGTTGAGTTTGTTAAGTGGCAAGAATGTTGCACGTCCTGCCCTGTTTTGAGAAAGCCACTGAATCGCTTTTGCTGCGACTTCATCGTTGTCGACCACAACAGACGTCATGCCGCCGCCAATAGCGGTGGCAAGCGCGTCAGTGTGATTCGAATCCCGTGGCTCACATAGTTCTGCCACGGTTCCAATGATTCCTGTGAGTTCGCCTCGATCTCGTGCAGCGAGGACCGCTGCTGCGCCGCCGGCCATGCCTTTAGCGCCTGCACGGTTTTCCATCTCCGCTTTCGCAGCCGAGAGTTTACGTTCTGTTTCGCGTAATTTGGTTTCCACCGCTTGGGATTCTTCGAGGAGTTTCGATTCCGAACGTTGAGCAATGTGAAGTTTTTCTGCAAGTTTACTTCGATCCTGATCTGGTGAGTTTGCATTGAGTTCTTCGCCTTCGTGTTCTGATTCTGCAAGGGCCAAACGGGCAGATTCTGCTGTTTCTTGAGCGTCACTGAGTTGTTCTCCAAGCATTTCTGCCTGCGTAGCTACTCGGTTAACTTCTGCTTGAGCATCAATGAGTGCAGTTTGTGCTGCCTCTGCAGCATCGGTGGCTAAGGAAAGAGCTCGTGTCAATTCTGCGCTGGCAGAACCCGAAGATTCCAGTGCCATTCGCACCTCTTCTTCTTCTACCTTGGCTTCAGCAAGACCCTTCAATGCTTCTTCTAAATCCTTATTGGCGGCTTTCAATTCCTCGTCAAAGGCATCTAAATCGCTGATTGCCGATTCAAGAGATTGGGCGAGGTGTTCCAATTCGATTGCTTCTTCAGCGTCTTTTTCTTCCGACTCATCGAGACGATCTTGATTGGTTGCGATTCGAATTTGAAGCTCATTGATTGCCCCCATCAAACCATTGTTGTCGCCACCGAGCAAATCCTCGATTTGTTTTTGCAAGACACCAATCTGGTCGTCCAAAGCAATCATTGTTTTGTCACCTTGCTTGACTTGGACAAGAAGGGCTTCTGCCTCTTCCTCGATACGGATTCTCTCACTGACCTGATACTTCCGTTCAGCCTGCTGACTTGCATATTTGGCTTGAGCTGAAAGACGGCGAGCGGTTTTCAATTCTTCAACCAAATCTGCTACTTTCAACGCTAGGTCTTTTTCCTTTGTCAGGTCTTTTAGTCTTGCTTTTTGTTCATCTTCGAGCAAGCCAATCCGCTCAATGTAGCCTTCGACGCTCAGACGCTGCTTCTCTGCCTTTCGAATCTCGTCGTCGTAGGATGTTACGCCTGCCACGCCATCAAGCACCTTACGGCGTTCTTTCGCCGTCATTTTCGCAAGACGCGTCACATCCCCTTGCAAGACAATGTTGTATCCATCTGGGCGTGCGTTAGCCGAACTAAGAAGGCGGTGGAATGTTTTCTGGGTGCTTTCATGGCCATCCAACATGTAGTCGGTGACAATGTTGTTTCCTTTTGTCAATCGAACCGCACGGGTCATGCGAACTTCTTCTTGATCAATCGGAAGGCGACGCCTTCCACTTGCCAAAAGAGGGTTTGCGAACACAAGTGTGACTTCACAAGCTCTTGCAGGCTTGTTGTTTTTCCCACCGTTAAAGATGAGATCTTTTGCATTTTGAGCCCTTATCACTTTATTTGAACGCGGGCCAAGAACAAACTGTATTGCGTCTCCACAATTCGATTTACCGGAACCATTCGGCCCGGTGATTGCAGTAAATCCCCTGTCCATAGGGATGGTCAATTCACCCTTAAACGATTTGAAATTTGAAACTTCTAATGCTTTGAGATACATCCCATTCCCTCCTAATCGAGAATTAAATCCTCGACCTTATCCGCGACACCCGTTCGCGACAGGTCTTAAAGAATCCGTGTAATATGCCCCCAGTGGCCCGGTTTCACGAACCCTTTAATCAAAGCCAGAGCGGTACCTTTTGAAGCAAAAAATCACAGATAAAAGAGAAGCGAAATCAATCACAGTGTGCCATCATCGCCGCAACGAGAACATCCACCGCCAGAACAGAACGGGCATGTTGCGTAGACTTTGAGGCCTTTACCTGGTTTTTTCATCATGTGTAAGCGTGAATCTTTTTGCAAGATTTTCGACCGATTGATGCGCTTGTTCGTGCCCGAGCGGAGTTGCAACGGCGTTGCAACGGATCCGAACTTTGTACGAAACTCTCTAGCAATATCCCTGCGCCTCGTGATGTTTTCGTTGGTTTTTGTGATGGCTTCGGCTTCCCAGTACTTCGGGCCCATCATTAACAAACAGCCCACTAAAGCCACTATGATTTGAACGTAAAGAGGAGATATAGCGATTGGGAGCAAATCAGATATCCCATTGGAATCAACTTGAGTAGGGATAATTCCTAATCGATCCATAACGGCCATTGAAAAGAGGAAAACCCCGGCAACAAACGCACCCTTGTACGACCTGTCTTTCTTTGTCCCGACCCGTGCAAACTTGATGCGACCAGATAACAGAATGAAAAGGAATGGACCCAATAGGACGAAATCCATTCCTGACCATTCGCCAGCCGGCCTGAAACAGTTGGTATCCGTGCCGTCGGCGACCAATTCTTCCAGCCGGTCGAAAAGAGGAGCACAGTCAGGTTCCGTCATCGCAGAGAGTTCATATTTTTCTGTTGGAGCCCCCTCGATGATTTTTGGAGAAATCACCCCAAATTGAGCGTTTGCAACAACCGCAACGACGATGCCCAGCGCAAGCAACTGTCCGATGAGGAGTCGGATGTTCGCCATGTTGTCCTCAGGAGCGCGACGAACATAGTGGTATCGCTTAGCGATGGGGTGAAATGCCTCGCCGAACAGCGGTTGTTGAACGGGAGGCACAAATGATGCGCATTGCGATAATTGGGAGCGGCATCGCCGGGCTCTTTGCCGCCCTACGGCTAGGCGATGCTGGGCATGAAGTGACAGTCGTCACCAAACAACGGCCAAGCGATTCCTCTACGAATTGGGCCCAAGGCGGCATCGCTGCAATCTTGGACAAAACCGATGGCATCGGACTTGAGTCCCATATTAGAGACACCTTGGAGTGTGGCGATGGATTGTGCGATGAAACTGTTGTCCGCGGCATCATTACGGAAGCTTCAGAGCGAATTCAAGACTTACTCAATATCGGTGTTCGCTTCGAAACTGACGACGATGGGACATTCAATTTGGTACAAGAGGGAGGCCACTCAAAGCGAAGAATCCTTCACGCAAAAGACGCAACGGGAAAAGAAATCGAACGCGCCCTCACCCAGGGGGCTGCCCATCATCCAAAGATCACCATTAAACCAAACACCCTCGCAATGGATTTAATTCAAACCAAGCATGGCCATCCCGATCAAGGTGTTGCAGGAGTATGGTGCCTTGATCAAGTAAGTGGCGAAATACTTACTTTGCCAGCAGATGTCATCTTCCTAGCAACCGGAGGCGTCGGCCAACTGTGGGCAAACACTACCAATCCCTCCGTTGCTACTGGCGATGGTTTGGCCATGGCCTATCGAGCAGGGGCCGCCGTGAGGGACATGGCGTTCATTCAATTTCATCCAACTGCATTGGCACGTCCTGACGACCGCCCGTTCTTGATCACAGAAGCAGTGAGAGGCGAGGGGGGGGTCATTCTGGATGAGACCGGGCTCAAAGAGTGGCAAGCAGCATGCCTTTCTGCTGAAACGATGAACGAGCCTTCACCTTTACCTGAGCCGTTTTCGTTCACCCTTGAGCATTCGCCACTTGGGTCCATGGCCACAAGGGATATCGTCGCAAGAGCCATCGACCAAAACATGAAACAGACCGGAGCATCTCATGTCTATCTTGTGACTTCCCATCTTGATGAACCACACCTAATGAATCACTTCCCAACCATACAAGCCCGATTAAACCGCCATGGTTTGAAACTGGGACGAGACCCATTACCGATTGCACCGGCAGCGCACTATGTGGTTGGGGGCCTTGAGGTGGATTCCATTGGACGGCCATTTTCTCGTGATTCTGGCGCCATCATTCCGGCACTCTATGCCATTGGCGAAGTGGCTTGCACCGGTATGCATGGAGCAAATAGACTGGCTTCAAACAGTTTGCTAGAAGCTGTTGTCTACGCAGCCCGGGCTGCAGATCACATCATCAGTTCTGAACCACAACATGAAGACAAAACCCTACCCTTGTGGCGGGCAGACGGCCTGACAGACCTGATTGAACATGCCCCTGCAATCAATGACCGAGCCTCGCTTCGAGCGACAATGTCTCAGGAAGTTGGAATCGTCAAACGGAACGATCGCTTACATCGGGCTGAGCGACGTTTAGCGTTGCTTTCAGAAGAAGTCGATATGATTTGGAAGCAAGCCTTGCCTTCTCGAGAAATTGTGGAACTTCGCAACATGACGCTTGTTGGCCAGTTGGTGATTGAAGACTCATTGGCACGGGTTGAAAACCGAGGCTTGCACTTTAATGCTGACTTGGACCTGGCGTGAGTGCCTCAATCATGGCGCTTAGCATCTGATTCATTGGTGCAGCGACACCAAGTCGTTCGCCTCGTTCAACAACCGCACGGTTAAGGAAAGCAATCTCAGTAATGCGGCCTGCTCGAACATCTTGAAGCATACTGCAATGGTTTCCAGCGGTCGCTTCAAGGACATGTTGCAACCGTTGCTCAAGTTCCAAATCATCAGGAAGAAGAACGCGTTCTTGGCGAGCAATTCGGGCCCCTTCGAGCATGGTTTCAAGGGCCGAACTGAACAAATTTGGACCCAACAATTCTCCATTCGTCACACCAGTAAGCGCAGCAATTGGATTGATTGCAATATTTAGCAGGACCTTCATCCAGACTGCTGCAGGTCCATTATCTGTCCATTCTGAATGTACACCTGCTCGTGCAAAGACCTCCAACAGTGGTTCTGCATCTGCATGTGTTGGGCCACCCTGGAGGTGACCGAGAACGATGGTTCCAACGCCAGCAAACTGGACTACACCCGGACTCGGTCGCCATGCAGCGTATGTTGTGGTCCCAGCAAGCACACGGTGAGGTCCGAGTTGGGCAATGCATGCCTCTGCATGACCAAGTCCATTGCTCAGACAAATTGCAAGCCCCTGCGAATGGAGGAGTCGTTGTGCCAAATCGATAAGAGGTGCCGTAGATTTGGCCTTCCCTGTCAAAATCACCGCGTCCATTGTATCGTGCAGCGCCTCTGGTACGCCCACCTCTTCTAAGGTGAACAGCGCTACATTGGGAGCAAGATTAAGCGTTTTCTCACCTTGGATTTCAAGACCATTTGCAACCATCATAGCCCCATGTTCACCCTTTCCATGGACCATGAGTTGTACATCTGGTGCTTGTGAAATCAGGCCTGCAAGCAAGGAGCCGAGTGATCCAGCACCAAGAATTGCAATGTTCATACCATCGCCTCAAACATAACTGCCCAAATGGATAACAACTCGCCCTTCAACATGCTCAAACCACATGGTTGAAATCGCTGCCGTGCTGGGTTCAAATTCAAACATATTGTCGCCTGGCTCGAGCGAAGATGTTGATGTGATTGAGTCCCATTGTGCACCATTTCCTTCGAAGTTGAGTTGAACAGGTACGCTTGTGTTGCCCGGATTATAGAAATTGAAAGCACCCCCATCTGGATAGAGGAGCGTCCCATTGGTCGCTGCCATCCAAGCATTGGACCACATTCGTTGGACAACATCGCCTCGGATCAAAATTACCTCTGGGCCCTCCTCAACAGTAAAGTTCAGTCGAGGAAGTGGAGAAAGCGGTTCCGAGCAGACAACCAAGCCCATCCCATCGGGCATGAGAACCGTCATATTTTGCATACCATTTGTGAGTGAAGGAATACTTGAAATGGCTCGAACTTCAAGATCCCAAATCCATTGCCCAGATGCAGGCGGCAGTGGTGTGGCAAGGGTTGCGTTCATGGGGCATGCATCACCAGTTGCACTTAGCAAGATTCCAGCGCCGAGCTCAAAGCCCCACCCAGTCGTTGTTTGATTGGTGATTGTCCAGCCTGCTTCTGGCACGACCGCCGTCATCGGTAGGGCAGGCGCACCCGCATTATACCTGAGACCATTGATCGTGATGAAATCGAGGGTTGAACCTTGTAGCACCACTGGGTCAAGCCCCCTTAGGCAGACGCGTTCTGGACGCTCATCGTATGTTGCTGAGAGCCCTTGATGACCCTCAATCCAGTGAAGCCGAGCTTCCAGGTCGAACGATTGTTGCGCATCTGGAATAGAGATATTGACTTGTTCACTGCCAAGACCGTCGAGAAGAAGGCAGCGCTTTAGTTCCCCTTCTTCCTCAATGAACTCCCATGGCGAGGCAACAAAAATATCCGTATTTGGTTGAATGGTGACCTCTTGAACGCTTAATTCACCTTTGGAGGTAGTAAGGATGCCAAAGGAACTTGAAATTGGAGCATCACCAAGCCCGGTCCAAACCATATTGAGATAGAATGTGGCTTGTGTGCTCGGCGGCAGAATACTGCCGCATCCACCCTCAGAAATAGAATTGGTATCCTCTCCATCACAATCCCATGAGAGGGTCCATGCGTTCAAATCCAGGTCATAGCGATCTTCATGCACAGCCCACGTACGATCAATCGAAGAAGGATTCGTGACAGTGAGGGCCAATTGACCGCTCCACGTTTCATTTTCCAATGTGGCTTGGAAAAATTCATCCATGGAATAGTAGACTTCATCTTCCCAATTTTCATCAACCGCGAATGGGATTTGTTGAGGGAGAGCGAAAAGAACGATGGCAAGGGCGGCAAGGCCCATGTTTTTCATGGATGAGAGTTCGAGGCCTTTCGGTTCATCAAGGACGATTGGAGTCCTTCGGTCGGAACCCATGAAGAGAAGAAGAGGGATGGACATTGAGAGCACTAAGATCCAGATATTGAAGCCATTAAAGGCGTCAAACATCCATGCGAAGGCGAGAAGAAGCAGGAAGATGAAGATTTGATTGGAGCTGCTGCGTGCTTCTGCATGACCTGCACGGGCGACCATTAATCGCCCACCGGGAAAGGTTGGAATTGGAAGCATGGAGAGGCATCCGAAAAAGGTCAGGAGTGCACCCACATGGACAAACGGATGAGCCCAAACAAGCCGTTGGTTGTAACCGCTTTCCATGGTTAATTCACTGAGTAATTCCACGGCAAGAGGGGGATAAGCAACATTTTGTTGGGTGCTGATGGCAATGAAATCTGGAGTCAAGAAAAGACCGATGGTCCAGAAGATTGTACCAAGCCCTACAAGTGCGGCTGGAACACTGACTGCTGACCATCCAAGCGCTTTACGGTTCGGCCACAGGCGCGCATCCATTCGAGGGAGGGACGGAATGAGGAACAGCCCAAAGGGCCAGAGAAGCATGGATTTTGGCAAGGTACCCAAACTCCACAATGCGATTGAGGGTTCTGGAACTGGAACAATATGCCCAACTCGAAGCCCGAAGCGACCTGCGATGTACCGTTGAAGGTGGGACGCTGCGAACAAAGAAAGGAGCACGGGCAAGGTGTAGCCAATCACTGCGTCAACAAATACCGAGTCTGAGAACCAACCCCCTTCAGGCGTGGCTCCGTTGATCCAATATGCGCCAGCAAGCGTAAGTGTGAGAGCGCTCAACGACCACATCAACCAGTGAAAGGTTCGTACTGGAAATTGACGCTCGGGGATTGGTAGAATTTGAACCACCCATGGCTCGTCGATCAGAAGTTTCCCCATCCATCCTAGCTTGCTCAGATGACGGTTTAACTCCAAAAGTTGCTCATGAGCGTCTTCTTCGTCTTTTGTAGAGACGTTCCATGCCGGTAAAACAGTACCACCGATGACACCATGGACACGGTAAAACCGCTGAAGAATCGTTTGGAGAAGGTCCTGCTGAGACCAAAGGGACCTGTGAGCCTCCATTGATTCCAATGATGCAAGGGGCTGCTCATCGTTGCTCATAACCTCGCCTCAACTTCAAGGGAGCAAGCCTCCCACATCAATGAATCCCCCATGGTTTTCAAACCTAAGGCAACAGAAAGCAGTGGAAGTGCTTCACTTATTCTTGAATCGCTTGAGACGGAATGTTTCTTCACGTTCCATTTCTTCAAGACGGAGTTGGATAAACACTCGTGCTTCTTCCAGTTCAGGGATGACCTTGAACTCCAAAGCGTTGACACGTCGCTTGGTGGCTTCAATCTCTTGAAGCAGCCGCTTGAGCGTTGCTTCCATTTCGGAGGCCTTGACAATCTTTTCAATCAGGTTTCCAAAGGATTCGCCTGCTTCATCGATGTATGGGGAAGAGCCGATGTAACCAACACCACGTTCTTGGAACGTGGACTTGAGGTTGGTACCGCTTACGCTTGGAACAACAACGCCCATGATGTTTCTGCGTTCCACCTCAACTTCTGGATGGCCGGTGTTGGCAATTGCTGCTGCACGAACTGCTAAACCGCCCTCGATAGCATTCGCCAGATCGATTCGTTGCTTAGCTAACCGATAGGTTGCGGTGAGGTCACGCTTTGCTTCGATCATGGTAGCCAAGAGTTGTCGGAATTCGTGAAACAAACCGTCCCGCTTCATCTTCAACAACTTGTACCCGTTTTTGGTTTGCTTAATGCGCCCCTTGAGTTTGATCAACTCGCTTCGGGTTGGCTTGATGTCGAGTGCCATGTTCTTTGCCTCCAGTTTTGATGTATCGGCCGATTCAAGATCGGTTGTCTGGGTGGTACTTGTCAATCCACTT